>Ga0255760_10000345_pt1 | contig 45870 bp, 28 predicted proteins | sample 071ome_25_FD_179960 | JGI IMG/M metagenome (GOLD analysis project Ga0255760, IMG submission 179960) | Coastal salt marsh microbial communities from the Groves Creek Marsh, Skidaway Island, Georgia - 071410BT metaG (version 2) | ecosystem: Environmental > Aquatic > Marine > Intertidal zone >...
GAGCTGACCGAAGACTCATCGGACGAAACCAATTATTCCGAGGAACTCTACGAAGCGGCCGTCCAACAAGTGGACGCGGATGCCAAAAACTGCAATTTCACCCTGGCCATCTCCCACACATGGCTTTGCAGACTGGGTTTCACATCCATACTTCTTGCCGCAGCATCCCTCATCTTGCTCGTCCTCCTGCCGGGAGCTTTCTCAAACGCCCTCAGCAGATGGATCAACCCGGGTGGAGCCACTCCCCGTTATACACTTGTCACGGTGGAGCCGTTGACGGAGGAACACCTCACCATCCGGGGTGAACCATTCTGGATGGAAGCCAAGGTCAATTACCTTTCCTTCTGGAAACCGGATCAAGTCACCGTTCAACTGGAATCAGGCTACGAGGTCACCGGGAAAGTTGAAGACAATCACATTCGTCTCGAGATTCCCGGTCAATTCAAAGAAACAGCCATGCAGGTCAGCGTGGGAGACGGATCGGCTCAATCTACCGTCACACCGATGCAACGCCCCACCCTGGCATCGCTGCAGGCCAGCATCCGCATGCCGGACTATCTGAAGCACGACGATGAAACCTCGGACGTCACTTCAGGGGGCCTGGACCTGCTAAAAGGTTCCAAGGTGCAACTGAAAGGAACCATCAATCGTGAACTGCAATCAGTGAACCTCCAGTGGGGACAACTTGAACTGGCGCCGGTAAGCATTGAAGACGCCAGTTTTTCAACAGACTGGATGGAATCCACCGACGTGTACGAAGCCGGTTTGGGATGGAAAGATCAATTCGGATTCACCAACGCACAACCCTGGAACCTGAGCATCCGTCAACGAGAAGACCAGGCACCATCGTTTCAGTTCCCCGAAATGGCGCGAGAAATGGCCATTCTGGAAACGGAAGCACTCGAACTCAAAACCGAAGTGCGCGACGACTTCGGGGTCAACGAATTTGGCATCAACTGGGAAACGATGAATGGCATCCAACCCTCGGAAGACACTTTGAATTTCGATTTCAGGGACGGCGCCCTGAATGCTTCCCAGCAAGAACTCAAGGTATCTTTCTATTTTAGCCCCAACCTATATGACGTTGCTCCGGGTGATGTGGTGGAATTGACCGGCTTCGTCACTGATTTCTATCCGGATCGCACGCCAACCGAAACCCCAGTCTACCGCATCCACATTGTCAGTTCGGTCGAACATGCCGAACGTGTGCGTCAGGAACTCGAAGCGCTCCTGACTCAACTGGAAGATGTATCCCGGCTGGAACAATCCATCGCTGGAGCAACCGACGAAGCTCTGGCGGACATGGACAATCTTTCCCCCGAAGACCTGGCATCGCGCCTGGAAGACCAGGCAACCGACCAAAAACTGAATGCCGCCCAACTGGCCGAACTCGCTCGAAAGGGAATGGAAACCTTGCGCGAAGGCATGCGCAATCCGGCGTTCACCGATGAAGTCATGTCCGAATGGTCGAAGACCCTCAGTGAAATGCAGCAGTTGGCCAACGAACAAATGCAACAAGCCGCACAATCCCTGAGTGAAGCCGCCGAAGCGTCCCAAGCTTCACAGAGTTCGCAAAGCTCACAGTCCTCCCAAAGTTCTCAATCATCTCAGAGCTCTGCCTCCCAAAGCGCACAGCAAGCGATGCAGGAAGCCCAGCAAACGGAGCAGGAAATCATGGAAAGCCTTGAAGCTCTCCAAGCGATGGTGAATGAGGATCTGGATCAGTTGCAGGCCTTGACTCTGGCCCAACGGCTTCGCTCTTTGAGTCGGGTCGAAACCGAACTTGAGGCAACCCTGATGGAAGGAGCCGAGGACACCATTGGCCTGTTCCCTGACGAACTGGCCCCACGCTGGCGTGCGCTGCATGACAAGCTCGGGGAAACTCAGAACGAAACCGCAGCGCAATCCAAAGAACTTCAGGAAGAAATCGGTCGATTCTTCGAACGCACCCAAAAAGAGCCTTACGGCGAGGTCAGCGAAGAAATGAAAGAAAAACAGACCGAAGAAGGACTGATATCCTCCCGCGAACTCATCCTCAAAAACATCACCATGGAAGCAGCCGATCAAGTGGCGGCCTGGGCCAAACAATTTGAAGATTGGGCCAAGCACCTGGAGCCTGAACAGGATTCCGAAGGTGGCGGCGGCGGTGAAGGCGGTGGTGGTGAGGGCGAGCAACAGGATTTCACGGAACAGTTGATGGCCTTGTTGCGAACCCGCGAAGGAGAACTGAATCTGCGCATGCAAACAAAGCTGCTGGAACGACAACAGTCCTCCGCTCCCGAAATCACCATCGAAAAGGCAAAGGAACTCAGCCAACAACAAAGTGACATGCAGGAAAAAGTGCTCGATGTCCGGGCCGAACTGCCGATGCCCTTCCTGGATCCCATCTTTGAAGAGGTTCACTCTCACATGGGGAATGCAGCCGACGCACTGGCCAGAGGGCAAACCGATGACCGAGCGGTCAAGCCGGAAACCGATTCCGTTCACGCCTTGACCGATCTGATTAATATTCTGAACGAACAATCTCAACAAAGCAGCAGTTCCTCCAGCGCAAGTCAGGCGATGTCCTTTATGATGCAGATGATGATGGCCAGTCAGGGCATGGGTGAACAGGCCAACAGTCAGACCGGCGGAGGCAGCACCGCCGGAGGCGATACCAATCAGGAATCTTCCAACCCTGGCGGTAAGGACGATGGAAACGAAGGCGAATCGCGCAGCGTGTCCCGCGGCAGCGGTCAGGCCGCCAATTTACCTGTCGAGTTTCGCAGTTCCTTTGAAGCTTACTTCCAAAAACTGGAACAACTCACCCCTCCGGCAACCGCCAATCCATCCACACAGAATGGAGGCACCCCATGAGTTTTCGTCATTTACATTATCTACCACTGCTGCTCTGGGTGCTGCTGTTTGCTCCATCCACAATGGAACAGCCCCAGGCTCAACAATTGTTCACAGATCAAATTGATCTGGCCGCTACGGAGGTCGACCGCATCTACGTCAAGGGCCTGCAGTTTCTTTCGGGATCTCAAAGTGAACGCGGCAACTGGAACGATCGCCCTTACGGCATGGAACCAGGCGTCGTGGGACTGACCCTGGTGAGCATTCTGGCGCACGGCGATGATCCGAATCACGGGCCCTACGCCCTGACCGTCAGCCGCGCTTTGGACTTTATCCTATCCGAACAAAATCCACGCACCGGCTACATCGGAAGGACTATGTACAACCACGGATTTGCCACCCTTGCGCTGGCGGAAGCGTACGGATCAGTGGTGGATGAACGTATCGGACCTGCCCTGGAACTCGCCATCAATCTGATTCTGACCAGTCAATCCAACAATCCCAAAAACGCCTGGCGTTATTCACCGGAAAGCAAAGACGCCGACACCACTGTCAGCGGAGCCCAAATGGTCGCACTCTTTGCCGCACGCAACGCAGGTTTGTCGGTTCCACAGGAAGCCATTGAGAAAGGATTGGAATACTTTTTATCCTGTCAATCCACCGATGGAGGTTTCGGCTACACCTCCGCATCCGGCCCCAACGGCCCCCGCACGGCCATCGGTTGCCTGGTATTGGCGCTGGCCAAGCGAAAGGAAACCGCCGCATACCAATCGGCTTTCACCTTTCTCAAGCGATCCACCAAATCTTCGAGTTACTATCATTACTTCCTCTATTACGGCTCACAGGCGTTTTTCCACGCCTCACCAGAGGAATGGAACGCATGGAACAGGGAAAACATCGCCGAGCTCAAGCAGGCTCAGAATTCAGACGGAAGCTGGGACGGTCAATTCGGTTCCACTTTCAGCACCTCGGCTTCTCTGTTGTCATTGGCATTAAACTACCGATTTCTTCCAATCTATGAACGTTGATGTCCTGCCCCATTCACTCACCTTATCCAGACCTTGCATGGTGGCCATTGCAATGCTGATGGCATCCATTGGCATCAACACACAAGGACAGGAAAACCAAAACGGTTTCTCTTCCGACCAAATTCTTGAGCTGACGGACGGTTCCGACCTACACGGCGAAATACAGGGATTATCGAATACAGAGGGATTACATTGGAAACACCCCCTTTCAAGCAATGCGGTGCGATTTCAATTGGATCATCTCTCACGACTGCGTCTAACTCCTCGTTCAAGCGTGTCGAGTCAGATCCAGCCGGAATGCCGTATTGAATTCAATAATGGCGATTTAATCTACGGCAACCTCGACTTTCTCGGTCAGGAACGAGTGGCCCTGACCACCTGGTTTGGAGGTCGGCTGGAGACCGACCGAGCGGCATTGAAACGCATCGCCTTTCTAATGAGCGGATACAAGGTTCTGTATGAGGGACCCAACGACATCAGCGAATGGGAATTGGGCCAGGGGCAAAACGGTTGGTCATACGCGGACGGTCAATTACGCATCGTTAATCGTGGCGTGTTGGGAAGAAATTTTGATTTATCCGATTCCTGCAACCTGTCCTTTGATCTGGAATGGGATCAACCGTATCAACTGAGTGTGACCCTTTTCACGGATACCTTCAATCGGTTTGATTACCGGCAGGGATCCTACATCTTCTTCCTGAGCCCCCAGTTCGTCTCCTTCCAGCGCGTTCAACCCGGAACCGGAGTGCTCACGCTTGGTCAGACTCGCATCGAAAACCTCTCAGGCCGCAATCAGGCGCGTTTCAGCATCCGGGCCCACCGTGAAACAGCCAAGTTTGCCGTCTATATTGACGACACACTCGCCGCAACATTCCGTGATAACCGTGGCTTCGTCGCGGAAGGCAAAGGCATCTCACTCGCCTCTCAACTCAGCGCATCATCCTTTTCCCTGAGCAACATGCTGGTTACCGAATGGGACGGCACGGATGAATCCGATCTGAATCTGGATCAAACAACAGAAAGCGACGTGCTTTACCTGATCAATCACGACAAACCCAAGGGTGATGTGGTGGAAATCCAGGACCGCAAAGTTCATTTTCGATTACGCAAAGAACGGGACATCCGCATTCCGATGGAACGGATCAAGCAAATCCACTTCAACAGCGATACGGCCAAAGAGGAAAACGAACCTGATAATCCCCGGGAAATTCGCGCCCACTTTGCCGGTGGAGGCAGCCTGTCTTTCAACCTGGTTTCCTGGAATGACAATCTTTTGATTGGGGAAAGCCAGCACTTTGGAGATCTCCAGTTCAAGAGCGCGGCCATTCGACAAATCGAGTTCAACCTTAAACTTCAATCGCAACAGTATGAGCAAGCAGCGGATACATATTGGAACATGGACCATCGCCCTTAGCCTCTGTTGCATCCTCCCAGGAAGGTTGCAGGCACAGGACACCATTGAGGAGCTGGGAACGAACACCCCCGCCCCCATTGCATCAGGTACAACCCAACCAGCTCCCGAGGCATCCAAGACTCCCCTGGCAACGGTCCCCGAACTCGAACCCGCGACACCTCCCTTATCGAAGGACATGTTGCTACTGGTGAATGGAGATCAATTATCCGGAATGCTCCATACCTTTGAATACCCCGGCAAAACCTTGTGGAACCGGACCGATATCAACACACCGTTTGAATTTGATTCCGAATCACTGGATGAAATTGTTCTCGGTGATCGCCCGAACGAAAACAGCATTCCCAAAGAAAGACTACGCCTTCAACTGGCAAACGGTGACACTTACACCGGCGATTTGGTGGGGTTAACGGCAGATTATTTAGCCATCGACACCCCTTTCAGCGGGCGACTGAATATACCCCGTCAACACTGGCAATGGGCGGAATTCATGCATTCAGACACCAAATTCATCTTTGAAGGCCCCAAAGGACTGGATGGCTGGACCATGGGAAAGGTCACCACCAAGGAACTTGACGGAGGTGACTGGGCTTATCGCAATGGCGCTTTCTATGCCTTAAAGGCGGCTTCCATCGCTCGCATCATCGGCATGCCGGACAGGATGCGCATGGAATTCGATATGGAATGGAAAGGATCGCTCAACCTCGCCGTGGCGCTCTATACCGACTACCTCCAACCAGTCAGTCTCGCCGACAAGGATCTGGAACCGAATTTTGGAGGTTTCTATAGTCTTCAACTGACGAGCTACGCCGTCAATGTCCTGATGGTCAAACAAAAGGAACCCCTTCAATATCTGGGCATGACCCAGACACCTATTTTCCGGCAATCCGAGAAAGCTCACATTGATGTTCGCACCAATAAATCAGACAACAGCATCAGCCTTCTGGTGAATGGCAAATTGATCAAGAGATGGGTGGATCAGGGAGGCTTCGCCGGAGTCGGCAAGGGTATCCGCCTGGTGCATCAAGGCCAGGGGGCTCTGCGCGTCAGCAATATCAAAATCCGGGAATGGGACGGTCGCTTTGAAGCTCCTCCGACAAACCATCCGCAATCCACACAAGATCTGCTCACCCTGCGAAATGGAGATAAACTCGTAGGAAAACTGGTCGGAGCTTCGGCTGATACCCTGCAATACCAATTGGGTGAAACCGTCACAGACATTGCATTGGATGAGGTGGAAAAGATTGAAATGGGAGGCATCCAGGATGCAGTCCGCCCTTTGCGCAAAGGGGAAGTCAATGCCACCTTGGTTGGAGGTGGGCATATTCAGTTTCTCCTTAAGCGAATCGGAGGCGATTCGATTCACGGATCCAGTGAAATATACGGCCCCCTGAAAATGAGACTGCCTGCCTTCGAAAAACTCGACTTTGAACGTCTTGCTCCCAAAGAATCCAAATAGACCCTTCAGCGCAAAATTGAATGCCCATGGAATTGGAAACCAATTTATCGAACATTCAACAGAAAATCGCAGCCGCTTGCGAGCAGGCACAACGCGATCCATCCGAAGTAACCCTGCTTGCAGTCAGCAAAGGACATAAGATTGACCGCGTCCATGAGGCATCAGATTACGGATTAACCTGTTTTGGCGAGAACAAGATTCAAGAAGCCAAACTAAAAATCCCCCAAGGCCCACGCAATGCTGAATGGCACTTCATCGGTCATCTTCAAACCAATAAAGCCAGAGATGCGGTACGACTGTTCCATATGATCCATGGAGTGGACAGCTTTCGCCTCGCGGAAGCCCTTCAGGAATCCTGTGAAAAACAGGCGAGAACAGCCAGAATTTTACTCGAAATCAACATATCCGGAGAAGCCAGCAAGCACGGATTCAGTCCCGCCGAGGTGATCGAACAGATAGAGGAACTGAATGACTTTGACCGCCTGGAAATCCATGGATTCATGACCATGGCACCCTGGACTCCGGAACCGGAGAAAACCCGCCCGGTATTCCGTCAACTCAACGACCTTCGCAAGGAATGTGAAGACGTCATGGGTGTCCCCTTCCCGGTCCTCAGCATGGGCATGAGCAACGACTATGAGATCGCCATCGAAGAAGGCTCCACCATCGTCCGCATCGGAACATCACTCTTCGGCAAACGGAGTTATGCCAAGAAAAAGAAATCACCTTAGTTGAGGGAAAACCGATTCAAGGGCCGCTTCAAATTTGGTCGTGATTTTCTTGATGCATCTTTTTTTGGCATAAATTATTTAGTAAAATGTAGTATTTTGCTCTGTCTCGATGAAACAGGAGACACCAGACAAACACGAAAACCGCCATCACTCGCTGAATTTTCGGCAATTGATTCTATGCGGCTGGCTGAGCGGCATTTACTGGCAGGTTCTTCACATGAGCCACCTTTCAATATGCGGTAAGAGGTAACTTCTGGTGGCAACTCGATGAGTTTCTTCTCTTTCTTCGTTTGCTGAATTTTATGTCTCTTGGGAATGAGATCATTCCACCCATCCCAACACCACTCCCAGACATTTCCATGCACATCATAAAGCCCCCATGGATTGCATCGTTTCTTCGCCACTGAACGTCTTGAAACCTCTCCAAACCACCCCACTTCATCCAATGCTTTTTCACCATCACCATTCCAATATTCAGTATTTGAACCCGCCCGGCAGGCATACTCCCATTGAGCTTCAGTAGGTAATGACGCCAGTTCAAACTGTTCGGGCATTTGATCCTTGCACAACTCGATCATCCATTTACAAAACTCCATGGCTTGAAACCAGTTCATGAAATCTGCAGGATGGTCCTTCGGCCCCGAAGAGTCCGGTTGTTTTTCCTTCGGAAGTGTGGCTTTCCAGCAATTGAATTGTTGTTGAGTCACCGGCGTCTGTCCCATCCAAAAAGACTGAACACTTTCAACTGTTCCAGGTTCGACACTATGGTTGCTACGATGATGGCCCATGCGGAATTTACCTGAAGGAATATGGCAAAAAATCATTTTAACGCGTTCACCCGGTTTGGAGCCAGGTAAACAAATATGAAATAAATCCCCGGCCTCGTTTTGCTGGTTCAACATAGATACTTTAAGAATCTTTCCGCCCTACTGCCGTTGTGGATTGATTTTAGACAGACAATGGGCCAGTTCCTCAAATGTATATGGCTTATGAAGAAAGTCGTCAAATACGGAGTTCTTCTGTTCAGGTCGAATCTCATCTGCTGAATATCCGCTGGATGCAATGGTGTAGATAGCCAATCCTTCCTTGCGTATCGTTTCCGCAACTTGCAAGCCACCCAAAGAACCGGGGATGGTCAGATCCAGGATACAAACATCAATGGGATTTGAACTGTGCAGTGAGGAACGAATCTCCTGCAGAGCCAATTCTCCATTTACCACACCAACATCTTCATGTCCCATAAGTTCCAGAAATTGATTCAACAAATCCAGAATGGAGGGATTATCGTCCATCACAAGGATTCTGAGATGTTGTTTTTTCACAAGACTGGGACGCTCATATTCCTGTTTCTTTTCCGCTTCATTCAACACCTCCTGGACTGGGACGGGAAGTTCGATGGTCACAACCGTTCCATGACCGGGTTTGGATTTGATGGAAATGATTCCCTGGTGTTGTTCGACAATGGAATGGCATACAGCAAGCCCAATCCCGGAACCGTTGGTTTTGGACGTAAAGTATGGATCAAAAACCTTATCCAATTTATCCGCTGGAATGCCTTCTCCGCTATCGGCAATGGAAACTCGAACAACATTTCTTTCCGGCTCACGATCATCATTCCGTAACCGTTCTTTTGAAGCGGTGATTCGAACGACACCATGGTGATCCATGGACTGCATAGCATTCAAAACGATGTTATGAATCACGTGGGTCATTTGACCGGCATCCATTTCAACCAGTGGAAGGTCTGGATCGATGTCAAACTGACACTCATGAGCTGTTCCACGAACACAAAACTCAGCTGAGGATCGAACTGTTTCAGCAAGATTTCCAAGTTCAAGATTAGGATTCCCTCCCTTGGCGAAGGTCAACAGCTGTTTGGTCAAAGATTTTGCATTGATGGAGGCACTGCGGGATTGTTGCAGCGCTTTCTTCACCTTTGCATCATCCGGACATATTTGTTCCAAAACTGAGATATTACCCAAAATCGCTGCAAGGAAATTATTAAAATCATGAGCAATGCCACCCGCCACCAAACCAAGAGATTCCAGATTGCTGCGTCTTTGTCGTTCACGCTCCAATTCCTTCATGGTGGAACGATCCCTGAAAGCCAACACGAAACCTATAATCTTCGAACCGGATTTCACCACACCTGTATTGTAATCAAACTCCACCGCGCCTCCTGTTCCCGCTTTTGCAGTTACCATTCCGGATGGATTGGGATTGAATGTATCATCGACCGAACCGACAAGTGACTGGAAAGATATCTGATCCGAAAACTGAAACACTTGATGCAATGGTTTCCCATTCAGCAACTGCTGTCCGTCTCTGACGAGCAAAAGAGCAGCCTGGTTATAAAAGGTAATTCTGTCTTGTTCATCAATGGCAATGATTGCATCCGCGGTGCTGTGAATGGTTGCCTCCAGGCGTTCTTTTTCCAACAGCAAATTTTCAGATGTAAATTGCAGTTCGCTCGTTCGCTCTTGCACACGTTTATCCAATTCATCAACGTGATGTTTAATTTTTTTGTGACTGTTAAATACTTTTATGGCAAGCAATCCAGCCAAACCAGTCATTCCCAACATGGGAACCAAAAAAGCACTGGTGCTCCAAAAAGGCGGAGTCACCTCGAACTCGTGAATAGCCGGAGTCATATCCGTGTTGAAGCCCCGGTCCTGGGCCCTTACCTGAAAGGTGTAAGCACCGGGTTTCCCGAGCGCTTCAATCAAAACAGAACGATTGGCTGAATATTCACTCCATATACCCGATTGCGATAACTCAGGCTCAGCAGAGGATACAATTCTCCATGAAAACACCAGGTCCTGTTCTTTTGTCTCATGCCATCCATCGTGCCCCTCAAATGCAAACACAGCCACTTGATTTCTCCCAAGCTTGTCCGGGGCTCGGGCCATCGTAGTTTCAGGGGCAATTTGATCCGGGTTGAACCTGAAAAGCCCATAATCCTCCGTCGTCACCCAAATTTCACCTGAGGGATGTTCAATGATTCCCAGCACCGTTTCGTTGAGCACTCCATTGTCAAAGGCGAACTCCACCCAACGACCATCACGCAGACATGCAACGCCTCCTCCCTCATAACCAACCCAAAGATCGCCATTCGTGGCGTTCAAAGCACTCGTGCATCGTTTACTGTGAAGCCCATTGCAATTGTCTAACGCCACATATGGTTTTCCTGCCTCCAACAAATAAAGGCCCTGTCCCAGGATCCCGGCAATGGAGGTATGATCATCGATCGGTTCCACAAAATAGTACTTTGTGTCAGCATGACGTGTGGGTTCCTCCCACGAATGCACCAATGATCCTTTTCTCCATAGCTCCACTCCATCCTCTCTGATGATGGCAATGGGCTCAGACAAGGGTACGACACAAGAGGCATAAGCTGCGTCCTTGCTCCCGAAACTTACCCACTTTCCATTTTCCCACAAAAAACAACCTTCCATACTGGATATGAAAATGGATTCTTTTCCATAGTTAATAAAACCGGTTATCCGCGTTTGTGTGGGAGAGTGGGTCCTATCGCCCAACTGAAAGGAGTCAAGATTGACATCGTAAATTTTGCCCTCCGATAAAATGCGTAATAGTCCGTTGACAATGATCATCTCCTGATCAAATGAAGGGGCACCAGGCAAAGCCATTTTGGTTACCCATTGTTTGGTGGATGGATCGTAGCTGGTCAGTTCGTTTTGATCATTGATCGCAAGGAAACCATGTGAGTCGGTGTAAATACAGGCAATCCCAATAAACCTCCCTCTGTAATTTTCAGCCAAGCCGGAATTGATCTAGCGCCTCGGAGCGCCTTTGATTATGCCTCCTTTTTCTCCAAGCCAAATCCTGCCGCTGTGATCCTGAACGATGGATCTTATTCTGATATTCGATTGATCAGGATTCCATAAAACCTCTATTTTGGAACCGTCCAGAGTGATGATATTGCCGTTTAATTTTCCAAAAATCAGGTTACCGTCCACCAATTCACAGGAACGATAAACGGCTTCGAGTGCCGATATTGGCTGCCATTGCCCTCCCTTAAAACGCGAAGGCGTACCTGAGCCCGCTAAGATTAACGTGTCATCTGACAGGCGAATAATTTGATTAGCTCTTTTAACCCCCGTTTCTTCTGGTGTAAAATTGCGCGTTTCACCACTTGATAACCTGACCACTCCAGAGCGATTCCGAGCTACCCAGATATTTCCATCGGCGCCCTCGATCATTTCATCGACACTGAATGAGTTGCCCGGACCTGCTTCAAGGAGTGTTTCCCAATTGAATTTGCCAGACAGATCAAACCGGCTAAGTGAAGAGCTGATCACCTGCCCCTTTCTGGATCCAATGAAGACGGTTTGATCATCATTGATCAGGACACAGGTTGGTTCAAAGTTTTCTGGAAGGGGAACTTTTTGGACTTCGTCTCCGCTAATAACCACGACTCCTTTTGTCGTAGCTGCCCAAAGTTGATTTCTTTCTGCATGAAAGGTGAGTGATTTCACGAAATTTGATGGCAGTGGTGATTCTGAATCTTCGCTGTAATGTCGCCAACTTGTTTCATCGACACGTGCGATGCCATCCCCCCAGGAAGCAAACCAAACACTGGTCCCAGCCCCTAATTCTATATCGTAGATATTCTCAAAACCTATGTCATCACACGGGTGATATCTTTCAAAAACGTAATCCTGAGATGATACAGGTTCACCATGCATGCGAAGCGGCAAGATTCCGGAAAACAGGTTGAAACATAAAATCCCAACGAAGATCCTAACCTCAACAACGATCCATAGTTTTTGAGAACTGCCGTGCACCGGTTCATCATTGCAAAACACCAGCCCCAAAGAAAACACAAAGTGTCACAAAATTAAAATACGGACATCTTTTTACATATTCATGACAACAAGTTGGTAACGCATAATCAAATAATCAAATTTCGGGCTAATTTACTCAACCCGGGCAAATCATTATTGGTTTCTGACTAGCTGTTCAAAACGTTCGCAAGCGAATTCTTGAAACGTCGATAACTGATCAAAAAGAAAACAGTGGTGGGAATCATCGCCATGAAGGAACCCGCCATGAGGACGGCATAGGGAAACCGCAGACTGCTTCCATAAAGACTGCTTAGTGCCAGAGGAAGGGTTTGATGTTCAGGTGTATTCAAGACCAACATGGGAACCAGGTGTTCGTTCCAGGCCAGGATAAAATGAATCAGACCATAGCTCAACAAAGAGGAACCAAGCATGGGCAAGACCAACCAATAGGTGCGCCATTCCCCCGCCCCTTCGATACGGGCTGCTTCCAGGTACGGATCCGGAATCTGCTTGAAGACCTGAGTAAAATACAACACCCCCAAGCCACTCACCACCCCCGGTAAAATCACTCCAAACATCGAATCATAAAGCCCCACGCTGTGGATCCACTGAAATAGTGGAACGGCCAACATCTGACGCGGCAATACAATCAAACACAAACAGGTCACAAACAGGAATCCCCGCCCCCGGAACCGGTGCTTCGCAAACACAAACCCGGCAAGCGAGGTAATGAAGACCGCCCCCAGGGCCTGCCCCACAGCGATGATCAATGAGTTCATCAAGACTTTCCAAAACGGAATCCATTCACCTGACGTAAGTTGATGGAAGAATTCCGTATTCCAGCTGGAGGGCCAGAATTCCAATGGCTGAAAAATTTGATTATTCTCTTTGAACGCCGACATCGCCATCCACAGAAATGGATAAGCAAACAACAACCCAAGCACTCCAACCCAGAGGGTGGAAATCGCCTGATTCATCCGTTGTTTGGTTTTAAGATTCATTTCTCTTCCCACCCAATGCCTGAGGTTGGTAGATCCTGTGCCGGGAATATCAGTTGCGCGACCATCGAAAGCATCTATGAAAATTCAAAAAGCAGACACTGCCGACATTCCCAACAATACAACCAAACTATTCCTCGCAGTCAAGTTGGGCAATAAACAATGGAAAATTTGTTTTTCAACCCGGAACGGATAGAAAGTTGTCCGGTGCTTTCACATGATGGTCACTCCCATGATTGGGAATAACCAAAACAAAGCACCAAGTCATCCCGAACATTTCCGGGGCTTGCCAGCTCTTAAAACCCGCAAGGAAAATCCTCTCCCATTCTCGTAAGGTTCCACCCGGGCGTTGACCTCCAGCACCGGATACCGCACCGTGGCCAATCCATAGCTCCGATACGTCGGCGCAAACAACTCCGTCTCCACCATCCCGGTCCAGTCCGCCAGGGTGAGGAACTTCATGGGCTCTCCCGTAACCTGATGATGCAGCCGCTGCTCGATCACCAAACCGCAGGTGGTGACTTCCTGTCCGATGTAATGTCCCAGACGTTTCACCGGACAATAGGTCTCCCACGCCACCTCCGGATACAGATCCAGCAAATGCCCCGACACCGGAAACCCCAGGGCCTCGTTTTCCCACTCCAGACGCTGCTGCCATGAAGGTTCCTGCAAGGTGGTTTTCGGCAAACGTTCGGTATCCGGCGGCGGCAACAACCAGCCCTGGTCCGGACATTCCCGATCCGAAAAAGTCCGGCACAAAAACTGCGACACCCAGAACTGGGACGTACGCGTCTTGCCAAACGCGTCAAACGCCCCCACCCGGATCAATCGCTCCATCTCATCCGACAACGGAAACACCCGCCGATGGAAATCAGCCATCGAGACAAACCGCCCCTTCGCACGCTCGCTGACCACCCGTTGCACCGTCTGCTCCGTCAAACCCTTGACCGCGCTCAACGGCACACGAATGCCCCGTTTCGCCAGTCGATGACGTTGTGATGTCTGCCGGGACTCCGCAGGATTCCCCAAACGCTCCACCTGATAACCCGGCCCCGGCGCATGAATGGATGGCGGCAGCAAGGGAATCCCCAACCGATCACACTCCAGCACATAAACCAACGGATGATAGAACCCCTTCCCCTGAGTCAACACCGACGCCATGAATTCGGCGGGAAAGTAATACTTCATCCAGGCCGACTGATACGCCTCCACCCCATAAGCCGTGCTGTGCGCCTTGCAGAACGCGTAGCCATTGAAACCGCTGACCAGTTCCCACACTTCCTGAATTTTCCCCTCTCCATGCCCGCGCTTGACCGCCGAGGCGAAAAACTCGCGACGAATCTCCTCAATGGTGGCCGTCTTCCGCTTGTTCAAAGCCCGTCGCAACACATCCGCCCGACCGGGAGGCAGACCGGCAAACCGTTCGCTGATCTGCAGAATGTGCTCCTCATAAACAACCAGACCAAAGGTACTCCGCAGGCAATCGGCCAACGAAGGATGCGGATAGACCGGTTCCTCCATCTTTTGATAACGCCGTGTAAAACGAAGCTTCTTCTGCTCATTGGCCGCGCCCGGACGAATCACTGACACGATGGCCACCAACCCGTCAATCTCCCGCACATTGCACATCCGGCAAAGACTCACCATGGCCGGACTCTCGATATGATGCACCGCGCGCGCGCCGCCCCCGGCAATCATCGCCCAGACCTTCGGGTCCGTCCACGGATCGGTCTCCGGCGCTTCCACCGCCTCGGACAACGTCTCATCACCCGGCTGCATGATGCGCCATTGACACCGATCCAGATCCATCCGAATCCCGCGCTCCTGCAGCATCTCCCGCACATCCCGCATCACCGACAACCCGCCCTGGGCCAGGATATCCATCTTGACCAGACCGATCTCTTCCACGGCATCCATGTCGAAGTGCGTCGTCGGGTATCCCTTGTTCGCCTTGAAGGTCGGAGTGAGGTGATGCATCGGTTGACGGGACAACACCACGCCACAGGGATGCATCTTCGGATAACGCGGAAACCCGTCCAGAAACTCCGCCATCCGCAGAGCCGTCGAATAAGGTTCTTCCTGGAGCGGCAGATCGCGGCACTCCTGATTTCTCGCAATGAAGCTGCTCATGTCCCGCGCGCCCGCATAGGGAAATCGCTCGGTTACCCGCCGGATCTGGTATTCCGAAACACCCAACACTTTGGCGACATCCCCCATCGCTCCGCGCGATTTGTAGGTCGAAAATCCCCCCACTACGGCACAGTATTTCTCGCCGTATTTGCGGAAGATCAGGTTAATCACATCATCCTTCCGATCATGCGGAAAATCCACATCGATGTCCGGCAACTTGTGCAAGGCCATGCGGTCCTTGTTCAGAAAACGTTTGAAATACAATTCGAAACGAATCGGGCACACATCACTGATCCGAAGGCAATAACACACCAACGAATCCGCCGCGCTCCCACGCGTGATCCAATGAATCCCCGCCGCCCGGCAATCCTGTAACAAATCCCACACCACCAGGAAATATTCCTCGTAACCCACATCATGAATGATCGCCAGTTCCTCCTCCACCTGTCGTTGCACACGTTCGCGCCGGGACGCCGGATAACGTTCCGCCAGCCCCTTCATCACCAGCTTGCGCAGAAAAGATCGCGGCGACGAACCATCCGGCGGACGGTAATCCGGAAATTGCGGGGGTCCCAAGGGCATCTGAAAATCACGACAACGCTCCGCAATCTCCCGAGTGCGTTCGAACACTTCCGGATGCTCCTTCCACAGGTCCCGCCAGGTGTGCATGGCCGGATAATGCAAAGCCCCGCTCTGGTCCTTGTCGGGATGACGCTGTTTCAGCAGCGTCAGGGTGCGAATGGACTGCACCACATCGTATTTCCAATAATCCTTCGGCAAGGCATAATGCACCGGAGTCACCGCCACCACGGGACTCTGTTGACCGGCATATTTTTTCAATGCCCCGGGGTGCTCAGCGCCCAGGTAAAACCGGTTTTCAAAAAAAGATTGAAGCCGCGGATCCTTTCCAATCGCGATCAAACCATCCGTCGGAACGGAAGCCAGTTGATGCCGCGTCCAATGTCCATGTCCGCTCAAACGCCGGATCAATGCCATCGATTCCGATGCTGCATCAGGAACCGGCTTCTTCCGGCCTTTTCGTCCGCGTTGCCGGGGCGCGGGCGGGGGGGGCTCGACGGGGGTTTTGGAGGAAAGCAGTTGGCACAGGTTGCGGTAACCGGTTTCGTTCTGCACATATAACAGCAAGGGATCGCCATCCACACCGATCTCCGCCCCGATGACCGGTTGAATCCCCTGCTCTTTGGCGCATTGATAAAACGGCACCGCGCCATGCAGATTCCCCTGATCCACCATGGCCACGGCAGGTTGCTGTTGTTCACAGGCCAAGCGCACGACGTCCTCCACCGACAAGGCCGAGTTCAGAAAGGAGTAATAACTTTTGACATTCAACGCCACCGGCACCACCACACGACGACGCACCGGCTTGGGCCGGGGCGCCGGCACCCGATTGCCCTGGCTCGCATCCAGCGTGTTTCCATAGCGGGATCCACGATCTGTCATGACCTGCCCCGGAGTCGATGAAGGTGGATACACTCGTGTCTGTCGTCGTCCTGTGACACCGCCCGTTCGCTCGCGAGGAGGTTTTTCCGAATTTTCTCGTCCGGGATTTTGTTCACGTTCTTTGACCGCATCCCGCAGAATGAAATCATGTCCCCGCAGGATCGCACCGGAGCCACAACGCCGTTTCAAGTCATCCACAATGCGCGCCAGACGACGGCGTGATTCGCGTTGTTCGGAAGCACGGTCGAGGGCCAGTTCGCTGCGATAAAAACTGTCGTAGATATTCGACAGCTTGAGCGACACCAGACGCAAACTCACCCGCCGTCGCCAGGCCTTGCGCAACAGAATGCCCAAGCGACCGTAAATATCGGTCTCAAGATCAGTGGGTTCCTCCAGACTTTCCCCGCACTGATCCTCCATCATGTCGTTGTAACGCACTTTGACGGTCAGGGTCCGGACGCATTTGCCATCCGCACGCACCTTGGCCATGAGTGTGTCGGCCATCCGACGCAAGGTGGCCTCGATGCGATCCTCATCGGTCTGATCTTCTCCGAAGGTTTCCTGTTTACCATACGACTTGGCCGGTGCGGATACCGCCACGATGGGCCGCTCATCCACCCCGTCGGCATACTCCCGGATGCGCGGCGCGATGTTTCCCAGGATCAGATGCAGCAGATCCGTCGAAGTCGCCGAAATCTGTCCGATCCGGGCCAAACCCGCGGCATTCAAACGCGAGGCTGTCTTGGCCCCGATCCCCGGCAGCCAGTGATTGGCCAGCGGATGCAGAAACGGGATTTCATAACCTTTCTCGATCTCCTGAAACGCGGCGGGTTTGTGCAGTTTGGACGCGATCTGGCTGATCAGTTTGTTCGTGCCGATTCCTTCGCTGACCGTGATCTTCAACGATTGCCCGATGGCTTTGCGAATGGTCTGTGCGATTTCGGACGCCGGCTTGCGCACTCCGGAGAGATCAAAATAACCTTCATCGATCGAAGTGATCTCCACATCCGGCGTAAAATCATAGGCATACGAAAACATCCAACGGGAGAAACGTTCGTATTTCTCGTAATCCCCCGGCAACAGGATCAGTTTCGGACACAACTTCCGCGCCTGCACCGTCGGCATCGGAGTATAGATCCCGAATTTCCGGGCCTCATACGATGCCGCCGCAATGATGCCGCGTTTCTCGCCCCCCACCGCCACCGGCTTGCCCCGCAACCGCGCATCAGACGCCTGCTCCACCGACGCAAAAAACGCGTCCGCATCCAAATGAACCATCGTTCGTTGTAATGGAGAAGCACCTGTCATACTGTTCATGTGAACAGTATCTGAACGACGAGCAGTGTCAATTTAGGTTTTAGCTATTAGCTATTAGGTTTTGGAGTTTCCTGTGTGCCAGGCGATGATGCGGGTTTGGGCGGGGAATATGTTCTTGCGAACCATGTCCATGAGTCCGAACATCATTTTCCCGGTGTAGACAGGGTCCAGGGCCACGTTTTGTGTTTGCTCGAAAGATTGACAGAATGCGCGTAGCGTTTCATCAGATTTCGCGTAGCCTCCAAAGTGGTAGCGTGTTTCTATCGACCAATGTTGTGCACCGATGGGGTGTCCTTCCAGGAGTCGCTCGACTTCTTTTTCAAGGAAAGCACCTCCTTTCAATGATGAAAAGCCCAGTGCGGTCACATCCTTTTGAGCACCGGAAACGATCCCGGCCAAGGTGCCGCCTGTCCCGACCGAACAACACACATAGTCGTGCGGTGTGGTAAGGCGTTCAACCATTTCCCGGGTTCCCTTCACTGCCAATGGCCCCGATCCCCCCTCAGGTAGGACGAGGCAGGGAAACCATTGGGTTTCCAGTTGAGTGATGAAAGCGGGATCATGTTTTTGCCGATAGCGTTCCCGTGAAATCCCCTCCAGATGCATTCCCCAACGTTGGGCCTGGGACAGCACTGGATTGAGGGCTCTGGTTTCATCTCCCCGCACCAGTCCCACTGTTTTGAAACCGAACAGGTATCCAGCCCCCGCTACGGCAAGTAAGTGATTGGAATAGGCACCCCCGAAGGTCACCAAGGTGTTCTTCCCCTGCTCCGCTGCGTGGATGAGAGCATGCTTTAGCTTCCACCATTTGTTGCCGGCGATCATGGGGTGCAGCAAATCGTCCCGGACCAAATCAATGGTCACATCACGCTCTTTCAACTCGGAAAGATCCACGCGATGCAGTTTCAACGGCTTGCCCTGCCGGGAAAAGAAGTCACGAATGCATTCCGCCTGCGGACGATCACATACAGGTGATAGGGATTTACTTTTTTGAACCGCAGATTTCACAGATTTACGCAGATTTTTTTTATTCGTAATGAGACAATTTGAGTCTGCTTGGCAATGACAGCTGACAGGGTGCATGCATAAAAGATCATATTTACACCTTACATATCTAACTGCGTGAATCTGCGAAAATCTCAAAGATCCCGCGACTGCGGTGGTGCGGTTCAAAAACCATACAACCAACGGTTCAGGATCGAGCAATCATTTGCCCTGCCATCAGTAAAGCCCCCACCGGTACGACATCTTCCCGTAATACAGCCTGTTTGATTTGAGGCGCTGGGAGGAACACCTTCATCATCCAGTTTGGCAATTGCTCGGAAACTCCCTGAATCAACCGATCCCCCATCAGGGACAACCCGCCCCCCAGAATGATCGCCTCCGGGTGCATCAGGTGAACCACATGAGAAAGCGCAAACGCGAGGCTGCGTGTTGTTTCTTCAAAAATTTTCTCCGCTACCTCACATCCAGCGTCCAAAGCTTCGTTCAAACAGGTTGCTTCACCGTTCGTACGGCCACCAACCACTTTAGCCAGGAAACAATCCTGATTTTGCGAAATGGCCTCGCGGATACGCCGATCGACCGACCATCCCGCGCAAACTTCCTCCACGATCCGACCCGATGTATCCAGTCGAAGATGACCGATTTCACTCTCACCCGGGTGAGCCCCATGGTAGATGTGATTGTCCACCACCGCGCCACCTCCGACACCACTGCCCAGGGTGACGTAGAAAACGGGATTGAACCCTATCCCCGCCCCTTTCAAAGCTTCCCCCAAAGCGGCAACGTTGGCATCGTTGTCAACCACTGCCGGCAACCCGCTCAGATCCTGCAACCAGTTTTTCAGAGAAAAATCGGCCCAACCTTCGATCTGATGTGAGCAGGCAACGTTACCAGTGGTCCGATCCAGCGGACCACCGAACCCGACACCAATGCCCTGCACTCCTGAATGCTCGTTCATCAACGCTCGGACCCCCTCCTCAACATGCTGCCGGATGCCTGCAGCGCCTTGCCCGGGATCCACCCGATACCGTTTTCGTGCCAGGATCACACCATCGGATTGCCCGCAGACGATCTGTAGCTTGGTTCCACCAATTTCAACACCTATGAATAGCGGGTTCATTTTGTGGTTTTCAAAAAGGATATGGGATGGGTTCAGTCATGCTGCAATATACTTCGAATACGGCAGAATCCTACCCTGAATTTCAACGAACATACTGAATAGCGATCTTGGATGGATCGCTCTCGCCCAGCTGCATCAATCCGGCGTTTCGATAGAGTTGGAAAGCAGACTCATGGGGATCCAGCCCCGCCTTGACCCGTTGTCGGTTGATCTCCATCAGGGAAAGCATGTCCAAAGCCACCGGATCTTTACTGATGCGTAATTCTTTCAACATGACCGAGTATTGAAGAAAACCTCGTTCCTCACCCTGATATTGACAAATCAGGCCATCCACCAGGTTGAAGGCCAATTTGTCGTATAGCTCAGGCATGGCACAAATCTCAGCCATGGACTCGTGGTAGCGGCTTTCATCCACGGTAAAACGCAAATGATTGTCCACCCCAGTCGTGGCAAGGCCAATCACGTGCCCGTTCACGCCGGCCAAGTAGTGGTTCAGCATGGGATGGATTTGAATGATGCGGGTCAGTTTCTGCGTCAACAGTTTGGAGACATAAGATTTACGACCAATCCCCTCACCGCTTTGCCCAAACTCATGGTCCCCATACACAAGATTCCCCACCAAGGCGGCCTCGTAGTAGGATGATGGATCATATCCATAATCCGAACTTCCTTCATAACCGACTCCCAGTTTTTTGGCCAATTGATCATATCCGGTCGCAACCAGCAGTCCCTTGCGGCGATCCCATATGATGATCTGATGTTTTGGAAAACCAGTTTCGAGAAGACTGCTCACAACAGCTTCCACCACGGCGGGACGTGTCCCACTCACGCTGCCCGGGTCGGAAAGCACCTTGATTCCGACGATATCGTCGGGATTAACGAACACTTTCCAGGCTTCGCCCGCATCATCCTTTAAAGTGTAGGCTTTCAATAGATCGTCGAACATACGGCGCACAACGTCCGGATTGGCCTGGAAACGATCCACCGCCTGCTCATCGCGTACAGCCAGGACTCGGGACTTCTTTTGCAGGTGGATCGGTGATTGAACCTCGGAAGCACCCGCGTTCAACGGCATCAAAAGCACCCACAACAGGTAGGCCCCCGCTGCCGCGGGGCCACGAGCGCACAGGAAGTATTCGAACGCCTGAAGCACTGCACGGACACACCACCGGACGCGCAGCCCCGATGCATCGAGGGCATCCCTACCAGCATGCATCCAGCATTGCACTGCCCTGAAAGACGCCCAAATGGCACTGTATACACGTTCCGTCATTGCTTTTGAATCTGGTTTAGTGATAGTGTAAATCCTTCAAAGGGTCAATGATCGTCAGAGATGAGTCCAAATCCAACAGTCATCCATAATAAAACTCGATACCGTTCCACCGGACACCGGTGGGTGAACGGCATATTGTTCACCTTGATGGCGGCAGTCATCCTGACCGGCTGCACCCCGCCCTGGGCGGACGCCATGCTGGAAGGTAAGACGCAACTGGATAACGGACAATTCAAGGAAGCCATTAGTTCATTCAAACAAACCACCCGCTTAAAACCCGAACTGGCTCGGGCTTGGAACTATCTTGGCCTGGCTTATCACAAGGATGGACAATACGCCCAGGCGAGAAATGCCTATACCAAAGCCTATAACATCAACAATAATCTCGCGGAAGCGGTTTTTAACCTGGGATGTCTTCGCCTTGAAACACGCGTTTACGATGATGCCATCAATCAGTTCAAGACCTACCAAATGCTGCGTCCCCAATCGACCGCCGCTCTGCATTACCAGGCTTTGGCCCATATAGCTCTGAATGAACTACTTGAGGCTCAGGACATCTACGACAGGTTGCTCAGACAGTCACCGGAGGATGCCAAAGCATTCAACGGCATGGGGCTGATCCAACAGCGAAAGGGAAACAACACAGAATCATACAACTACTTCCACACCGCTCTGGAACGTGATGCAGCATATACACCAGCCCTCTGGAACAAGGGCATGATCGCACACCCTGCCTTACAGCGCCCTGATCTTGCCGTCCAAAATTTACGCAAATTCACATTCAAAGCCCCCCAATCCCCACTCGTCCCCATTGCTAAAAGCATTGCGGAAAGTATTGAAGCCAGCTTTTTCAAACAGAAAACACCTGAAGTGGAGATTCCTACTGAAACCACGAAGGAGACAGATGAAAACACGGACGACCAGGAATTGGCGACTCAGGATAAAGAAACATCTCCTGCTGAAGCAGCCATAGACAGCCAGTCCAATGCCCAGTCCACCCCATCCGAGACAGTTTTAAACAAGGAGCCTGAAGAAAACGACCCAAATACCAACACACAATCGCCCCCCCCAGAAGACACAGCTAATCTGGTAGTTAAGAATGAAACAGAAGCACCGGAACAACCTGAGGTAAAAGAAATCACCCCGGTTAAGCCCTCTGTAAAAAATGACGCGCCTCCTGCTGCTTCAAGCGCTTCACAAACAAATGTGGTCGTCAAAGCAGATGTTCCCAAAGAAGAAGAAACGAAGGCTTCCGAAGATGTGGGAGAGCCTGAAGAAGATAAGGAAGATCCGGAAACCGTCGTGGAAATTGAGCGTCCCGTGATCATTCCCCCTTCTGCGCCCGGCGTGACCCCATTGCCCCAAGGAAGAACATTCAATCCCTATCGGTATTTACTGCCCGGAGCACCCCTTGCAGGCAACCGACAAGTAGCGGCTCCCCTGTTTGACCGGGCCAACAAAGCACTCCAGCGTTCGGATTTCGAAGAAGCGATCACCCAATACGAACGAGCTGTCTCTGCCGACCCCTCCTTCTTCGAAGCCTATTTCAACCTCGGCCTGGCAGCCCTGAACGGCGGCAACGCCGACAAGGCATTACCCGCTTACGAATACGCCCTCGCCATTTCCCCACAGCATCGCGATTCGCGTTACAACCTGGCGTTGGCTCTCATCAAAAAGGATCATCTGCGAGATGCCGCACGGGAACTGGAAACATTGCTGAAGGCCGATCCATCAGACCGCCCTGTCCTCATGCGTCTGGGCGAGCTTTATTCAGGACCGCTCCAACGCCCGGTGCGCACGCGCGAAGTCTACCAGCAGTTGCTGAAAGCCGGACCGACACCGGGTGAAGTCTCGACCGCACGCTCCTGGCTACGTTCCAACCCCTGACCGGTCATGAGCGGTTTTATCGGCCCCGAATTGGTGGAGCAAATCCGGCAGGCAAGCGATATCGTCGAGGTCATCACTTCATACATACCGCTGAAAAGAGCCGGCGTGTCCTTCAAGGCAAGGTGTCCTTTTCACAACGAAAAGACTCCCAGCTTCCACGTCAATCCACAGCGTCAAACGTTTCATTGTTTCGGCTGCCACAAAGGTGGAGATGTCTTCACCTTTGTCCGGGAATACGAAAACCTGAGCTTCTATGAAGCCGCCGAACGTCTGGCGGACCGGGCCAAGATCGCCATCGAAGTCGTCAAGGATCCCAAGGCCGCCGAAAAGGCCGAAGCAAAAAAAATCCTGCTTAAAATTCACGAAGAACTGTCCCATCGCTGGCACACCCTGCTGCTGAATGACGCCCAAGGCCAGGCCGGACGCGATTACCTGAAATCACGCGGCGTGCCCGAAGAAGCCATGAAACGGTTTCAACTGGGGTACGCCCCGCTTTCATGGGACGACACACTCCGCTGGAGTCGCAGTCGTAAATACGATCCGGAACTGATCGAAAAAGCAGGTCTGGTCGTCCCCAAAAAGGAAGGAAAGGACTACTACGATCGTTTTCGGGGCCGCCTGATGTTTCCCATCCATGACCCGCAAGGCAGAGTCATCGGATTCAGCGGTCGTGTCGTAGAAGGTGATGAGAAAGGTGCCAAGTATGTCAACTCACCGGAGACTTTGCTCTTTCGCAAGAGCGAAGTCATCTACGGACTGGACAAAGCAAAACGCGCCATCCTGGACGCGAAATCCGCCGTCATTTGCGAAGGCCAGCTCGACTTGATCGCCTGCCACATGTCCGGCATCGAAAATGTGGTCGCCCCCCAGGGAACTGCTCTGACAAAGCGGCATACCCAGATCGTTAAACGTTATGCCGATGAGATCGTTCTCTGTTTCGACTCCGATCAGGCCGGAACCAACGCCGCCCTGCGATCCATGGATGACCTCATCGATTCCGGACTCAACCTGCGGGTTGCGAACGTTCCTGCGCCACATGATCCGGACAGTTACATCCGGGAACTTGGAGCCGAAGCATTCCGTCAACTGGTCGACAAAGCAGAAGGATTTTTTGACTTTCTATTGCAGCACCTCCGGAAGGCTCACCCGACCGGCACCGACAAGGATCGTATGGCCATTGTTCAGGAAATGGGAAAAGCCGTTACCAAGACGGGTCATGCGGTGATGATTGACACCTATGCCCAGAAGACAGCCCATTTGCTCAACGTCGATGTGGATTCCATTCGGGCGGAATTCAAGCAGACCCGACGCTCCCTACCCGAGCCATCCGCTTTTGATGACGGACCTCCGATCGAAGACATCGACATTCCGGAGGAACCTGTGGAACCGTTGCCGGAATGTCCGGTGCAGGAATACTGGCTGATGAAACTGGTCCTGACCGAGGAAGAAGAAGAACCTTTGGAATGGCTGTTTGAACATTTGGACCTGCAATGGATACGTCACCCGGTGGTGCGCGAAGTATTGATCGCCACACTGGACGCACATGCCGAGCACAAAAAACCCGAAACGGCCACCATCCTCACCCAATGTCGCCAGGCGGGAGCGGATCGATTTATCACCGAAGCAGTGACCGAGGCCCGAGCCATCCCAAGCAGAGATCGACAGTATGAAGAGCTGGTGCGCCGGTTACGCGACAAATACATCGATCACGAAATCCTGATGAAAAAGAACCTGCTCTCATCCGAGGGACTCAGTGATGATGATCAAATGGAAATCACACGCGTCCTCATGGATCTCCGCCGCTTGAAAAACGAACCTCTGGGACCCATTGCGGATTCATGAGCGGCGTCTCAGCACCGCAACCAGATTATCAGCCGCCAACAAACCGGTGAGCGCGGACTCCAACCCGTTGTAAACCGTCTTCACCGGAGCCATCAAAGGCGACTTTTTCAGTTTATTGGTCCGCTTCAACAACCGGGCCCGTTCCGCATCGGGCACCTCGGATCTGGGACGTAGCGCGTCCTTGATCAACACCACCGGGTTGAAATGCATGGTCGTCACCTGCTCAATGCCCCATCCACCGATCCGCTGAACCATTTTCCGCAATGCGGTGGGAGAAAAATAATTCAGATGCTCCGCCATGATATACCGGTAACGACTGCCCAGACACCGGATAGCCAGAGAGTGAAGATTGGGGACAAGGAGGATGCAGATACCATCCGGCCGGATCAGACTCCCAGCCTTTTGCAGAAATGCATCCTGCTTTTCAACATGTTCCAGCACGGCCCAAAAGGTAATCGCATCAAAGCGGGAATCAGAAGGATTCCAATCCAGGAAAGGTTCTCTAACCACCCGGATCCCCTGTTGTTCCGCCTGATTCAGCGCTCCCTGGGAAACATCCAGCCCCGTCAACTCATAGGAACCAAAGGCTGGTAGTCCTCTAAGAAAACCACCGGTGGAACATCCCACGTCCAACACACGACCGGAAGGCACCCTACGACGGAACAGCTTCCACTCACGCTGAAACCGAACCGGATCGTAATCAGACTGAAGTTTGTCCTCGGACAAGTAAAACGACTCGGTTCGATCCTCATAGAACTCACCATTGACAAAGGATAAAGGAACCTTCCGGACATAAACCATGCCACAGGACACACACTGCACGAAGCAAGTATCCGCCTTCTTCCATCGGTCGGTCGACCGGCTCTCCCGGCAAGCAGGACACGAACGTTCAACCACCTGATGAGCGGTTTCCAGACCGTTTGATTTTTCTGATTTACCCATGGTTTCCACCCAGTTGACCCGTTCGGTGCAGAATGTCCCAAGAAAAGCCAAAAGTCGCTCAAAAAATGTTGGAATACCGACGAATCTCATTGCCTAAGCTCGACAAATCCACCAGCATGCGCACACGTCAAACCCTGAAACATAGAACCATCAAACAACGCGACGCCATCGCCGAATCAGAATCATATGAGCACACCCTCCGATACTCCGTCAGAACCCATGGACAACCAGGTAATGGAAGAATGGGATGAATTTGTAAAGGATCGCTACCCGGAGCCTCCGAAAACCAGTTCGGCGGAGGAAGATCCCGCTGATTTCAACCCGACCGATCCCAACAAAAAAGAGGACCAATTCCGTAACTACGCGGAAACCGTGCGCCCGAGCGTTCGTAGGTTCTATGAAGAAAACCACACGAAGCAGACCTACGACTTCGTAAAGGAAAAGAAAAAAACATTCACCCAATTCAACCGGAAGAAGATGGGCATCTGGGAAGCAGCGGAATATTTGAACACCCTGGTGGATGACAGTGATCCGGACACCAACCTTTCCCAGCTCCAGCACCTGCTGCAAACCTCAGAAGAAATTCGCAAAGACGGCAGACCGCGTTGGATGATTTTGAGCGGGTTTATCCACGACCTCGGCAAAATCCTTTGCCTGTACGGAGAACCTCAATGGGCCGTGGTGGGAGACACCTTTCCGGTTGGATGCGCCTTTTCGGACAAGATCGTGTTTCCTGAATTCTTCGACAAAAACCCCGACCGCAATAACCCGGAACTCAATACCAAGTTTGGAGTTTACGAAGAAAACTGCGGGCTGGACAATGTCCACATTTCCTGGGGACACGATGAATACATCTACCAAGTCGCAAAACCCTACCTTCCCATCGAAGGCCTTTACATGCTGCGTTACCACTCCTTCTACCCCTGGCATCGCGAAGGACAATACGATCATCTCTGCAATGACACCGATCGCGAGATGCTCAAATGGGTGTTGGACTTCAACAAATACGACCTCTACACCAAGAGCCACAACGCCCCAGACCCGGTGGCATTGAAACCCTACTACGAAGACCTCATCGCGGAATTTTTCCCAGACAAGCTTGATTGGTAGTGTTATTCGTCAAACCGCTTTCAGAAGAAAGAATGGGCCGTAAATGGCCCGTTCTTTTTTTTATGGTCACACTTTTTTCCGCTTGAACCATTGACGAACATGTCCTCTGGGCACCGACTGCCAGGCACGTTCATGGAAATAATAAATCAGGAACTTGCTCGGAAACTCAATAGCGCCAACAACCAGAGCCGTCTTCGCCTCCCCGGTCGTCCGCCATGCGATGAACACCGTGGTCAATGTGGCAATGATGCGCCACGAGATCCCCTTGAGGACACTCCGTAAATGTGATTCCCTGATATTTTCAACAGCTGCGCTCATTTATTTGCTTTTTTATTCAAAGGATAGCCAGTTTTGCTATCACACAACGGCAAGCTACGACACATTACCTAAGTAATCAAGGTATTTTACTTATCTTTATAAGCATCAGTATCGCTTGTTCGATTCGCATTTCCCCGAAAACCTTCTTTAACTCTTACTTTGTTAATTAGTTAGAGAACACCTTTGAGATTTACCCAAAGATTGTAAGGCCACCGTCTTGTTCGCAAATATGACTTTATTGCTCTAACGGTCTACCGATGTTGGCATGATATTTAACCCACAAGCTTGAAATAACAGACAAATCTTCAGAATGCCGAAAAACCACAACGAGCGCCCTTTCAAACGATAGAACCGATTTGAGTCTGGATAGTTCAGTGGCAGGTGATTGATGATCCAATTCCGGGTCCGCCACAAGCAGTTCAATCAGTCCGGAACCCTCAGCGATTCGGTAATATGGATGCCCTTCAGTCTTCAAGCGAACGTAAAGATCACCTATGCGAATGGAGCATCGCCGGAATCCGCATTAGCTGCACCGTCCTTGTTCGAAATTAGTCGATTAATCTCTCCCGGATCCAAGCAGGATCTCGACGCAGGTCAATCACAGCCCAGATTGTGACGAGACTATCCTCCAATGTATAGAAGACTCCATATGGAAATACACGACTCAGTAGTTGATAGTAATCGCCATAAACAATCCGATGAATCCCGCCGTAAACTTTCAATGACTCAATATCGGCACGAAGACACGTCGCAAAGTAGTCTCCAAGGCCCTGCGACTGCGTTTCATAGAAAACGTAACCGTCGTTAAGATCTTGCAATGCATCTTCAGAAACGCTGATGCTAATCATGGCCTCCCAATAGTCGACTTCACAGTATCCCAATCCAACAACTTTGCCGTTCCCTCCTGAACTCTGGCTCTCCGTTCATCCAAAAGAGCCTTCAAAGGGCGTGGGATGTCGCACGATTCAAACTGAGCCCTAAAGTCCTGCCAGATCACCTCCATGATGTGGAGTTTTTCAGTAACCGGGAGCGCTCTAATTTCTTCAACTGTCATGTTAGGACCTTACGGCAAAATACCCTTGGTGACCATCCCATTTTTCAATCGAACGTCAAGGTCAGGCGCTGGCTGTAAGTCTACCTGGCTCTCCTTTGTCTATAAAATGAACTGCGCCCCTCCCCCCAGCTGAAAAGGGCAAATAGTTGCAATTCAGTGGCGTCATGGCATGATGTCGTGCCCGCTTCTGGCGGCGTAGTTGAAGCATATGAGCAATATTATCGGCATAGATCTTGGAACCACCCATTCGGCGGTGGCAGTTGTGGATTCTGGTTTTCCCATTGTCCTGGCCAACGCTCATTCCAAACGCCTGACCCCTTCCGTGGTGCACTACCCGTCCGATGAGAGCACCCCGAAAGTGGGTGAGGAAGCGGTGCGCATGCGGACGATCGCGCCCGATCGCACCATTTACTCGGTCAAACGTTTCATGGGACGCAGATCCGGTGATTTGTCGGACAGGGAAAAGGAAGTCGACTATTCCATTCAGGCAGCACCGAATGCTCCCATTCAAATCCAGATGGGTAAAGCCCTGCATACACCTGAAGCGGTTTCTGCCGAAATCCTGAAATCACTCAAGGCAGCGGCTGAAGCCGCCATGGAATGCTCGTTTGAGCGCGCCGTCATCACCGTACCTGCTTATTTCAACGACGCTCAAAGACAGGCGACCATCGAAGCCGGGCGTCTGGCCGGTCTGACTGTGGAGCGCATCATCAACGAACCCACAGCTGCAGCGTTGGCTTACGGTCTGAACCGACTCAAGGATCAATCCAAAATCGCAGTGTATGACCTGGGTGGAGGCACGTTTGATATCACCATTCTGGAGTTGAACGAGGGTGTGTTCAGGGTTTTATCCACCCATGGGAACACCTGTCTTGGAGGGAATGATGTCGACCAGGCAATCCTCAACCATTTTCTGTCAATCATCCGGACCCAGTCTGAAAAAATCGATTTAACGAAATCGGAGGAAGCCCTGCCCCGCCTGCGAGAGGCGGCTGAACAGGCCAAAATCGCCCTGTCCTCCGAGACCGCCACCACCGTCGAATTGCCGTTCCTGACGCCGGATTTCCATTTCAAAGTGGACTTGACCCGTGATTCGCTCCAATCCATCGCACGCCCCATCATCGAACGCACAAAACAACACTGCCTGAGAGCCATCAGTGACGCAGGCATCCAATCAGAAGATCTGGACCAAGTGGTGCTGGTGGGAGGTCAAACCCGCATGCCTCTGGTCCGCGAGAGGGTCAGCGAATATTTTCAATGCAGTGATTTTGAAGAAACACGCGGTGACGTGCGCCTGGGAGATTCCTTTCACACCGCATCGGGTCCGGAGTTGAATACCGGACAAAACCCGGATGAAGCCGTGGCCCTGGGCGCGGCGATCCAGGGGGCCATTCTCACCGGTGAAATGTCACAGATGACCTTACTGGATGTCACACCGCTCTCGTTGGGCATTGAAACCTTTGGTGGTTTGATGAATGTGTTGATCCCCCGCAACTCCACCATCCCGGCCAAGGCCGGCGAAGTCTTTACCACGGCAGTGGCCAATCAAAAGGAAATGCTGATTCATGTGTTGCAAGGCGAACGTGAGAAAGCAGCGGACAACTGGAGCCTCGGTCAGTTCGTCGTTTCCTTTGAAAAAGCGCCAAAAGGCGTCCCCCGAGTGGGTGTACAATTTGAAATCGACGCCAACGGTGTCCTGCACGTGCTTGCCCGAGACATCCGGTCCGGCAAGGAACAGACCGTTGAGATCAAATCCGCCATCGATGTGGACGATCATAAAGTCACTGAAATGGTGGAATCCTCAGTGGAACACGCCATGCAGGATTGGGATGCCCGACGCTGGATCGAAAACAAACTCAAAGCCAATGATTTGTTATCAGCCGTCACCCAAAGCCTCGCCGACTGCGCCGAAGAACTGGAACCTGAGTATTTGAAAGAGATCCAGGGCAAAGTCGAAACCCTTAAGAGCGTGCTGGCAAGGGAAAACAAGGAAACACAATCCGGCGATGTGGATGCTCTGAAGCAAGCCATCTCCACGTTGGATGAAACCACCCAAACCCTCGCCCAAATCCACCTGGACAAAATCACCGCCGAGTATCTTTCCGGCGCATAAAGCGCGACACTCAAGGTAGAACGTGCGGTCCCATTTTGAATAGTGAATTTAAAATAGTGAATGGTGAATTGAAGCCATCTGGTGAGGTGGAACGTGCCGCCCCCGCTGCGTAACCTTGTGGCATACTTAAACAATTCTGCTCTTCGTTTTGGGAAGCCTTCAGTATTCCACACACCTTTCACTCACCATTCACCATTATAAATTCACTATTCAATCCCCCCACATCCACATAGCTGACGCTAGTGGGCGCATCGAGACGATACGATCTACCTGGCAGTCAACCCCATGGTAGAACGTGCCGTCCCATTTTGAATAGTGAATTTAAAATAGTGAATGGTGAATTGAAGCCATCCGGTGAGGTGGAACGTGCCGTCCCCGCTGCGTAACCTTGTGGCGTGCTTAAACAATTCTGCTCTTCGTTTTGGGAAGCCTTCAGTATTCCACACACCTTTCATTCACCATTCACCATTTTAAATTCACTATTCAATCCCCCCACATCCGCGTAGCTGGCGCTAGCGGGCGCATCGAGACGATACGATCTACCCCATCGCAAGAATCCACCAGAAAGGATTCTTGAACAACAGGTGGATTCCTCGGCATATTCTCGGCATCATGCTTAGCCAAAGATCACTTTTAGCCATTCGCTTGATGTTGTTCCTCTGTTTGGGGACAAATTTATCGGCGCAAGCTCAGAATGGTGCCGCCAAGTTGAAAGCCCTGCTCATAGCGGGGGGGTGTTGCCACGATTACACTCATCAACACGAAGTGCTTGCCAAAGGCATCCAGGAGCGAGCCAATGTGCAGGTGGATGTGGTCTGGACCGATGATCGTTCCACCACCCCGCCCCTGCCTCTCTACAGTGATCCGAATTGGGCGGAAGGCTATGACATCGTCATCCACGATGAATGTGCAGCCGGAAACAAGGACTTGGAGGTCATGCACAACATCCTCCGAACGCATCAGGTGATCCCGGCGGTCCATCTTCACTGCGCCATGCACAGTTTCCGGAACGGAACCGACCTCTGGTTCAAGCACCTGGGTCTGCAATCCTCGGGACACGGCCCTCAAGTCCCCATTGACATTCATTTCACCGACACCAAGCATCCCATCACCGCCACGCTCAAGGACTGGACCACCATCCGTGAAGAACTTTACAACAATGTCAAACTATTCGACGCCCATCCCCTGGCATCCGGCAAACAAGTCATCCGGCGAAACGGAAACGAGCGCGTTGCCGAAGCAGTCGTGGCATGGATCAATGAGAAGCAGGGTGCGCGCAGTTTCAGCACCACCATCGGGCACAACACGGAGACCGTCGCCGATCCTCGGTATCTGGAGCTGGTCACCCGGGGATTGCTGTGGGCGTGCGATCAGTTGAACGAGGAACATCTGACACCTTATAAAGGCAAAAACAAAGTCACCTTCGTCGAAGCCAAACCCAAGCCTCAAGCAGTTAACCCCACCGGAACCGCTCCCAAGGACGCCACACTGGTCAAAATCACGGCCAGCAGCACACAAAACCAGCGCTGGACCTGGATGGCTGTGGACGGCAAAAAAGAGACACGCTGGTGCGCCAGCGGAGCCGACAAACCCCAGTGGCTGCAACTTGAATTTGACAAGCCCCAGGAAATTTCCGGCGTGGACGTCCTCTGGGAAAGCCAGACCAATGCATACGGATACAAATTGGAATCCTCCATGGACGGCAAGAGTTGGAGCATGCTTTTTGACGCCACCGACAACCTGAAACGAGGCAACACCACCGCCTCCTTTCCAACCAAAACCATGAGGTTCCTCAAACTCACCGGCACCCGCACCTCGGGCGGAGGCTGGATCAGTCTTTGGGAACTCGCGGTCAAAGGAAAAGGCATCAAAAGCCTCTATCCAAAACTGGACAGCAACGAACAAAAAACAGCGACCGCTGCCCGTGAGGCTGCGGAAGATCCTATGGCAAAAGGGGGCAACATCACTCCGAAAATCGTCGCATTAAACAGCGCTGAAGAAGAAACCATTCTGAAAGATGTCAAAGTTCCGGAGGGATTCGACGTCACATTGTTTGCCTCATCCGCCACGGCTAATTATCCGGTCTATGTAGCAGCTTCACCCAACGGAGACCTCTACGTTTCCAGCGATGGAAACGGTTCATTGGGACGAAACCCGCACCGGGGCCGCGTATTGCGCCTGCGCGACACTGACGACGACGGGAAGGCCGACGAAGTCAAGGAATTCATCAAGGACATTGATTCACCCAGGGGATTGATCTGGGACAACGACCGTCTTTACCTGCTTCACCCCCCCCACATCAGCGTGCATTATGACCGGGACGGCGACGGGATCGCGGAAGATTCCAAACGACTTATTTCCGGCATTGCCTTCGATTTCGATCAACGCCCGCCCGATCACACGACCAACGGTCTGGAAATGGGAATCGACGGCTGGATTTACATTGCAGGCGGTGACTTCGGCTTCATGAATGCCGTGGGAACCGACGGACGTAAACTGCAGCACCGTGGCGGCGGCGTCATTCGCTTTCGCCCAGACGGCACCGGACTGCAACTCTTCGCGACCGGCACCCGCAACATCCTGGGCACTCCAATGAGCCCCCTGCTCGATATGTTCGCCCGGGACAACACCAATGACGGTGGAGGATGGGACGTGCGACTGCACCACTTCACCGGGCTCGAAGATCATGGATACCCAAGGCTCTACAAGAACTTCGGTGAAGAACACATCCAACCGCTGGCCGACTACGGTGGTGGTTCCGGTTGTGGATCGGTATATATCCACGAACCCGGTTTCCCGGCTGAATGGGCCAACGCACCGTTCACCTGTGACTGGGGACGTGCCGCCACGTTCCATCACAGCGTTGAACGACGCGGGGCCACCTTCGTGGAAACCACCGCTCCCAAACCCTTCATTCAAGTCACACGCCCAACCGATGCCGATGTCGATGCGATGAGTCGCGTCTACCAGGCCAGTTGGAAGGGGCCGGCAACGTTTAACTGGGCAGGCCCTGATCACGGCTACATCGTTTGTGTCACGCCCAAGGGATTCACCCCTGATCCATTGCCCGATTTCAATCGTCTGACAAACGAACAGTTGATCAAACTGCTCGAATCCCCCAGCCACATCCGCGCCCTCACAGCCCAACGCACCCTGCTCCGTCGGGATGCGACACCTCAAACAACGGAGTCATTGTTAAAACTGGCTTCCAACAAAAGCAGGGAACTGCGCGCCCGCGTTGCAGCGCTTTACACGGTCACCCAACGGGGCATCGACAGCCGGAACAGCGAAGAAGTCATCACCAGTGTTCAGCCATTTCTAAAGGATGCATCGATACAAGCATTCGTATTGCGTGCGTTGGGAGACATGGGACTGGACCTCCAGACCGCCGGTCAACCCGGACCTGTCAGTGCGGAACTGTTCGAGTCCGGACTGGACAGCAACGATCCCCGTACACGACTCGAAGCCTTGATTGCCGCCACCCATCAGGGACGCCTCAACACCGCCAATGACATTGCCGCCAGTCTGGGTCATACGGACGGAGTCATCGCGCATACGGCGTTCCGCGCACTGGCCAAACTTGGAGCCAGCGAAGCATGCTTTGCCGTTCTGGATTCCACTGCTTCCAGTGAAGCACAAAAGCAAGGTGCTTCGTTTGCCTTGATGCGCATCCATCAATCAGATGTGGTGGAAGGCTTGATCGCACGACTGCAGGATCCCGACAAATCTTCCATTAAACCACATGTCGTAGCCGCTCTTTGCCGGCTCTACCACCGGGAAGCCGAATGGAAAGGCGACAGCTGGGGGACACGCCCCGATACTCGTGGTCCCTATTACCAACTGGACGCCTGGGGACAATCCGAACGCATCCTTGATGCCCTGAAAAAGGAACTTTCAACCGCCAATCCGGAAGAAGCGGCAATGGTGGTTCGGGAAATGAACCGGAATCGCATCCAATCCAACGAAGCATTGGAACGCATCATCGATCTTGCCCTGAGCGACGAAACACATGTCAGTGCCGCAGTATCCCAATTGGCGGCCATTGAAGATATTCCTGCGAAGGCTATTCCCCTGCTGATCAAATCCGCGCGGAATATTTCTTCCACCCCCGCCGTGCTGTCACAAACCATCGAAGGCTTGGCCAAGACACGTCACGAATCGGCGCTGGCCGCCATGTTGACCGCCCTGAGCACACTCGACAAAGCCGAAGGTTCCGGAAAGGAACAGGCTGCCGGACGTCAGGCCTTTTTGAGAAGCTCTCTGTTGATTGATCAACATGAACAACTGGAAAAACTGGCGGCAAACGACCTGGAATCGCCCGCAGCTCAATGGGCCAACGCCGCGCTGCTCACATTGGCTGACCGCAAAAACATCGGTCCGGAAGTCACTGTACATGTCCGAAAAGCAATAGATCTGGGCTGGCAGGATCCCGTCCGTCGGGTGCTTCTCATGAAAGCGGCGGCACAAATGCGCAACCATTATCTGGACGCACGGATCAGGGCTTCATTGAACGATTTTGATCCAGACATCGCCAGCGCCGCCAAAGCGGCAGCACGCAGACTGCGCATCCCTGAACCCGGTGAAGATAAAACGCCCAAAATAGGAGATCTGACACAAGAAAAAGCGCTCGAACAAGTGATCGAATTCAAGGGAGACATCGCACTCGGTGAAGCCGTCTTCATGCGGGCGGCCTGTGTGACCTGCCACACGGTCAGTCAGGATCAGCAACAGAAAGGACCATACCTGGGCAACATCGCGAACACCTACCGTCGAAACGATCTTGCCATATCCATTCTTGACCCGAACAAAACCATCGCGCAGGGATTCGCCACCAACCTGATCAGTCTGAAAAACGGTCAGGAATTGACGGGATTTGTGGTGAACGAAGCGGGCGACGAAGTGGTATTGAGGGACATCATCGCCCAGGAGCATAGCATTCGAAAGACCGAAATCCAGGAACGTCGCACCCTCGAAAACTCCATCATGCCCGAAGGATTGATGGCCGGATTCTCCGTCAAAGAAATGGCCAGCCTGCTCGACTATCTCGAGATGCTTTCGAATAGTGAATAGTAAATTATAAATAGTAAATTGTGGTGTTCTTAACCAAAACTGCTCTACGTTTCGGGAAGCCTTTGGTAGTCGAGCACCCTACATCCGCATAGCTGACACTAGCGGGCGCATCGAGACGATACGATCTACCTGACAGCCCTCCGCCGGTAGAACGTGCCGTCCCATTTTGAATAGTGAATTTAAAATAGTGAATGGTGAATTGAAGCCATCCGGTGAGGTGGAACGTGCCGTCCCCGCTGCGTAACCTTGTGGCATACTTAAACAATTCTGCTCTACGTTTCGGGAAGCCTTTGGTAGTCGCACACCCCACATCCGCATAGCTGACGCTAGCGGGCGCATCGAGACGATACGATCTACCTGACAGCCCTCCGCCGGTAGAACGTGCCGTCCCCGGCGCGTCTCCTTGGCGTGTTCTTAACCAAAGCTGCTCTACGTTTTGGGAAGCCCAGGGTATTCTTTTTCCAATCGCCTTTTCGGATGCGGCAAGGTGCACCTTGTGGGGAAGGTGCCTACGTCAGTAAGGGTGCAGGTCGAACATTCACCATTTAAAATTCACTATTCAACCGGCTCGGGTTTACCGATGCGAATGAGAGGCCATAAGGCCCGGCGATGATGTTTTACAAAGGCAAGGGCAAATGAACAGAAGGTCAGCAGGCAGTTTTGAACGAGTTTGTGACAGACCACAACTTCCCCGGAACCACATCCGCAATCAAATTGAATATCACAGAAGGCAATACCACCTGCTCCATGAACCTGCAAGGCGCGCCATAGAATCATTCCGGTAAAGGCCAGAAGCAGCCCCCCAACCGTCACTGCAGCCGTTCTGACGCCCACCCCAAGCACCAAAAGCAATCCGCACCATACTTCAAACCAGGGTAGCCAGGCTGCCACAACATTCATCTGCCAATATTCCGTCAACACCCCGAATTCACGAATGGTCTTGAGAAATGCGACCGGATCCTGGGTTTTGGTCCAGCCCAAGTATATGAACATCCCTCCGATCAACACGCGGGTCAGTGCTACAATCATGCTTTTCATGGCTGCACATCCTCCGGTTGAGGCAATGTTTCCATCAAGGCACGCAATTCTTCGAAGTCATCAAATCGATCACCAAGCGCAACAGGATGACCTCCTTCATTCCAACCACGCATACCGGCGGCATAGATAAACAGCTTTTCCTGGGGAACCCCGAGTTGCATCAAATCAGTTGCGGCAAATTCACTGTCCTCACAATGACCTCCATTGCAGTAGACGATCACCTGTTCCGCCACCTGGCACATGGGGAGCACCAGATCAACGTATTGTTCCATCTGGTAGTGATCAAACAGGTAGGCGCCGGGTATGTGCCGTTCCTGAAAAAGCGCTTCATTGCGGGCATCCACCAGCACCACCATTCCGGCTTCCAGAAGAGGATCCTGCATCAAAGCCAGGACTTCATCTGTCGTTGCTGCCTGAAATCCTTTTTGCTGCAAGCGCTTGACGGATTCAGCCACCTCATCTTCAAAGGTAGGTGCTGCGCCTGTCTCTCCAGAAGATCCAACAGGGAGAACGGCTGTTTCCGTTCCCGGAGGAATGCTGGAGGGAAAATAATCACGGACCAGGTCCAATCCTTTCGGGGAATGGTGGTTCAAAACGACCGCGAGAGACACCCCAAGCCCCAATACAAACAAGCATTCTAGCCAGGCGTTTTTCATGAGCCGTTAACTCCCCCCACAAATGAACACCGTCAAAAGACTCCCAAATGAGCCATTATCGGGTCAATTTACGATAGGAACCAATGGGCACTTCAAAATCTTTGAACTGCTCATTATTGGTTTTGAGGGACAGCTTGGCATCCTCCAACTCATCCACATTCAAACCTTCAGGGAAGGTCAGAACGAGTCGGTGATGTTTTCCGTTGTTGAGTTGGTTGGACTCCACTTTAACGCCTTCTACGGACACCTTGATGTCTGAAACTTCGAGAGGGGTATCCTCATAGGTGAGCACGGTAACATACTTCTTCATTTCCTTCTGAAGCACGCCGTTTGGCATCATGATACGATTGGGAACCACCTGCACCGGGGCCATCACGTAGGCCGACGCTGCAAAGCTGTTTGATTTGGCTTCAGGTATGTTGGTTTCAAACATCACGGTGGCCCGGTTGGAGCCATAGACCAAAGGCGGAACGGTCGTGACTTCAATTTCATATTCCTTGCCTTCTTTGACCGTTTTCAAAGCCACTTTGAACTTCTCCCCACGCTCCACCCGAAGATTGTTGATCTCCATGGGGGTTTCCACGTGGCTTTCCACTTTGATATTGACGGTTTTAACCTCGTCCAGCTTCTTGAGCGCGGGAAAAGCCGCCACCACGGGACTGATCGTTACCGGGGTCCATACCTGCCCCTTGATCTGAAGGAAAGAGTTGGCGCGCTTGGGATCATTGCTGCTGACTGTCACTGACTTGGTAATGGGGCCCTTGAAGCGATCCGTGTTGAGTTTGATGGGAATCGTGCCGGATTCACCCGGTTTGACGGTTTTGGTCCATTCCCCCGCCGTGGTGCAACCACAACCGGGACGGACTTCATTGATGGTTAAAACCTGGTTTCCCCTGTTGAAAAATTTGAAATCATACCGGATCTCCTCGCCCTGTTTGGTGGTCCCGAACTCATAAACAGGCGTTTCGAACTCAATCACGGGAAAAGCTTCAACACTGTTCTCCTGAGCCTTCAGAGAGCTGTCCAAACCAAGACCAGCCACCAAAGCGGTGAGAAACAGGATGAGAGATGCATTCAATGATTTCTGTTGTCTTTTCATAATTCCTACCTTCGACATGACATCCATATCTTGAAAAAGGTTACTATTAATGAGGAACAGCTTGCGAAATGAGCGTGGAAAATGCAATCCCTGAATCAATCCGCTTTCGAGCCTTGATTGCCACGTAAGGCGGGACGTAGTGGCTACGATGCGCAAATGACCCGGGCGCAGCGTCCTCGCGCCCATGCCAGGGTTCCCGAACATCTTCAATCATGAAGCCTTTTTGGCAAAGCCCCCCCAACAACGCTTCCAGCGGGTGCAGGAACTCCAGCGCCCCGTGCTCCCGGTGTTCACTTCCGTGCACGGGTGGCAAAGGCCCCTTGTGATGCCCCTGGGTTTGCACATGATACTTGGAACCTTCGGGAAAGGGACTGCACTGGAGACTGAAAGGTTGTTTATGCTGTACGATATAGATACCTCCAGGTTTCAAAATCCTTTGCACCTCACCATACATGGCATCCAGGTTTTCGATGTAACAGCTACTGACCGGTTGCATGATCACATCAAATTCACCCGGATCAAACATGTCCATGCTGGTCATACAGGCACGCACGCGACGGATGCGAAAACCATGTTTTTCGGCCATGATTCGATCCTTCTCCAGCATGGCCTCCGAGACATCCAACACCGTTACATCGGCCCCGCCCGCAGCATACAAGGGCGCATGTTTTCCTCCTCCGGCGGCGAGACACAGCACTTTTTTCCCGTGCACACCTTCCGGCAACCAGTCGTAGATGTTGATGTGTTTCTGGGGATCATTCAGCACCCGCGCCGATACGGTGGAAGCGAAACCGCTCTTTTGGGCCACCATCCGGTCCCAAACCTGTGCATTGTATTCGGAAACTTCGTTCATGGATTCAGACAATGATACTCAACCTTGCTGGACTTTTTCAATGTGATGCAGGCCCATACGGCAAGCATCATAGGGATCCGGAATTTCCCATGCATCAATCATGATCCATCCCTCAAACCCACCGTCACGCAAGACCTGCAACGATATAGGGATATCTGCATGCCCATCTCCGCAAGCCAGATGCTTTGACGTACCGCCATCACGCAAGGTTCCGTCAGTGTCTGTCAGATGCACGTATCCGATGCGTTCCACACCAATGCGTTTCAACATTTCATGCGGACGACCGGTCGAATCGTTCATCAGATCAAAATGACTGGGATCATAAATGGTTTTCAAGTTGGGATGATTGGCCTTGTCCAAAATACGTTCCAAATGTTCTTCCGTATTGAAAACAAACGGTGGCTCTATTTCAAAGGCTGCTAAAATCCCCTGTTCACCGGCCAAATCACCCACTTCCCGAAAAGATTCCGCCAATTGTGCAATAGCCTTCTCGATGGATTGCCCCCTGAGTCCGCCTCCCGGCCACATTCCGATGCAGTTGCACCCCATCGCCTTGGCAAACCGCAAATGTTGCTTCATGTTTTCCAGCCATTGCCTCCTGTCCGCCTGATCCGGAGCAAAGGCTCCTCCTGCGCCTGTCTGGATGGAAAACACCTGTAACCCGCCTTGCGTGTAGGTCTTCACCATTTCTACCACTTTTTCAGCATTCCTGGCAGGATCCGGATAATCCCCGACACGCCACCCTTGCACCAGCTCAAGCCCGTCAAATCCAGTCTTCCGAATGAAAGGCAGCACTTCATCCAAAGGATAGGATTGATGATACTTACGCTCCCCCGATGCGAACCCGTTGAGCCCAACGGCCGTTTTCCATTGAGGACGAGGACTGTCGGCAAGCCCTGACATACTGCCCAGCAATCCAAGACAGGCCATCCTTTCAACAAATGAGCGCCGATTCACTTCCCTGTTCATCAAGGGTGTGGATCCGAAAGAATTGGGTGGGGGTGGTGATGGGTTCATAGGCTCATGATGGTCGCGACCGGGCGGATCAGGCAATCAAAATGGAGACTTCTCCCATAAAAACCGGTTTCAAACATTTTTTGTCCTGTTCTGGATTGTTGCAAAGAATGCTTGAGCCTTGACTTGACCGTTCATTGAAAATCGGATTGGATATCCGGCATCAGCCAATCAAGTAGGAATATGAACAAGTTTACTGTCATTTTACTCGGGTGCCTCACAGCAGGATGGACGATGACCGGACTCCGTGCCGACGAACAGTCCGCCATTGCTCAAGTCGAATCATACGGTGGCCAGGTACTGGGCATCGCCAAAGACGTGGAAGGCGTAAGGGTGTTGATTCCACCCAAAACATTCGAAGGACGTGTCCTCACCGATGCCGATCTCGCCGTGCTTAAGGAAATCCCCCACATCGTGGAACTGGATCTCAAAAACGCCGGAATCGGTGATGCCGGTGCTGCTCACTTAAGTGGCCTGACGGATCTGGAGCGTCTGCACCTTGAGAAGACAAAAATTACGGATGCCGGATTTGGCCACCTGAAAGGGCTGACCAACCTGGCCTACCTGAACCTTTATGGAACCGAAGTCTCGGACGCCGGCTTGAAGTCTCTGGAAGGATTGACCAAGCTCCACAATCTTTACCTGTGGCAAACCAAAGTGACCGAGGATGCCGCCAAAGCGCTTCAGGCATCCATGGAAGGCAAAGGCAACGACGCTCTGGAAATCAACCTCGGTTGGGAGAAGGAACTCCTGAGCAAAGCCCGCCTGGCCGCCCTCAAATCTCAACGCGAAGCCTTGGAATCCGGCGAGAGCGAAGAAGAGGTTGATGTCGCTGTCGTGGACGATCCCGACTTCAAAACACATATCATGCCCATCCTTCAGGAAAGCTGTGTCAGCTGTCACGGTGAAGAAAAGCAGAAAGCCAAGCTTCGCCTGGACACCTATGAGTTGGTCATGAAAGGCACTCCTGACGGACCCGTCGTGGCTGCCGGAGATTTGATTGGCAGTTCATTGTTCCAACTCATCACACTTCCTGCTGACGATGACGACATCATGCCGCCGAAAGACGGACCATTGAGCGAAAACAAAGTTGCCCTCATCCGCAATTGGATTGCCAAAGGAGCCAAAGCAGAAGCCGAAGTCAAACCGGTGGAAACCAAAGTGGCAGCCGGTGGCGGCGAAGGTGGTGTCTTCGCTGAATACATTCTTCCCGTCCTCCAGGATCGCTGTGTGGATTGCCACGGCGAAGAGAAGCAAAAAGGCAAACTCCGACTCGACTCCCTGGCTGCAACATTGAAAGGTGCCGGAGACGAAGCAATCGTTGTCAAAGGACAGCCGGACAAAAGCTCTCTTTACACACGCATCGTCCTGCCAGCCGACCACGACGACCGCATGCCTCCCAAAGGAGACCTCCTGAGCAAAGCCCAGGCCGATCTGATCAAACTCTGGATCCTGAGCGGCGCGGAATAAACCATTGTTACCAGTTCAATTTAGATCAAAAGCCTCCAATGTTCATTGGAGGCTTTTTTTTGCCTGTGCACCTTATATTCCCAGTTAATTTTTGGTCTGAACAAACACCCCAACTGGCCAGGCTTTGACGGTGGCATCGTTGGATCCTGCAGCCAACCAATGATTATCGGGACTGAATACCAGAGCGCTGATGGGAAGCTGATGGGCACGAAGTCCGACAAGACGTTCTTGCTTCCGAACATCCCACACTTCCAGGAACTGACGATTCCGATGCGGAACCAATGCAAGCAGTCGACCATTTGAACTGAGTCGGGCAACGCGATAATCTACTTCCTCGCCCGGTTCGGGGGATTCCAGTTTAAAGATGGACAACGTATCTCCTGTCATTAAATCCCAAGAACTCAATTTTCCTTGATGGGTGAGGGTAAGAATCTGATTTTTCTCTTCCTGAAGCCACGCTCCGATTAGGGGACCACTGAACGAGCTCATTTCCACCAGGGCATGCCCACTTTCAATGTCCCAAATGCCGAGTTTCATGGAATGTGCCGCCATGAAAACGTGTTTGGAATCTTCCGTGAAGAAAAGAAAATTACCCGACACACCTTCACCCCATTCCTGCACCAAAGTGCCATCGTTTACCCTAAATATTCTCAGAGGTTGATTTCCCCCCCGAAAAGCCACCAAGACTCCATCTGGACTGAAATCCACATGATCCGCGACTTGTTGAACCAAAGGAAACTCCATGACTCGTCGACGTTTTGAAACATCGTACAAAAAGGGAATGGGTGAAATCTTAGAAACTTTCCGACCGGAAATTGAGTGCACGCCGTCCGAATCCACCACTCCAGCATCCACATACTGGCCATCGGGAACGATCATCACGAACCGTCCTGAGCGGTCTGGAAATACTCCAGCTACGCCAGAAGGCAATCCGGTAATTCCCCAATCCTCCGTTTGCTCCTTCCAATCCCACATTCGAGCTGGAGTAAAAGGTAAAGGAACGGGTTTCCCTACTGATACAGGTCCTACTTTTTTCTGATAGCTTCCGTCTGCGTCTTCGGCCCCCGTCCATACCGCACTGCCATCCGGCGAAAAACAAACAGAACGAACATTGCCCAGCAATCGACTGTAAGCCCCCTCCTCCGCCGGCCCCAGCACTTTCAGCAACCAGCTTGATTCAGGTTGTTCCAGAGACCAGACCCGAGCCGTTCGATCATTCGCCGCCGAAACTAGGTATTTCCCGCCAGGATGCCAGTCCAGATCGACGATTCCATTCCGGTGTCCTTTGAAGACCTGGACCATGTCTTCCAATGTTCCCGACTCCCAAATGCGGATCGTATGGTCGCGGGAAGCCGTGGCGATGTGAAATCCATCTGGATGAAAAACGCCGTCCACCACCCGGTCCTGATGACCTTCAAGACTGGCCTGTAGAAAGCCCGTATCCACATCCCAAATCTTGCCGCTTCCATCCGCTGAAACGGAAAGCAAGCGCTGATCATCGCTTGAAAAGGAAACACCCAGTACGGGCGCCTGATGCGCTTTCAACTCATGAACTAGCGAACTATTGGAAACACGAAACATCCGAACCATATGATCGGCACAGGCGGTGGCCAGCCACTTTCCATCCGGACTAAACGCCGCATCAAGTGCCGTGTGTTGATGTCCCGACAAGGTTGAAACCAGTTCAAACGTATCCAAATCCCATAGACAGGTATTTCCAGGCAACTCAGCCGCCGTCACCGCATATCGACCATCTTGGGAGATAATTATGTTGCATCGACTGGAGTAAAACACTTCAGTTCCACCGATCATTTTTGATACTTGATTCGGCAAACGCCGGACGCGTTTACCGGATTGGACATCCCAAAAATATGCCAATGCTTCCTCGGGTTCCGTCAGGGTGTTGGCGCTTTGTGAAACATTGTTGTCAGGACCTTCTTTAACTTGAATATCCAGGTATTTCCCCAACGATGTGGTCACTGCAAATCGACCATCCGGGGTAAATCCCACGGAAGCGACCGAAGCCTTGTGCCCGGCGAGCACGTGAACAAGTTGCCCGGTTTCCGCATTCCAAATGATCGCTTGTTTGTCCAAAGAACCGGAAACCACCCATTGGCCATCAGGACTGAAATCCGCATCCACTACCTGCGCTTGATGTCCATCCAAAACATGAAGGAGTCCACCTGATTGAGCATCCCAGATTCGAACCTTGGTCTCGCCGTTCCATGGTCCTTCAAAACTGGCAGTCGGCAGTCCCGCCGGGTCCAGGTGCGAGTAATAAAAACCTTCATCCACACTGACGGTCAGGATTTTTGACTCATCGGGGCTGAATTTCGCCTGACTCAAAGCGCCCTCACTTCCGTCCAGTTCAAGCAAAAGCTCACCAGTGTAGGGATCCCAGATGCGCGCTCGTTGATCTTTGGACGAGGAGAGCAAACGAGATCCATCTTTATTGAAAACAACGGAGGCTGCCCGGTCCTCATGGAGCATGATTTTTCGGGCTGACAACTTGGGCGCGCGTGCCATGGCAAGCTCCATGGCAGCCTGATGGGCTTGTTCCAGCGCCTGCTGTTTCTGCATGGTTTGCAGAAAGAATCCACCCACACCAAAAACGGACAAGAAAACCACCAACAAACTCAACACTGCAATGGCTGGTTTCCGACGGGCCCATTTCACACGACGTTCCCAAAAACCACTGGGACGGGCTTCGATGGGCTGGTAGTCCAGCCAACGTTCCAAATCCTGACACAATGCCTCCGCCGAAGTATAGCGCCGAGATGGATGTTTCTCGAGGCACTTCAGACAGATCGTTGAAAGATCTTCGGGCAGGGATGGATTCAGATGGTTGGGATGTTTAGGTTCATCTGATTGGACACTCTGAAGTACTTCCAGAGAATCTTGAGCATCAAAAGGAGGACGCCCTGTGAATAAGTGATAGAGAACCGCCCCCAAACTATATACATCAGCAGAAACCGTCAAAGGCACACGTCCTGACTTGGCCTGTTCCGGAGCCATGTAGGCCGGGGTTCCCATGATAGTTCCCGTGCGCGTCAAGGTCACATCTTCCCCTTCCCGCTTGGCGAGACCGAAATCGGTCACCCTTGGTTCGCCCTGAGCATCGATCAGAATGTTACCCGGTTTGATGTCACGATGAAGCACGCCGCGTTGATGTGCGAAGTGCACCGCCCGGATCACTTTGACCATCAACTCCACTGCTCTTCTTGGATGAGCCATCAAAGCAGGAAGCGATTCCTTGAGAGTGCCGTTCTCGATGTATTTCATCGTAAAGAACGTTTGGCCGTCGTGCCTTCCGATTTCGTATATGGGAACGATGTTGGGATGGTCCAAATGCGCGACCACTTCAGCTTCGGAAAGAAAACGCTTGAGCACATCCTGACGTACGAAAGCACCGGCCAGGAGCATTTTCAGGGCAACCACACGATTGAGTTTCTTTTGCCGCGACTTGTACACCACACCCATGCCGCCCTGTGCAATTTCCTCAAGAATCTCGTAATCCCAGGTCCTTTCTTCCTGCGCATCATTGCCTGGATTTGATGTCTTCTCTTCCATTTGCAGTTCAGGCAACACCACTGTTTCATCAATGCCCGCCTGCAGCAGGCAATGAGAGCAAAGTTCGTCCACGGACTGGAGAGGAGCGCCGCAAGTATCGCATTTCTTTTGGTTATTCATGGCAGTCATTGATTTTTCCTTCAATGCCTACTGATGAAAGTCCGGACAAAAGTAACACCTTTTCTCAAAAAAATTCACGACCTGGAAAGACACTGCTGCAGATAGGCCAGCTCTTCCTGAACCTTGGATGAATCATCC
>Ga0255760_10000355_pt1 | contig 45116 bp, 40 predicted proteins | sample 071ome_25_FD_179960 | JGI IMG/M metagenome (GOLD analysis project Ga0255760, IMG submission 179960) | Coastal salt marsh microbial communities from the Groves Creek Marsh, Skidaway Island, Georgia - 071410BT metaG (version 2) | ecosystem: Environmental > Aquatic > Marine > Intertidal zone >...
TGGCCAAGATTGCCACAGTAGTCATCGCTATCTTGGGCGTAATGGTCGCCATCATGGGCATGGCGATGCGCAATCGCCATGCTCCAAATGAGCAGATCGACGTTAAGAAAATCAACGATCGCTATCGCGACATGGCCGAGGCGGTTGAGATGGCCACGCTGTCGCCGGCTCAAGCCAAAAAGAAAACGAAAGAAACGAAAAAGCAGCGAAAAGCGGAGGCCAAAGCCGAGAAAAAAGAGTCCTCCGATCCGAAAAAACGGGTGTTTGTGCTCAACTTCAACGGCGATATCCGCGCGAGCGAAGTCGCGCTTCTTCGAGAGGAAGTTACCGCGATTTTGGTAAGCCCGCGCGAGGGTGACGAAGTCGTGCTGCGTCTGGAAAGCGCCGGCGGAATGGTTCATGCCTATGGCCTGGCAGCATCACAAATGATGCGCTTGCGTGAGGCGGGTGTGCGCCTTACCGTATCGGTGGACAAGATCGCTGCCAGCGGCGGCTACCTTATGGCATGCGTGGCCCATCGAATTATCGCCGCCCCCTTTGCCATTATTGGGTCGATTGGGGTTGTCGCAGAGATGCCCAACTTCAATCGCTTACTCAAAAAGCATGATATTGACTATGAGCAAATCGCCGCCGGGGAATATAAGCGAACCGTCACCATGCTCGGTGAGACGACCGACAAGGCCCGGGCAAAAGTAAAGGACGAAGTGGAGCAAACCCACCTGCTCTTCAAGGACTTCGTTAAGGAACAACGACCTATCGTTGATCTGGATACCGTAGCCACAGGCGAGCATTGGCTGGGCACTCAAGCCCACTCCCTTCGACTGGTAGATGAGTTGCGCACCAGCGATGATTACCTGATGAGTCTGAGGGAATCCGCGGATATTTATGAAGTGGAGTTCTCCGTTAAGCGTAAAGTGCTTGATCGGCTGTCGGGATTACTGGGCCGCCTGAGCGGTCGGGCGTGGCCAAGCGACACCTCAAGCACCCATACCCGCCTCTCCTAAAGGCGAGAACATCTATCTTAAGAAAAGCACCGACACATGATCTACCGGCTGGGCCATCAGATTCCGTCGATCGCTGAGGGCGCGTATGTCGCACCCAGCGCCGACGTCATCGGTTCGGTGATTCTCAAAGAACAGTCCAGCGTCTGGTTTGGCGCCGTTCTTCGAGGGGACAACGACACGATCACGGTCGGCGCCCGAACCAACGTTCAGGACAATACCGTGGTCCACGTCGACAAAGGGATCCCCACGACGATCGGTGACGATGTCTCCATTGGGCATAGCGTCGTGATTCACGGTTGCACCATTGGACATCGAGCGCTTATCGGTAACGGCGCGGTGATTCTGGATTTTGCTGAAATAGGGGAAGATTGTCTCGTCGGGGCTGGCGCGCTAGTCACCCCAGGAAAAAAGTTCCCGCCACGCTCCCTAATAGTAGGCTCCCCGGCCCGCGTCGCCCGCGAGTTAAACGAGGAGGAGATCCGCCAGCTCAGTGAGAACGTACAAAGTTATCTGAAGAAAGCAGTGCGATATTCCTCTGAACTCATCCCGTTGTAATCCTACCCATCCACATTCAAGCAGGCATGCCTGCAACGAGGTCGTAAATGAGAATCGGCTTTATCGGGCTTGGTAATGTCGGCGGCAAGCTCGCCGGCAGTTTGATTCGAAACGGTTATGACGTCACCGTACGTGACTTGGATAGCGCCCTGGAGCAAACCTTTATTGATCAGGGCGCCTCTCGCGGCGAGAGTCCTGCGGCAATAACCAAGGCCGTCGATCTTCTGATCACCTGTCTTCCCAGTCCTGCCATCAGCGCGAAGGTTATGGAAGGACCCGACGGCGCGCTGGAGTCGATGGGTCCTGGAAAGATATGGGCCGAAATGAGCACAACGGATGCGACCGAGATTCAACGTTTAGGCGATAAGGCAAAAGCGCTAGGGGGAGAACCCATCGACTGTCCTGTCTCGGGTGGTTGTCACCGGGCGGCAACCGGCAACATTTCCATTTTCGCAGGAACCGAACGCTCCACCTTTGAAAAAGTGCTGCCAGTGCTGACGACGCTTGGGCGGCGAGTGTTGCACACAGGTCCTTTGGGCTCTGCATCAACGCTGAAGGTGATGACCAACTATCTCGCCTCGGTTAATCTGGCCTCTCTCGGCGAGGCTCTGATGACCATGCATCGAGCCGGTATTGATCTCGCGACCACTTTTGAGGCCATCCGCATTTCGTCAGGCAACTCCTTCGTGCATGAAACCGAGAGTCAGGTCATCCTGAACGGCAGTCGAGACGTGGGGTTCACCATGGACCTAGTCATTAAGGATCTGTCCCTTTTTCAATCGATAGCCGATCGGGCGCAAGTACCTCTGGAGATTTCTCCGTTTCTTCTCGAAATGTTCCGTGACGGGCATAAACGCTACGGCGGGGGTGAATGGTCGACCAATATCGTGCGCCGGCTCGAGGATGCCTGTAAGGACAAGCTTTGGGCGCCCGGATTTCCTGCCGAGCTTGTCGATGATGAGCCCGAGGAGCCGGGATACGAAGTCATTCCAAAATCAGCCTAAGACGGTCCGATCACACTTCAATCCAGCGGGATGAGCATAGACATGCTGCACTGCAGCATGTCATACTTTTGCCTCGCTATGCTTCATCTTCCCAACCCCTCAGATGCCCGGGACTGGTGCAATGTCCAGCGTCAAACCGGACGATCGGTGGGATTCGTGCCCACCATGGGGGCACTGCATCGCGGCCATGAATCATTGGTTGACCGTGCTCGCATCGAAAACGACGTTTGTTGTGCCAGCATCTTTGTCAATCCACTGCAGTTTGAGGACGGACAGGATTTCAATGCCTACCCCCGAGATCTCAACGCCGATCTTGCCGTCTTGGAAGCCCATGGCTGCGACATGATCTTCGAGGGAACGCTTGAAAGCTTCTTCCCTGAGGTCGAGGACGTCCGACGCATTCCCATGATTTCCGCTGGCCCTTTTGGAAGAGGGCTTGAAGAAGTGTGCCGACCGGGTCATCTGGATGGTGTTCGAACCATCGTCGATCGTCTGTTTCGATTTGTAGGTCCCGCGAAGGCTTACTTTGGAGAGAAAGATTTTCAGCAAACGCTGGTCGTTATGGATCTCGCCGAGAGTCTAGGTTATCCAGAGGTCATTGTTTGCCCCACCGTGCGGGAACCTTCCGGTCTCGCCCTATCCTCAAGAAATGCGCTTTTGTCTCCAGATGAAAAAAAAGAAGCGGAGCGCATTTTCCAGTCGCTCGCCGCTGCTGCAAAGGCCTGGTCCAGTGGCATCCGGCACGCCCATATCCTTCGTGAAAAAATGATTGAGCAATTTGCAGGCAGTCGATTGATCGTCGAGTACGCCGCTGTCCGCAACCCGAGTGCCTGGACCGCAGACGACCCTCCGGGCGAACTATCCCACGCTCAGGCGCTTATCGCCGCACGCCTCGGAAGGGTGCGGCTGATCGACAATCTTCAATTGCATTAGCCCAAAGGCATCGGGCATCGATCCTTCGAGCCCTCGGTTTGGAAATTAATGCTCTCCGCCGGCCTTGAAATTAAACACCGCGCCCTCTTTAATGCCGGAAGGCCATCGACTGGTCAGCGTTTTCATGCGGGTGTAAAACCGCACGCCTTCCGGACCGTGCATGTAGTGGTCACCGAAGAGCGAGCGTTTCCATCCTCCAAAACTATGGAAGGCTAAAGGCACAGGGATAGGCACATTAACGCCCACCATGCCGATCCGTGCGCGGTGGCCATAATCACGAGCGGTATCTCCGTCACGGGTGAATATGGCTGTACCGTTTCCATACTCGTGATCGTTTACCAACTGAAGCGCTTCCTCATAGTTTTTAGCGCGGACCACGGATAACACCGGACCGAAAATCTCATCGGTGTACACAGACATATCCGGGCGCACCCTGTCGAAGACCGTAGCGCCCACAAAACATCCTGATTCGTAGCCTGGGATCGAGATATCGCGACCATCCACGACCAGTTCTGCACCCTCCTCAACCCCTCGATCGATATATCCCTTAATTCGATCACGGGCGTCAGGAGTGATCACCGGACCCATTTCTACGCCTTCCTGATCGAACGCGCCCACTTTCAAAGTCTCTATCCGGGGCACGAGTCTCTCCATCATTCGATCCGCCGTATCGTCGCCAACGGCCACGACGACCGAAATCGCCATACAACGCTCACCGGCTGAACCATAGGCCGCGCCCATCACCGCGTCGACCACCTGGCCCATATCCGCATCGGGCATTACAACCATGTGGTTCTTGGCACCACACAATGCCTGCACCCGCTTGCCATGCGCACAGCCGGTTTTGTAAATGTACTCTCCGACTGTCGTGGAGCCGACAAAACTTACAGCCTGAATAGTGGGGTGAGACAGCAGCGTATCAACCGCCTCTTTGTCGCCATTTATCACGTTAACCACGCCATCGGGCAGCCCCGCGTCAGTCAGCAACTGAGCCATAAAACCCGCACAGGAAGGATTGCGCTCGGATGGCTTAAGGACAAAGGTATTGCCACAGGCAATGGCCACCGGAAACATCCACATCGGCACCATCGCCGGAAAATTAAAGGGCGTGATACCGGCGACAACCCCCAGGGGCTGTCGCATGCTCCATGAATCCACTCCGTTGGCAACTCCTTCGCTGAACTCGCCCTTGAGCATCTGCGGGATACCGCATGCGAACTCCACCACTTCAAGCCCGCGGGTGATCGACCCTTTTGCGTCGTCGACGGTTTTGCCATGTTCTGATGAAAGAAGCCGAGCCATCTCATCCATATGCTGAATAAGAAGTTCTCGGTATCGATAGAGCACCTGAACACGACGTGCTGGCGGGACCTCTGCCCAGCCGGGGAATGCCTGAGCAGCATTATCAATAGCTGTACCCACCTCCGCGGCGCTTGCCAGCGCGACCGATTTAGTGACTTCGCCAAGTGCCGGGTTATAGACATCACCAAAACGGCCGCTTGATCCCGCCACAACTTTTCCACCGATGTAATGCCCCACCGTCTGCTTTACCGCTGCGTCCATTTACTCACTCCTGATTTTTTCTTCCGGTATATTCTTAGCGAAGCGCTAATTCCCACCACCAACGAAAGACTGCCGATGAGAACTGCGACCCGTCATGCCTTTCTAATGGCAGGATGGCTTTTCCTGACTCCGATTCTCTGCGTTTCGACGGGACTTCACAAGTTCGAGGCGCTCGTGAAGGCCGTTTACGATCTTGAGGTCGCCGCCTACTGCGGTTTGACGTCCGACGACGTGATACAGGGATATCGCGTGGTGCATGCTCAGATCGTTCAGGACGGGGGTCTGAGCGATGGCGAGGTCGACCAGGCCCGAAGCGAGGCATGGCAGGCTGCGCACGCCGAGTGGCAAAACCGCGGGCTTGGCGGATTCAGGGCATGGTGCGCGGTCGAGGGCCATATCGCCGCTGAATCTCTGCGCGCTCATGCTCAATCACACTGAGGTCGTCGCTTGTTCAAACCGCCCGATAAAGGCACAATGATTGCGCCTATTTCGACCACGACCGGTTACTGAAATGAACATCTCCATAAGCGAAAGCCACCAAAAGGATATCGCCCACGCGCTGCATCCCTACACGAACCTCGATGCCCATGAGCAACAGGGTCCACTGGTGATTTCCCGGGGCGAGGGCATCTACGTGTGGGATGATCAAGGCAACAAATATCTCGAGGGTCTTGGTGGGCTCTGGTGCGTTTCTTTAGGCTTCTCTGAGCACCGCCTTGCCCAAGCAGCAGCCGCTCAGTTTGCCGCCCTCCCCTATTCCCATACCTTCGCCCACCGGTCGACGGAACCGGTCATCGAATTGGCTGAAAAGCTCATCAATATGGCTCCAGCCCCCATGACCAAGGCTTTCTTCCTAAATTCAGGATCCGAGGCGATCGACGCCATGATTCGCTTCACGTGGTATTACAACAACGGTCGAGGCCTGCCGAAGAAAAAGAAGATTATTTCGCGCAAACGAGGCTATCACGGCGTTACGGTTGCCGGGGGAAGCCTGACCGCCATCCCGTTAATGCAAAATGACTTTGATCTACCGTTGGATCGGATGCTCCACACGGACACCGCGGGTTTTTATCGATATGGCTTACCGGGGGAAAGCGAGGAAGATTTTGCGACCCGACTCGCCGACAGCCTTGAGCAGTTGATCCTGACCGAAGGACCAGACACCGTGGCTGCTTTCGTCGCGGAACCTGTAATGGGTGCCGGTGGAGTCATGACTCCGCCAGCGACTTATTTTGAAAAAATTCAAGCGGTCCTTAAAAAGTACGACGTATTGATGGTGGCTGATGAAGTGATCTGCGGCTTCGGCCGGACTGGCAACATGTGGGGGTCTCAAACCTACGGGATCGAACCAGATATGGTCACCTGCGCCAAGCAACTCTCTTCGGGATACTTACCGATTTCAGCCTTAATGATCTCAGATAAGGTTTATGACGTTCTGAAAGAGCAAAGCAAGAAACACGGGGCTCTGGGCATGGGTTATACCTATGGCGGACATCCGGTCTCGTGTGCCGTCGCTCTTGAAACCTTGAAAATTTACGAGGAAAGAAAAATCGTCGAGCACGTCCAACAGGTCGCGCCACAATTTCAGCGTCGGCTGGCCGCTCTAGGCGACAGTCCCATCGTCGGCGAGGCCCGCGGCGTCGGGTTGATCGGGGCGCTGGAATTAGTCGCTGACAAAAACACCAAGGAACAATACCCCGCCGACATGAAAGTCGGCGCCCAACTCGTTGCGAGAGCACTTGCCCTTGGACTCATCGTACGAGCGCTACCGGGCGATGTGATCGGTATCTGCCCGCCTCTGATCATCACAGAAGCGCAAATCAACGAGCTGTTTGATTCGCTTGACAAGGCCGTTCGTGACACAGCAGTGACCCTCAGGGCAGCCGCCTAACAGGCTAAATGAAGAGCTGGGGCATTAGACATCGCCGACGCGGTTTGCAGGCCGCTCTGCTTATCGGTGTGTTCCTCAACACTGCTGGTGCACAAGCCGCGCCCACTATTTCCGCTTCCCTCACTGGCTCTGCTCAGGTCACATCCGAGCAAGAGGGAAATCGTTTTGGGTGCAACGACAAGATCTACGCCGCTATTGATGTCCTCGATCTAGACGCGGGCGAGCACACGCTGACCGCGGACTGGATCGATCCCACCGGTAAAACCCGGGAGCACATCGATTATCCGTTCAGCGGTGGCGGCACGACGCGGATCACCATCTGGCTTAAGTTACATCCGCCCAAAGGCTCCACGTTGTTTGGGTTTTTCAACCCATCGATGGGCATGGAGGATTTCATCGGTAACTGGCGGCTTTTGATTCGTGTCGACGATGATGCAGAACTTGAGACCGCCTTCGAAGTCGTGTGCTGATAGACAAAAAGTCTTGGCAAGCAACCCACGATTACCAAAGACATTATGAGCAGTAGGCTCTGGAAACATTACTTTCTTCCTCTCGCAGTGTGTCTGGCCCTTATCGCCAGCAGATCCAGTTTTGCGTTTGTAGAGGATATTTGCATCACACCAGAAGGAACAGTTGAAAATTTCTATCTAGAAGCGTCCATTCAGTCGGTTCCAGAATGTGGATATGGGAAGTACTTTCCTCGATGTATCTATAAAGTTCTCAAGAGAAGTGCGGATACCTTTGGTGAAACATCCCTGTGTCGAGGCATTATTCATTTTGAGGCGGTTTATTTCACCGCACAGGCAGTTGGCTTCACGGGCGAGATGGCGTACTTCATCGCCGCATTCTCTCAAGCGATCGACTTTACCCAGTACAGAGCCCTCGACAGTTGTGGAAATAACCTCCCCCTGCGTTACTGGACGCCGCCATTACGAGGCTTGTTGCGTACGAGCACGGTCTCTGGCGGATCCATAAGGCATCTCGGCGTTCCTTTTGGTAAGCACACCAAAACGACCAACGCACTAAGCCCAAATTGGCGGGCAAAAGAGGAGGGAACCTTAACCGAGGGAAAACAGTGGGCGTTCGGGCGCTCCGATCAGTTGTGCCATGGGGGATTCACACAATCTGAAGAGGCAGGTAATCCATTTTCTGGTCGAAAGTGCGCCTCAGGAGGCGAACTGACATCCGATGTATCAAAACTAGTAAGCGGGCCGATTCCTCTTTCGGGTGGCATCACCAAACTAGGTCCTCAGATCCTCCACTTTGATTGCGAACCGTCCTGCTGGTGCAATAATTCTTGCACTCCAGGCGCCCCACCGCTTACACCCAAAAATGTCATCGTCGCCGAAGGCAGTAACTTTGGAGACTACCTTGCGCGAAGCCCCTTTGCCCGGCTAGAGAACGGTGCACCTGTACCTGAGCTCATTGCAAGGCTGGGGATATTTATGCACTGGCTCTCGGATCGCGCTTCGCATGCGTCGTGTACCAATGCTGAAGCCTCGCGCGTGACAGGGCCGGATCCAGATGGGAACTTCATAATTACCCTAGATACTTACGCGTGTAATGCGCTGACTCACGGAATGGAGCACTACTGGGAACAGGGGATGGGTGATAAAACCACACCAGGGAGTGAAGCTGCTTTACGACTCTATTATCAGGAACTCAGCGAGTTCGCACAGGAGTATCGTGACCTACACCCGTCATGGTTTCGCGCCGGATTCGAGTCACTTCCGTATGACCAAGTTGTAGGCACTCAATCCCAACCCGGGGTCACCTTACGAGCGACCCTCGATAAAAATGCCTCGAAAAGAGTGGCCATCATCATGAGTGCTCTTGAGGACCACTCGTTCGAGGCCATCCCAGGATTTGATACCCTTTGCAATAGGTAGTCTTTAACACCGTGGTCTACGGTCTCGGAGCGGCTCGAAGTCGTTACAGCGAGGCTACGCTTAGGTGCTTCCGTGCAAGTTTTCGCCGTGAGACTCGCCGCGCTCTACTTTGTCGATGCAACGAACCACGAGCTTGTTTAGCGCATCCAGATCAAAGGTAGTGATATTGGAGTGCTTGGAATGGTGCATCAATGCGGACAGCGCAGCGCCAAGTTCAGAGGCCGCCATCGCCGCCTGATGTCCATCTCTCATCACTTCAATAAAGTACGGATAGAATAGATGCCCGGTAATTCGCGCGTCGCCCCGGCCCACGCCAAATTTACCGTCGAAGGCGGGATCGACTTTTGGATCTTCGAATTCTTCCGCCACCCGTTTTGAATCCTCTGCGTCTAAGGGCAGGTGGATCAGATACTGCTTGTTCTCGTACTGATAACAAGTGAGTGAGCCACCATTGGAAAACCCAAGCGCAAACGTCATACTGGGATCCATATGCGGATTATGATTTCGGGTGAATCGATCTGTGATGTTCCTCAGCACGTCATCAGACGATTCGTCCGGAAAGATGGGCGTCCCGAATTTCTCCAGAAGCTCATCATCGTTGCAGCATACGATCACGTCATTGTTGCCCACTCTTGGCATAATTGAATCGAAGCCGATCCCCGTCGGGATAATGATTTGGGGCCCGAGGTAGCTGTTCAGATACCCCGGCGTCAAGATGGGAATGTTGTTGGCGGTTTTAAATCGAGCTTTGATTTCTGCATCCAGCGTGTCGATAGGCGGATGCGGCGATACCAGCAGGTAGGTTCGGTCATGAGCATTCCCGTTGTAACACTCCCGCGGTCCCCAGATATGGGTGTGGATCTGGACAATGTTGATATCGTTATAGACATGCTGATCGATCTCCTGCTGCGCAATGGACGAGCGATCATCCGGCAAGATTATCTTGAACTGCACGGCTTGCTCGGTGGCGGCATAAAGCGAGACCAGACCAAGAAAGGCGTTCATGGTGTTGCCGCCCGATTTTGGCGGCTCTACATTTTCTCGCGAAACAAAATATTCCGGATGATCTGCATCATCAAGCTGCAGATAAAAACCGTCTTTGTCCTTCGTAACTTTTTTAAGTGGGATTTTGTTATAGCGAAAATCCGGTATATCCACAAAATCATGGACATAATAATCGTTTACCGGAACGCCGATCCCGCGCATTTGTGGAATGGTTCTACCCATCGAACCAGTGTATTCGATGAGCGCTGGATGCCTATTCAAATAAATTTATGAATGGGCAAATGGATCAGTATCGTGGAACCACCTATGGGGCTTCTGGACCCTCCGGAACGAGTCATGTGCGAGGTGCAGACCGTCAACAACCGTAAGAGACTGGCAATGGCGACCACGGATTGACGGCTGCCCACGTCTCGGCCACGCGCGTCAGTCGTTCGCGATGTTGATGCGGTCACCGCGTTTCATCCGGCTTCTAAAGTCTCATGTTTCCCAGCGTGCTGCGCTTGGCAAGCAGGTTAGTATGGGAGTGCGTCGATCTCGCAGTATTTAGCATAGTCGTCTGCCGTTGCTTCCCGATAATATTCAATTTCGCCTTTCAGGAAACGGTACAGATCTCCATCATAAATCTTATAGGACGAACAACTTTGCCCATCCGAACCGGACTCAGAACTCCCTGAGCCACATCCGGCAACAGTCAGCGATATTAAAAAAAAGGTGATAGCCATCACTTTCATATGAATTAATCCTGAGGTTTACTTCACACTCGATTGTTTAAACTTTCGTCAGTTTATTCCTAAAACTATTTTTTTGGGTGAAGATCATGAAACTAAGAAAAATATCTCGCGGCATTGGTGCGATGGTCCTTGCGGCCATCCCGTTGACCGGCTTTGGATTTTCAGCAGCCGTGAGTTTCCATACCAGCACTACGCAAGTGCCGGCAGGCTCCACGGTGACCATAAATGAAACACTGGCCATAGCCCCAGGCAAAGCCAAAACGTATATGCAACGGGGGATGGTTGTCGATCGGATTGCCCATACGTATGAACCCTACTGCTACTTTGCTCTCAAGCGACCCCGATCTGAGATGGGCAATGCCGGCGCAATCCAGGCAGAAGTATTCAAAGTAGAAAAAGAATACCGACGCATGGAGCAAATGGCGCAGACGCCCAGAACACTTGCCTCCTCAATTAGCATTGGGATCAGTATAGGCGGGGGCACATGGCTCGCCAGAAACGAAGGCGGGCCGCAGAACCTAAATTACTACATGGACATTTCATCGGCGACTCAACCCACCGTGTCACATTTTGTCTGCGGCGTCTTTAGTGATCCTCGCGAGCGCGGTATCCCAAGCCTCGACGAAATGAGAAAAGCGGTTGGTACCCTCGTGACCATCGAGGTCGCTCAGTAAAAGGTCGAGACCGGGGCGGCTAGCCGGTGCCGCCCCTGTAGGTCAGACGCGGGCCCGCTATGCCCCGGGGAGTTTGTGGGGCTACTTCGGAAACATAAACTGAAGTTGAACACGCAGTTGCCAATCGGGCCCGAAAGTGGGTTTCAACACGTTGTGATAGAGGCTGATCTGCCCATTGACCGGCAGCTTCCCCAGTTTGAAGATTTTCCCGTAGCCCAGACCAACAGGCACGGTCCACTGCTCACCGCTATCTGCCTCCCAATTGGCCGTCATGAGCGGAGAAAACGTGAAGTATCGGGCGCCGGGGAGGTTGTAATTCAGGAACGGCTGCAATGTCATTAGATTCACGTCGTTCGGACCCGATCCGGATACCGACCATACGTTATTGATAAGCCCCCCATAGACCCACGGACCTTTAAAGGTCAGTGCGACCGCTGCGGGCCCGAGTCCCCACTTATCCGCGGTTAATGCCTTGTCCCCGGTGGGCAATAGGGCAATCCCTCCCACACCCCAAATCCATTGGCCGGCCACTTTAGGTGAGAGGAATCCAGAAAACGTAATGTCGCCCAAGCCTTGGGTTCTGGAGCCGTTGGGCGTCAAGGCAGGTTGAGAAATTACGGGAACGATCGTTCGGGTAATAAAGTTCCAGCTGTCTCCGGCCGAGAAAGGCCACACAGGCTGAATGTTCAGTACGTTCTGAGTCTTTTCCTGCGGCCCAAAGTTAGTGTTGGTGTTGTTCTGAAGCGGCAGACTAATCATCGACGCGATAGGGTTCTGAGCCGCTTTGGCCAAAGCTTCCGCGTCCTGCTCCTGGCCATGCGCTAAAGTCGCCGCCATCAGTATCGGCGACAAGACCAGACTGATCCATTGTGATCTCGATCTATCGTTCATACGTGGTCTCATAAAGTTCATTTCGTAAAAAAATGTCGGCTGTGGCCCACTAGCGCTACCACCGACATCCCCGTCAGTTACGCGCCGCGGTCCGTCGTGAGGTTCGTCGTGCCACGCGCCGATTCTGATCCGCCTCGGCCTCGTTGAAAGAAGCGCTAATCCATCCCTCGGCCCCCTTGGGCGGGATTTTTATTTGCAGGGAACTGATCAGCAACAGTCCGGCAACAACTGTGCACAGAGTCAGGCCTCTGCGCAACGGCGAAGGTTTTACAGTTAATTTTTTTTTCATGTTGGTCTCTTGTCCTCTCTTTTGTACTTTCTTTACGTCATAAATCAAAGCTAGCACCAGGAGGAGCCACATGCCTGACGGCTCGCGGTTCGGCGCGAGGTGCGGCGTGCCACACGACGGTCCTCCCCATCTGCCGCAGCGTAGTTAAATGAAAAACTGACCCAGCCCGAACCGCTTTGCGTGCCGACCTGAATCGATTGGGCCGTCATTAATACGGCACCGATCGCGACAGTGCCAACAATTTTTATGAGTTTCATGGTTCTGTCCTTAATGAGTGCTTCATCACTGATCGGGCGCAGCGCTTACGCCCGAACATTTTTTAATTCAAAAGACGCGTAACTAATACTGCGGTTGCATATCAACGAACTTTGCCTTTGCGTAGCCCTCGGGCGCACTCAGGGTGAAGCTGTCCGCCGTAATACTCGGACTCAGGTTCCAGTTCGTGAAGGTCATCTCAAATTCCGGAGCCGCCGCCATCCATTTGGAGGTAATGAGATATTTACAAGGCAGCATGTCTCCATCGCTGACCCATAGATGCCAATCCACATCAGGGCCTCGCATCACGACATAATGGCACCAGGCGCCATTTACTGGAGCCATGCCTAAGTAATGCTCTTCGGTCACCTCCGCCAATAATGCTTCTGCGGCATCCGCATAAAAGAGATCTCGGCCCGGAAGATAAGCGCCCGCTTCCTCTGTGAGTACATCCATGACCTCATCGTTTGAACCGGAGATCGGAGCGGAGACAAAGACTTTAGCGTTGTGGCCAATGCCGTAGACGTTCTTGCCATCATATGACACCACTTGATTGACCAGTGCACCTTTACGCGCAAATCTGAAACCGCCACTGCGGTTCAGCAGCGCCGATCCTTCTCTTAAGCTGCGAATTTTCAGCCCCTGGCTCAGTACAGCCTCCTCTGCAATTGCGATATCAACCGACATAGCATCTGCGGCTGCCAGTTTTCCCAGTGATTCAGTTACGAGCGCCTTCGGATCCATGTCCGCTTGAGCCACTGCAGTCATTCCCGAAAAAATCAGGGCTACGCCTAACGTCGACATTTTCATTCTCAACTCTCCATCTCACGTAGGATTAAATATTGGGTTATTCGTTATGGAAATTTGCATCTACCGGTCCATTAGACAATATCTTGGCTACAATATCTAGACAGATGTCTGATTTTGGGCTTTGCCCGGCGCCGAACGCTTAGCACGTAATACCGCTTCGGGTTTATCAGTCCCCAGATCCCAAATCCCGCACGATAGAATAGAGAACCCGGGCAAAAGCCTACAATTTTTACGGTTAGAGTGAGACGAATGCATCGCAATCATCGGGGCGTGAGACCGCCCCTTCGCCCTTGGTCCGTTCTTGTTCTGTTCACAGCGCTCATCGGCGCGGCCCTTCTCGCCACAGTAGCAACCCCTGCCCAGGCAACCGACACCCACGCGGAGATGCTGCTGAATCAATCGTTAAGTTCACAGGAGCGAAAAGACCTTTTGGCGCGCCTCAGCGACCAGCAGGTAAGGGATGTCATCTGGGGTCTCATCGAGACAGACTCTAGCCCCACGGATAAAGAGGCGGCGGGCATTGCAAAAGAAGTTGACGACATTTCGGCACGTCTTCGCGAAAATACACGTCAACTTGCAGTGCACTCCTCACAACTCGTGATGATCCCTTCGATCGTCATCAACGCGATGACTCCACCAGGCCGCGCACCCGCCGCCGCAATCATCGTTGTTTTAGCTATCTTAACTATGATTACCGTTGGCTGGCTGGCTCAGCGACTCTTAAAGAATAGAACTCGATCAATTTATGACGCGTTAACCCAAGGCGAGGGGGAGAATTTTCCGCAGCGCCTCATTCGACGTTTTTTGATTTTTTTATATGATCTTCTTTCTCCCGCCGTCTTTGCAGCCATAACCTACCTCACCTTCCAAATCGGGTACCAGGGACACGAGCCAAACCGCTTACTCGCACTCGGGGTCATCTCGGGCGTCGTAACGGCGATGATTCTGGTGCAGATCGTCAAGCTCGTTTTCTCTCCTAACCGCCCACGAACTCGACTAACCCCGCTTAATGACGAAGACTCCAGAAAGTTGAGCAATAGTTTGAGCGCGATTCTGATAGTGGGAACTGCGATGTTTTATTTTTCTGGTTACTTAGGAGATATTCTCCCATCCGACCGGGCGAGCGCTGCGATTGCATTGGTCAATCTCGTCAGTGCCGTCACCTTAATGCTCTTGTTAATCGCTCTGATGTGGCGCGTTAAGACCCCCGTTGGCCTACTGATTCAATCCGGCAAAAGCCCGGGGATTGCCCGGAGGCTTTTTGCGAATATTTGGCCGGCGGTGGGCAATGCTTTTGTGCTTGTACTGCTCGCAGTTGGCTTAGTAAGCGCACTTGGACTTAACCAAAAAGGCGTATTCAATGATGTTCTCGAAACGCTCCTACTTTTGATAATCGTTGCACCGCTCTCCCTTGGTCTCGTGGGCCCTCTGATAAGAGAATGGGGACACACAAAGAACTCGCTACCGAGCTCCAACCAACGAGACGGAGTGGTTAAGCTAGCGCGGATTGTGATTCTTGCTTTAACGCTGTTGATCCTGGGGAAGATTTGGGATGTCAACATCATCACACTAACGCGGTCTAAACTTGGCGAGACCATTAGCCAGGCCGGCCTTCAGATCATCATCACGGTTATTCTTGCCAATCTGGCCTGGTCTGCGGTCAAGCGATGGATTGACTCGCAGCAAGAAGCTGGCATTAGCGACGATGAAGGCGATCACACCGAAGCAGGTGGCGATCCGGGCGGCCAGGGGCTGACGCGGATAGCCACTATTCTTCCACTGCTTCGCGGAACACTTCTTGCGGTTATTACCACGGTCGCCATCATGATCTCCCTTTCAAGTCTTGGGGTAGATACAGCACCCCTTATCGCGGCAGCCAGCGTCTTTGGTCTCGCTATCGGCTTTGGCGCCCAAACTCTCGTCTCCGATATCATTTCGGGCATCTTCTTTCTTGTGGATGATGCCTTCCGAAAAGGTGAATACATAGACGTCGGAGGAAGCACCGGCACCGTTGAGAAGATTTCTGTCCGGTCAATGCGACTCAGACATCACAACGGGCCGGTGCATACCATTCCCTACAATCGCATCAGTACACTCACGAACTTCAGTCGTGACTGGGTCATCATGAAGTTTGAGCTTAGGATTCCCTTTGAGGAGAATGTTGAGAAGGTGCGTAAACTTATTAAGAAGGTCGGGCAAAAGTTGCTGGAGGACCCGGAGCATGGGCCGGAATTCCTAGAGCCTCTGAAGTCTCAAGGCGTCAACCGAATGGATGATTCCGCTTTTGTCGTCCGGTGCAAATTTTCCACGAAGCCGGGGAAACAATGGGCGATCAGGCGAATTGCCTATGCCGCCATTCAGGATGCCTTCGCCGAAGCCGGCATCAAGTTTGCCCCGAAGCGGGTCGTAGTAGAGACAGTGACATCGGGAGCCGCCGCGGCCGGAGCCGCAGCGCAACTGTCCCAAGGCCAATAACATGGGGCGCTGCTCAGGATGAGTTTGCTAAAAATACTATTAAGGGCAAACCTCGCCGGATTGGTTTTTTTTATGGCGACGGCCGCTATCGGCCAGAATACTATGTTTTTGAGAAACTCCTTGCTGGCCGAACTCAAGCCAGAGGAGATGGACTCGCTGCTCGCCGCCATTACCCAGACGCTCGATCAAGAGCAATTGAATAAACCGTTTATCTGGGAGAACGAGTCGCGCACCATTTCAAGCAGCATCGCCGCCGTCGACGCGTATCAAAAGGACTCTCTTGCGTGTCGCCAATTAACTTTAACCACGACAACAAATTCTGCTCAATCAGTCACCCAATATGGATTTTGTAAAGTGGATGGCATTTGGCTGATGGATTCTGAATAGTCTTTGCTCTCTCACGAATTAAAAAGAATGACCCTCTGGCGCCCCGTTTTACCTCTTTTTAGCGGCCTGATTCTCGGCCTTTTCTCACTTGGCGCTCTGGCGCAACAGGCGAGCGACGAAAGTCCCGTAAAAGATGATTTTGTCGATGAGATTCATGAGGACTGGTCCAAGTGGGTTTTGAAGACAGCGGATAATGTCGACGGCTTTTTCTCGAATTCCCAAGCCGATGAAAACGCGCAAAAAACCCGTATTCGGACATGGCTGATGGGGCAATACGACGGTAACGAGGGCACGAAATTTCGTCTGCGCGTCCGCGCGCGGGTATCGCTCCCCAAGACGGAGAATCGTCTTTCGCTGGTGCTGGGGGATGACGAGGAAGAGCGGCGCATGGATCAGCTTGATGACGCGCAATCCAATGTCAGTTTGCAGATCAGAAGCAAAAAGGATACCGCGCTCAAGCAGCTCAGATTCGACATCGGTATTCGCCGACGGGACAGCCGCTACCAACCCTATGCCCGGGCTCGTCATACCAAAATTTTTGAGACAGGAGGCCTGTGGGTGCCCCGTCTCACCAACTCGTTTTACTACTTTACGAAAAACAAATTCGAATATCGTGGCGAAGCGCAGTTCGACCGGGTGATTGGCCGCGATTTCTTCTTCAGACCGCTATCCGTACTGCGTTGGTATCAAAACAATCCGGACGAATGTAACGAGGGTTTTTGCTTCGATCAGTACTTCAGTCTTTATCAGCGGGTTAACTCCAAACGCCAATCGGCGATTGCCTATGATGTCGAATTTTATTTTCGGGAAAAGCCGTCCGTAACCGTCTTTGATACGGTCCTCAAGCTTCGTTACCGACAAATGACCAATAAAGAATGGCTGTTCTGGGAAGTCGAGCCGGCGATCCATTTTCCCAAAGATTACGGATCGGAGGCGACCTTTCGTTTCATCGCAAAACTTGAGGGCGTATTCGGTTACAACACGAAAGTCGACATCAACGACTACTTCACGCCCGTAGAGGCGGACTGGGCCAACAAGAAAAAACCTACCGACTGATTGCCGCTTTAATTTGCTCCGGCCGCATCTCGCTGGGCATTGAAGAAGAGTTTGTACGCAATCGCGTATTTATTGATATTTCGAACGTAATCCACTGTCTCCCGTCCAATCTTCTCGGCGGCCAGCACCTCAACGTTCGCAAACCAGCGATTGGGGTCGAGCTGGCGCTCACGCGCGAGCTCCCGAAGGCGCCGAATGCGGTTGGGTCCGGCGTTATAAGATGCCCAGGCAAAATCCATCTTCACCGCACGATCCATTTCGGGATCTGTCAAATAGCGGCTCAGCAGATGCGCCATATACTTGGCCCCGGCATGAATGTTGTTTTCAAGATCGTGGATGTCATCGATGCCCACACTACGATCGGATGCCGTGCTTTGTAAGAGCTGCATCACGCCGATAGCGCCGGCAGAGCTGCGCCTTGATTGATCGAGGCCTGATTCCTGATACCCCTGAGCGACGAGCTCCAGCCAGTCCATATCGTATCGAGCCGCATAAGTCTCAAACAGGCCCCGCATCTGCACAAGCCGCTCCCTATCTTCGGCGCTGACGGGGTTAGTGATCCAGCGGTTATTTTTGTAGTATCGGGAGAACAGAATATTGCCAATCAGGGAACCTTTTCGGTTCTCTTTGATAAACGCATTTAGGCTCTCGATCAGTTGGGGACTGTTGGGCCGCGTGGCCCAGGCAATCGCCCCACCCTTATGAACAGCTAACGAGGACTGAACCCGCAGGTTTGATAGCAACGCACTCCACATCGTCGCGACATGCTCATCGGCGACGGTGAGGTCTACTGCTCCAGAGTCGACCATCTCAAGGATATCCTCCGTCGACAGCCTGGGATCGGCCTCGTTAATCTTAATGGAGGCCAAACCGCTTTTATCAAACCGCTCGCTCAACATTCGAAGATGGGTCACATAACTTGACCCCCGTCGGACCAAGACGGATTTCCCCGAAAGATCATTCAAGGAAGTCATCGCTGGATAGGCGGCATGGGTCACAACGACCTCTTTTACGTTACTGATATACGGACGCGTAAACGAGACCTGCTGCGCACGCTCGGGCGTTACCGTCAGACCCGCCGCGGCAATATCCCCCTCTCCATTTCTGAGTTTAGTCAGCAGCTCGTCGAAAGGAACGGGGATGAAAAAAAGCTTGACCTTGTCGTTCGGGGACTTTCTCCCCTGATTTAACTGCTCTTCATACTCCATCAGAAGGTCGTACTCAAAACCTCGAGGCCTGCCTTTATCAAAAAAGAAATTAGTACGACCAAAGGCGACTAACACCCTTATGTACTTGCGCTTTTGCATCTCATCGAGATCGCCAAAAGCCGGTCGCTGTGCACGAACCAGGAGTCGATCTGCTTCCGTCAGGATTAGCAACGCGTCATCGGTAGACCCGTCAGAGGAGTCGGTCGAATCTGCTAATCCTGTCCTGAGGTCAAGATCCATAGGCAGTGCCTCAGCGACATCTGAAGAGGCTGGCTCTAACGTCGGCGCGCTACTGGTTGCAGCGTTAGCGATAGACGAATCCTGGCCATCCGAGCAACCGGACAGCAAGATACTCAAGAGCAACGCACCGGCGCTCCATCGAACAGCGCTATTCAAAACAGCGCGGCGTCGATCAGCCAATTCGACGCACCGCCTCACACATGTTGGTAAGCTTCTGTCGAGCCCTCTCGCGTCCCAGCATTCCAAGACCGCAATCCGGTGCGGCGATCAATCGATCAGAGTCAATGTGGCCCATTGCCGCACGCAGTCGCGCCTCGATCGCGTCCACGGACTCGATGGCGCTGGTGGCGATAGCCACTACCCCAAAGATGACGGTCGTCTTTTCAAAATGATCCAGCAGTTTAAGATCATTATGACGGTGCGCATCCTCAAGCGAGATGGCGTCGATACATGAATCCTCAATGGCACCCGCAATCATCAAATAACTGTTAGGGTCGGCTTTCGGATAGTCGACACTGTCCAAGCGATCCGGATACCCGCAGCACATGTGTACCGTGCGGACCACATCTTTAGGGCATTTATGAAAGGCTCGCTCAAGATTCTCAAACCCAAAATCCAGCGCTTCTTCGGGCTTGCGGGCAAAAAGAGGCTCGTCAATCTGAATGTGTCGGCATCCTGCCTGAGCAAGGTCCAGAACCTCCTTATTCAACGCGTCCGCCAGATCTTGGCCTCTCTTTTTTGGATCGTCGTAAAACGCATCGGCCGTCGTATCGCCGATGGTCATAGGTCCGGGCATCGTCATTTTTACCGGTTTTTCAGTATATCGCTGTGCCCGTTTCCAGTCCTGCGCGAGAAAAAGATCGCGCGCCGTTACCGAAGCCACAATCGTCGGCAGTCGTGCCACATAGGCGTCGTTTCGTAGCGAACGCTCGGTCAGTGTCGAAAAATCAATGCCCTTGAGGTGGCGACAGTGGTAGTGAATGTAGTTCTCACGGGCGACTTCGCCGTCCGTCAGGATATCTAAACCGGCAACTTCCTGATCCGAGACCACTTCAGCGACCCCGCGAGCGATGATGTCTTCAGCGTGAGCGCCCATCCGTGAGATGGCCTCCGCCCAATGCTGAGTGGGCTCCGACGTAACCGTGCTCTCAGCGGCGTTAAACCAGTCGGGCAGTTCAACAAAACTTGGTTTCGGGTACGCTCCGATGCACGTGGTCTTTATCATGATAGCTCCTCCTCTATCAATCTCTATCGTTGAGGCGTCGATGTTATTCCAAACAGGCAAGCATCTAATTGCCTTGAGTAGAGTCAATCTGCTGCCCTAGATTACTCGGGGCGAAGATACTCTGATACTGTGTGGCAGGAGTTGAGGGCGTCTCAGATGACGGTGGCGGTGCTTCGGACTCTACCTGTTGCCCCAGATTTGAAGGCGCAAAAATATTCTGATACTGACTCTGTCCCGATGCTGCGTTACCCGACGCTGAGTCGCCAGACCCCTGCCCCGCGTCATCCGCTGAATCCACCTGCTGGCCCAGATTGCTGGGTGCGAAAATATTCTGATATTCCCGGGACGATTGGTTGGCCTCGACCGCCGTGCTTTGGCCCTGTGTCGTCGCTTGCTTGGCCTTCGCCTCGGCAATCCGCTGCTGCTTGAGCGCTTCAAAGCGGATTCGACTCTCCTCAGCGACGCGGACTTTGCACTCGCCCACGTCGTAACCACGCGCCATCCAGGCGCTGCCCAGTAGACCCACAAATACCGCGGCTGACAGCGCCCCGACGGGGATACGCATCAACGATCGTGATGGGTTTCCACCGGCGCTGACCACGACCTGCCGATCGCCCTCCACGGTGACGGCTCGACTCTCCTTTCGCTTGAAGTACTCATGGGCGATCGCTCCAAGCAAGGTTAGTCCAATAATAATGACCGCGAGGGAGCTGATCGATGGGTTAATCCCGTAACGAACCTTGCTCGCCAAAACCGTGGTTAATGTACTCTCTGATACGATGGTAAAGACGGTCGTGTTGTAATTCTCGAAAGAGGCCAAAAAAGCCAGCACCGCTGCAGAGCCGATTGCGGGCTTTAGAAACGGCAAGAGAATCTTCCGGAACACCTGGGTCTGGGTCGCTCCTAAATCCAACGCCGCCTCCTCAAGCGCCGGGTCGAATCGCTGTAGACGCGCGAGAAACACCAACATCGAGTAGGCTGCGATGAAAGTCGACTGACCGATGATGGTCATAAAGTAGCCGTCGTAAAAAAATCCGTCGCTTGCGCCCAGCACCACGCGATCCACTCGCTCCCAAAACACCAGGGTGGAAATTCCGAGCACCACGCCAGGTACCAAAATGGGCGAAATCGCAACGGTATAGAAGATCGACCGTGCTCGACGTCGAAGCTGCGTAATCATGAGCGAGGCCGCAAGACCGATAGGCACCGCGAGGAGGACGACTCCTGTCCCCACAATCAGGGAGCTCTTCAACCCGCCCATCAATTGCTTGTCATTTACCAACACACCGAACCACTCAGGTGTGAAGCAGTTCCACGGAGAGACTGACGGGAACTCGGAACTGTTGAACGCGGTCAAGGACATGACGACCAGCGGTCCGAAGAGGTATGAGAAAAACAGCAGGATGTAGAACCCCACTGCCAGCTTCATTATCCTGCCTGAGGTCATCGGCCAATCTCGCCAATCTTGACCTTAAAAATCTTCATGACGATCAATACGAACAAAACACAGGTCAGCATCAGAACAATGGCGTAGGCGGAACCGCGCGGCCAATTGCTCCCCGTGTTAAACCATTGATAAATAATCTGTGTGAACCAGAGACTGCTCGGGCCACCGAGAATTTGCGGAGCAGCGAGGGCGCCGGCCGACAACATGAACACCATTGTGCATCCCGATGTAATGCCTGGCTTGGCGAACGGAATCACCACGCGCCGATGGATCTTCCACCACGAAGCGCCCAGATCCCTCGCCGCCTCAATCTGGTTTTTATCCAGACTCTCGACGACGTTGTAGATCGGGAAGATCATCAGAAGGATATAGGCGTAGCCCAGCCCCGCGTAAAGCGCTACGTTTTCGCGGACAAAATCTATTGGCTGCTCGATAAGGCCCAACCCCATCAAAGCAGCGTTAATCGTCCCCTCGTCCCCAAATAGGATGCGAAAAGCAAAGGCTCGCAGGAGTTCGTTTACCCAAAACGGAATAATGAGCGCCAACACCATTAAGCGCGCCTTTGCACCCTTGGCCGCCTGGGCCAGGTAATAGGCGATCGGGTAGCACAGCGCCAGATCGAATAATGTAACGAACACCGCAGCCAAGATCGTTCTAAAAAATACACTGACATCGACCACATTGAATGGGTCTGGATTATTTGGACTGCCAAAAGCCAGGAAGTGATAGTTGACGAGGGTGTAAACGTCCTCCGGCCCGCCCATCTTCGAAGGATCGATCTGCTGCCAATTATTCCGGAATGAAAAGTCCAGCATAAAGAGCTGTGGCAAGACGATCATGATAATGATCCACAACGCCACGGCGCCGAGCATGAAGACCGATAGTCCTACACCGTTTCGCCTGAGGAAGGTCTGAAACCAGTTCACCGCGCTCTACTCGCCGGGAGATCTAATCAGCAGCAAGCTCGCCCGAAACCAGCGCAATGGCCGACAATATCGGGAAGCCTACAGACACTCGGGACCCGAGCTCTCGCGTGTCGCGCTTGCCGTCGTTCATGACCGACATCCTGATTTTGGCGCCCGAATCCGCATGAAGAACCAAATGCCAAAAATGGCCCTCAAACTCCTGCTGCGTTAGGGTAACTTCAACCACGTTCTCTTGATCCGTGGAACCCAAAAAATCAATCGCTTCAGGCCGCACAAAGACGATGGCCTTATCTCCTGCCTTGATGGGTGCAACGGTCGAGGTGCGCGCACGGAAGACTCCACAGGGCGTCTCCACGGTGGCGATACCGTCCTCTACTGTTTTGACGCTTCCCGAGAACGAATTATTCTCACCGACGAAGGAAGCCACAAACGCCGTCTCTGGATGATCATATACAGTCGTGCCGTCACTGATCTGGTCGATCACGCCCTCACGCATCACGGCCACGCGGTCCGACATGGTGAGCGCTTCGCCCTGATCATGAGTGATGTAGATAAACGTAATGCCGGCCCTCTGTTGGATTGCACGTAATTCGGTACGCATATGCTGGCGGAGCTTAAGATCAAGCGCAGAGAGTGGCTCGTCCAGCAACAACACCTCGGGCTCCGCACAAAGCGCACGCGCTACCGCTACACGCTGCTTTTGTCCTCCCGAGAGCTCATTAACCATCTTGTCGCCCTGACCTGGAAGCGCAACCAACTCCAGCAACTCGTCGGCCTTTTTTCGGCGAGAGGCCTTATCGACGCCTTTCACCTCCAGCGCAAACGAAATGTTTTCCCAAACACTCATGAGAGGAAAAAGCGCCAGATTCTGAAAGATCAAAGCGGTCGGCCGATGATTGGGGCCGATCCCCGCCATATTCTGGCCGCCGATCAATACACGACCCCGACTGGGCTCCTGGAATCCAGAAATCGCTCTTAGCAAAGTGGTCTTTCCACAACCAGAGGGTCCCAGAAAGCTAAAGAATTCACCACCCTGGATGGTGAGATTTGCATCGCGCACCGCGACGAAATCGCCGAACTGCACCCAAACATTATCGAGCTGAACGTCAGCGCTCATCGCATTACTCTATCGCTGAAAAAATTGTGGCGCTAAGGATCCTAGCGCCACGAGGTTTCGAACCAACGCCCTCGACCCAATGTCGAGGGCGTTGAGCCACTTAGGCGTTTACGAACTTATTGCGATATTCCGTACGAACGTCGGCATACCATTGCGGCTCTTTCGGCCAAGGCCACAGATTGGCCAGGGAGTCCCCAGGATAGATCTGGTTAAACCACTTGCCGTAGTCCGCACTGGCGTGTTTGTCCGCGCCTAACACGGCGGAGTTATAGCCGTGCTGACCCCAGCCCTCTACACCACCGCCATCGATGGATCGACCAGCGGCAACGGGATCGAAGCAGAAATCGAGGAACGCATAGGTTTCCTCAATGTTCTCAGCCCCGGAAGAGATCGTAAGACCATCTACCCAAGCCAGGGACCCTTCAATTGGCGCGCGATAAATAACCGGCTTTCCTTCTTTCATCTGAACCGTCGGCGGGCCATCCCAGGTCTGACCCACAACCACGCCACCTGACATAAAGCCGTTTTTCTGGCTATCCGCATCGTTCCAGAACAATTTCACCTGACTCTTGTTCTTGATGCAGAAATCAGTAACCACCTGCCAGGTTTTTCGCATGGTGGCCTCGTCTTCATAGGCCTTACGCATAGCACCAGGCTCGAGGGCGCCAGTCGTTTCGAGGTACAGGCCCGCTCCGAGCATACCGGAGTGCGGACGCATCATCGTCTTGCCCTCCATCTCTTTATTCCAGATGTCGCCATAGCTCGGCATCTCGCCAGCGCGGGCGGGCGTCCACTTGTCAGATCGCCAAGCGATACCCTCAGTGCCCCAAATCTGCGGCAGCCAGTGCGAGCCCTTGCCACCGAAGTTCCACTCGTTGTCGCCGACGGCCAGCATCGCCGGGTTAAGCAACTTGACGTTCGGGATACGACCGTAGTCAATCGGCTGGATCAGGCCCAGCGGTTCCCATTGCAGCGAACGCATATTGGTCGGACTGCACACGTCGAAGCCTTTACCCTTCGTCGCCTTCATCTTGTTAATGATTTCTTCGTTGGACCCAATACCCGTGAAGTTCACGGTGATACCGGTCTTCTCTTTAAACGCAGCGAGAAACCCAGGTGGACAATAATCGGACCAGAGAAGTACATTGACTTCGCCGGACGACGCCAACACCTTCGGGCTGACGATCCACGGCCCTACGGCAGCCGCGGTAGATACCGCCGCCGTCTTCTTTACAAACGATCTTCGTTCTTGATTGAACTTGTTTTCTGACACTGTATCCTCCTAAGTGGTTTACCATTCAGAAATAACACCCCGGGTTTTCGCCCGGACCCTTACTAACGCAGTTTTGCTCGCTTTCAAAGTAGCCGGGTGTACAAGCGCCGGTCACTCTATCGATTATTTATTTCAAAACTGTTTCAAGTCATTCTACTCCTATTACAGGCAGTCAGCGGAATCAGTTACCCAGGCCGCTCGTTGCGGTACCTAATATCAGTATTCAGCGAGGGTCTTGCGGATCACCTCGCAAATCCGATCAATATGATGACGCTCGCAGATGAGCGGTGGGGCAATCAAAGCCGCATCCCCCGTCATCTTGATGTGCAATCCATTCTTGAAAAGGCGCTTTTGAAAATCCAGCCCCCTCACGCCGGGATTACCCATCGGCTCCAGATCCACCCCTGCAAATAGACCGTATCCTCGTATATCGGTGATCAGCGGGATATCACTCAGGGCAAACACCTGATCCAGGAAATAGTCGGTCATGTCAGCTGCCCGACCGATGAGATCCTCTTTTTCGAAGATATCCATAGTGGCAATGCCTGCCGCACAGGCAGCCGGATGAGCCGAATAGGTGTATCCATGGAAAAACTCGATGGCGCCATCCGGGGAAGCATCCGCGATCGCGTTATAGACCTTGTCGCTCACTGCCACGGCGCCCATGGGCTGGGCCGCATTGGTTAGTGCTTTGGCCATCGTCATAATGTCCGGGGTCACGCCAAAGGCCTGCGAGGCGAAGGGCGTTCCCATACGGCCGAAGCCGCAAATGACCTCATCAAAAATCAAGAGGATGCCGTGTTGATCACAAATTTCGCGAAGTCGCTCGAGGTATCCTTTCGGCGGAACCAGGCATCCTGTGGAACCAGCCACCGGCTCCACGATACATGCGGCGATGGTGTCCGGTCCATAGTTCATAGCGATTCGCAGCAGATCATCCGCGAGCTCAAGACCCGATTCGGGCTGGCCCTTTACGAAACGGTTCTCTGGTAACCACGTGTGGCGCATATGCACGACGCCCGGAACGCCCGGGCCGAAGGCCTGTCGATTCTTGATCATGCCGCTGAGAGAAACACCGCCCATGTTCACGCCATGGTAAGCGCGCTCACGTGAGACAAAACGCTGGCGCTGACCTTCGCCGCGGGCATAGTGATAGGCGTACACGATCTTCATTGCGGTCTCTACCGCTTCGGAGCCCGAGTTCCCAAAGAAGATGTGGTCGAGGCCATCTGGGGTCAGTTTGGCGACGCGTCTCGCGAGCTCGAAAGCCAAAGGCTGCGCTAACTGGAACGACGGCACATACGCCGACTGCTTCATCTGTTGATAGACAGCCTCCGCAATCTCCGGTCGGCTATGTCCAGCGGCGCAACAGAAAAGCGCCGACGAGCCATCCAGGATGCGTTCGTCCGCATCGTTATACATGTAGCACCCTTCGCTTCTCACAACGATCCGAGGATCTGCCTTGAAATCCCGGTTCGACGTGAAGGGCATCCAGTAGTTTTCGAGAAATTCCGGGTCGTATCTCATTATTTTTCTTCCTAAAATCGGCTGATAGAGTCGTTTGGCCAGTACGTTGGCCTTTAAAATCTAGGCTAACGTTAATCTTAGCGATCCCGCCCACATAGGGCCAATTCTTTTTCAGAAATGAGTCCAGCAATCCCCGACCGACTGTTCGAGCTCGACAGCGATAGTTCGGCCAATCTACAGAGCCAGATCCAGGAGATGCTGGTGAAGGCGATTCTCGATGGGCAGATCCCCGCCGGGTCGGCCATGCCCTCTGGCCGTAAACTCGCTGAGCAGCTAAAAGTGGCACGAAATACCGTGGTTCTGGTGTACCAGCGCCTGGTCGACGAGGGATTTCTGGTCGCACGCGAACGAAGCGGTTATTTCGTCAGCGACGATATTCTTTTGGACCGACTGTCGCCTGCGAGACAAACCCGGCCGGCCGAAAGTGTTATCGACTGGGGAGCCAAGCTGCGGTTCCAACCGACGCTTCAGCGCAATCTGAGCAAGCCCTCGGACTGGTCCCGCTATCCTTATCCTTTTATATACGGACAGATTGACCCCAATCTTTTTCCCGTGAATGAGTGGCGTGAGTGCTGTCGGGATGCCGCCACCGTGGGGGCCATCCGACAGTGGTCAACTGATCGAATTGATCAGGACGATCCAGAATTAATTGAGCAAATTCAGAGTCGCATCCTGCCAAGGCGTGGGGTATGGGCCCATCCGGATGAGATTCTGGTCACGCTCGGTGCTCAACAGGCGCTTTACCTCATTGCCGATCTGCTCCTCGATGAGCACCAAACGGTCGCTATTGAAGAGCCGGGGTACCCAGACGCACGCAACATATTTCTGTCTCGAACCGCGAGACTAAAACCCATTCAGGTTGACCATGAGGGGCTTATCCCCACCGACGAACTTGCGCAGTGCCAATGTCTTTATTTGACCCCCAGCCACCAGTTTCCCACCACCGTCACCCTCAGTCGGCAGCGACGCGAGACCCTGTTAATGGCTGCTCGAGACGACGATTTCGTTATCATCGAGGATGACTACGAAAGCGAACACAACTTTAAAGGCGGTCCGACCCCCGCCCTGAAAAGTCTGGATCGTGATGGCGTCGTGATCTACATCGGCAGCTTATCGAAAACGCTCGCACCCGGACTGCGAGTTGGCTTTATGACCGGTCCCGCGCACTTCATTCGAGAGGCCCGAGTGCTCCGACGCCTGATGAGTCGACACCCCCCAGCGAACAACCAGTTCATCGTGGCGCAATTTCTGAAGCGAGGCTATCACGACGCGCTGATCCGGCGTCTAAGCCACTCCCTTAGCGATCGCTGGCACACCCTTCGGGGATCACTCGCAGAGCATCTGCCGGACTGGCATGTCAGCCCTTCTACTGGCGGATCCTCTTTCTGGATACAAAGCCCGCAACCGCTCGACACGCTAGACCTGCAGCGCCGCTGTGCTTCAGAGGGTCTTCTTTTCGAGGCCGGTGATGTCTTTTTCTCGGAGCGTCCCACTCCAAAAAACTGTATTCGGCTCGGGTTTTCATCGATCCCCGTTGATCGTATCAATCAGGGCATCCGTACCCTGGCCGATACGGTTGCCAAAACCCGCGGCGGCTAACCCGCGGCGGCTCCATCGCTATCAAGATCGCCATCAGGCCGCTCTGGCATATCCCGCACGAGCGGGCTGGCCCTATTTTAAAACCCTACATTCGATAGACTTTCGGGCCATTGACCGAGGGTCTGATCCTCTGGGCCGTGCGCACAGGCTTGAACCGCCTCAGGATCCCCAGCTAGAGAGATCAGAAGCCGACTTTATTCTCCGCCATCGCATTCGAGCGCGAAGACCAATTTTCACATCGCATTTAATTCAATCAGCCTGGGAGAAACACCTATGAAGATGACAACAGAAGAGGCATTCGTAAAAGTGCTGCAGATGCATGGTATTGAACATGCCTTCGGCATTATCGGCTCTGCGATGATGCCGATATCGGATCTCTTTCCAGAAGCGGGGATTAAATTTTGGGACTGTGCACACGAATGCAATGCCGGCATGAGTGCCGACGGGTACTCCCGGGCCACCGGCAAAATGAGCATGGCAATTGCTCAAAATGGTCCCGGCATTACCAATTTCGTGACCCCAGTCATGACTGCCTACTGGAACCACACCCCGCTTCTGCTGGTCACCCCGCAAGCCGCCAATAAGACCATCGGCCAAGGTGGATTCCAGGAGGTTAGGCAGATGGCCATCTTTCAGGACCTGGTCTGCTATCAGGAGGAGGTTCGTGACCCCTCCCGAATCGCGGAAGTGCTTAATCGAGTGATAGAAAAAGCCCGCCGCGGTTCTGCGCCAGCGCAGATCAACGTTCCCCGGGACTACTGGACGCAGGTCATCGACATCGAACTGCCACAAGTGATTCGGATCGAGCGCTTTCCCGGAGGGGAAGACGCCATTGCCCAGGCCGCTGCGCTTCTGTCGGAGGCGCAGTTCCCGGTTATCCTGAATGGCGCGGGCGTGGTTCTCAGCGGCGCCATTGCCGCGTCCGCGGCTCTGGCTGAGAAACTGGACGCGCCGGTCTGTTGTAACTATCAACACAACGACGCCTTTCCAGGCTCCCACCCGCTGTCGGTTGGACCTTTGGGGTATAACGGATCAAAGGCGGCGATGGAACTGATTTCGAAAGCAGACGTGGTGCTTGCCCTTGGGACTCGCCTGAACCCCTTCTCGACCCTCCCGGGGTATGGCATCGATTACTGGCCGAAAAATGCCAGACTCATTCAGGTGGACATCAACGCCGATCGAATTGGGCTCACCAAACGGGTTGACGTCGCGATTCAAGGCGATGCGCGTCGTGTCGCAGAGCAACTTCTGGCTAAACTTTCTTCCGGGGCCGGTGACTTGGGTCGCGAGGCACGCCAAAAAGAGATCGCGCAACGAAAATCGGCGTGGGCAGAAGAACTCAGCAAGATGGATCATGAGGATGATGATCCCGGCACAACCTGGAACCAGCGCTCGCGTGACAGCCAGCCGGAGCGTATGTCACCGCGACAGGCCTGGCGCGCCATCATGGAAGCGCTGCCCAAAGATGCCATCGTTTCTTCTGATATTGGCAATAACTGCGCTATTGGTAATGCCTACCCCAGCTTTGAGCAAGGTCGTAAGTATCTGGCGCCAGGCTTATTTGGACCGTGTGGCTACGGGTTTCCATCCATTCTGGGCGCGAAAATCGGATGCCCGGATGTTCCCGTTGTTGGCTTCGCGGGCGACGGCGCGTTTGGTATTTCCATGAATGAAATGACCGCCTGCGGTCGAAATGAATGGCCACCGATCACCATGATTATCTTCCGCAATTATCAGTGGGGCGCCGAAAAACGGAACACCACCCTCTGGTATGAGGACAACTTTGTCGGGACCGAACTCAACGTAGGGGTCGAGTACGCCAAGGTGGCCGATGCATGCGGTGTTAAGGGCGTTAAAGCCGAAACGATGGAAGGCCTTACCGCAGCATTGAAAACCGCCATTGATGAGCAAATGAATAAAAACGTTACCACCTTCATCGAGGTCGTGCTGAATCAGGAGTTGGGCGAGCCTTTCCGTCGGGACGCGATGAAAGCTCCAGTCGCCGTGGCAGGCATCGATCCGAAAGACATGCGACCCCAGCAGGTTCTGTAGCCAGCGGCATTAGAACTTTCGAGACCTTTTGCTGATTCGGCCATATTTTGTCTTTAAAGGAGAGGCCCATATGAAAATCGGAGTACCTAAGGAGATCAAGAATCATGAATACCGGGTCGGCATGACGCCACCGAGCGTGCGCGAGGCGGTCGCACACGGGCACGGCGTAATGGTCCAGACCCATGCAGGTGAGGGTATTGGGGCAACCGATGACGACTATCGATCTGCCGGTGCCACGATCATTGACGAGCCTGCCGATATCTTTGCAGCGGCAGATATGATTGTGAAGGTCAAAGAACCTCAGTCGAACGAGCGGAAGATGCTTCGAGAGCATCAGATCCTCTTCACGTATCTTCATCTCGCTCCGGATCCAGATCAGACCAAAGACCTTGTTGATAGTGGAGCGACCTGCATCGCTTACGAAACTGTCACATCACCGTTTGGTGGCCTTCCCCTGCTTGCCCCTATGTCCAAAGTTGCTGGTCGTATGGCGATTCAGGCCGGAGCGCACTGTCTTGAGCATCCCCACGGTGGGCGGGGCATTCTGCTTGGCGGTGTTCCTGGAGTCGACCGAGGCAAGGTGGTCATCCTCGGCGCAGGAGTCGTCGGCAAACATGCGGCCGCGATTGCTGTGGGTATGGGTGCTGACGTTTGGGTTGTTGACCGCAGCCCGGAGGTGATCGAGGCCCATTGGCAACAGTTCGGACGCTCAACCCATACCGTGTTCTCGACGCAGGACGCTGTGGAGAAACATGTGCTGGATGCAGACCTCGTGATCGGAGGTGTATTAATCCCGGGTGCATCCGCTCCCAAACTGGTCACCCGCGAAATGGTCTCAGCAATGAAGCCAGGATCCGTGATCGTCGATGTCGCCATCGATCAGGGGGGGTGCTGTGAAACGTCAAAGGCCACCACGCATGCCGATCCCACTTACGTCGTGGACGACGTGATTCATTATTGTGTTGCAAACATGCCCGGCGGCGTTCCCCGAACATCAACCTATGCGCTTAATAATGTCACGCTACCGCATATCCTGCGACTGGCGGACCATGGCTATAAAGAGGCGCTTAAGGCGGATACTCATCTTTGCAACGGACTGAATGTCCACGCGGGACACATCACCAATGCAGAGGTGGCTCGGGATCTGGGCTACGACTATAAAGCGCCTTCGCAGTTTCTCGGCTAGCGAATCCGCCGGTACAAAAACCCCGCCGCTGCCGCAAAACCCAATGTCGGTAATGTGGCGCCCAACAGCGGCGGGAGCTTATAAACAATAACGATGTACCCGAGCGCTTTACTGGCGGCAAAAAATACGATGCCAATCATGATGCCTACAAAAAGGTTGCGTCCCATGCGATTGGCCCGGATGCTCCCGAACACAAAAGGAATCGCAAGAAGCAGCATAACCGCAATCGCAAGCGGCAGCGTCAGCTTGGACCAGTAAGCCAGTTCGAAGCTGCGCGCGTCCTGCAAATTGGTCAGCAAGTGCGCAATGTATTTACGCAACTGCAGAACCGATAACTGATCGGGCTGAACAAGAAAAACGGACATGGTCTGAGGCGTCACGGAGGTCTGCCAGCGTGCTTTTTGCGCCGCGCTCACCTCGGTAAATCCATCCTCATCTATCAGCGTCTGCCTTACTCCGTCCAGATCCCAGGCGTCTTCTGCATACGCACCCCTGTCGGCATGCACCAGGGCCCGCAGTTGGCTCATGGTGTCAAATTGGAAGACCCGGATATCCCTCAAGCTTAAGTCGGGCAGAACCTCTCGCACGTTCACGAAGGTGCCCCCGTCCCGCATCCACAGGCCCGAGTTCGATTTTTGCTCAATATTCTGCTCAAGCGCCTGCGCCCGGCCACGCTGAGCCAACGTCTCTGTCCAGGGCGTTAAAAACTCACCAATCACTAAACCCACCAGCGCGAGCACCAGGCCGAGCTTTAAAACGGCTCCTGTGATCTGCCCTATCGAAACGCCACTCGCCCGCATGACGATGAGCTCAGAGTCAAGCGCTAATAAGGACAGGCCCATGATCGCGCCGATCAATACAGCCATGGGAAACACCTCATACAAAATCCGGGGCGTGCTCAACCCCACGTAACGAAGAGCGTCCCAGAGTGAATAGTTTCCAGTACCTAGGTAAGAGACCTGATCGATCAGCGTAACGAAGGCGAAGATACCGGCCAGCACAGCGATGACGACCAGAATCTGATTCAGGAGCACGCGGGCGAGATACAGATCAAGGATACGCATGAAAAACCTAAGCAGGCCGGACTTTTTGTCGAGTGGCTCGCAAAAGCGGAATCAATGGTCGATCCTTAGCCCGACACCAAAATAGGTAGCCGCCTATTGCCGCAACGACAAGATGCACCAGCACTAGCCCCACGATAGCGCCGGTACCGCTAAGGGGTATCCGAGCGCAAGCCATCGTCACCAGATTCGTATAGGTAAAGTACACCAGTAGGGCCGTAAACATCGATACATACCGATTGCTCCTCGGCTCTACGCGCCCCAGACCCAAGGCGAAGATCATTAGTACCGGCAGCACCACCACTTTTGAAAAGCGCCAGGCCAATTCTTTGTGTTCGTAGGGGCCGCCTGACTTCAAAAGCCTGGACGTCTCCCAGCCGTGCAACGGGAAGCGCACCGGCGCAGCCGCTGTGGCCCGATCTCGAAGCGTGTAGCGCTCGAAATTAATCACCCGATACACGCTATCGCCGGGCTCACCCTCGTAGCGAACACCCTCTTCAAGAACCAGAAACACCTGTCCCTTGTTCTCGTCGACGTGACGATAGGCTTTCTTCGCGAGCACAATACCCTCTTTTCCGCCGTCGGAGCCCCAGGCAAATATCCCTTCATACTGATCGGCGACATCACTTAACCGCTCAACAAAATATACGCCGCGCCCCGCGCGAGTCTCGGTAAAGACCCCGGGGCTGATGCCAATGATGTCCGTGCGAGTCTTGAGCTCATGCTCAAGCGCGCCCACAGCCCGCACCGCCATGGGTCCCACCAGAATCGAAAAGCCGCCAACGATAAGCGTGCCGACCAAAACTAAAAAAGCAGTCGGCCGAATAAGATGAGACAGTCCCAAGCCGGAGGCCGCCATGATGGTCAATTCGTTCTCACGACTCCAGCGACCCAGAACTAACAGCATGGCCACAAACATCATCAGCGGCAGGATCACGTCCATATAGGCGATCACCTTCAGGAACAGCAGCAGAAATATGCTGTCCACTGGGATAACACCCTCAGCCGCCTGCCGAAGAAACCCCAGAACACGAACAACGAGAAAAATACAGAAGATGACGGCGGTAACCGCTGAGCTGGTCAACAAGACCTCCCGAGCAAGCGCCCTGCGAAGAATCATCTCTGGATTTACCCCCTTCGAGGCTGTAAGAGCTTTGACATGACAGCGAAGCAGACCCGACAATAGAGCGTATTTTACGTTAAACCTTAAAGCCGGCCCACGACAGCTCGCCTCATTTGGGTCAGGATCGAAATACGAGAAAGGAAAGAATGAAAATTCAACTGGCGTCCGTCGATGTATCAACCACACAAACCGACTGTCTAATTATCGGGGTGCGAAAATCAGGCGATCAAAGCCCTAGCGCACGCAAAATAGAAAAAAGCGCTAATGGTCTTATCCAGTCGCTCATCAAATCGGGTGATATGGATGGAAGTGCCGGAAGTTTTGTCCTGATTCCCGCCCCGCAGGGCCTCAAGGCCAAACGGCTTCTTCTGGTTGGGGTAGGCGAGAAACCGAATGCAGATGATCTCTTTAATGCCGCAACAGTTGCCGCTCGTCAGTTATGCCGCACCCCGTCGGTAAGCGCCGTTTCGGCTCTCGCGGAGATATCCGTTGCCGATCTCGACATTCAGGCGCGATGCAGAATTATTGGACAGGCTATTCATAACGCCCGATATCGATTCACTCAACTCAAAACCACCAAGGGCAAAGGTGGAAAAAGCGGGCAGTCAGCACTCGCTAGGGTGACGCTGCTCAGCCCCGGATCGCAACAATCTGCCGCGGCTAAAGCCGGCGTGAAAGAGGCAAACGCCATTTCAAGCGGGGTAAATCTGGCAAAGGAGCTGGGTAACCTGCCCGGCAATATCTGCACGCCCACATACCTTGCGAAAGAGGCCAAAAAACTTGTCCGAAGTCACGGCTTAAAAGTGAAGGTCCTTGATGAAAAGCAGATGAAGGCGCTCAAGATGGGCTCGTTGCTTTCGGTCTCTAGAGGCAGTCGGGAGCCGGCAAAGTTGATCATCATGGAGTATCACGGCGGCCGACAAGGCGATGCGCCAGTGGTACTCGTGGGCAAGGGTCTGACCTTTGACGCAGGCGGCATTTCGTTAAAGCCAGCCGCGGCGATGGACGAAATGAAATACGACATGTGCGGCGGCGCGAGCGTTTTTGGTGCGTTGGTCGCAGCGGCGGAGCTTAACCTCAAACTGAATGTAGTCGGCATCGTACCCAGCTCAGAAAACCTGCCCGATGGTGCCGCCAATAAGCCGGGGGATATTGTGACGAGCATGTCTGGCAAAACCATCGAGATCCTGAACACGGACGCCGAGGGCCGACTGATCCTCTGTGACGCGTTAACCTATGCAGAACGATACAAACCCGCGGCGGTGATCGATATTGCAACCCTCACCGGAGCGTGCGTTGTTGCGCTTGGCCATCCCGCGACGGGCCTTTTCTCGCCTGATGACAAACTTGCCGCCGAGTTGCTGGATTGCGGCGATCAGGCGCGGGATCGGGCCTGGCGGATGCCTATCTGGAACGAGTATCAAAAACTGCTCGAGAGTCCTTTCGCGGATATGGCCAACATTGGCGGCCGCACCGCCGGAGCCGTTACCGCGGCCTGCTTTCTGGCACGTTTCACAACTAACATGAGCTGGGCTCATCTTGATATTGCCGGCACCGCCTGGAACGGCGGCGGCGCGAAAGGGTCTACCGGCCGACCCGTCCCGCTGCTCACCCGCTTCTTGATTAACCGGGCCTCGAAACGCTGATTGACTTATGCCCTGTCGTGTTGATTTTTACGTGACCTCATCGACCGGAAGTGACGATCGATTGGCGCTCGCCTGCCGGGTGGTGGAGAAAGCCTACAAGTCTGGTCAAGCGGTTTATCTGTACTGCGAAAACCCAGAGCAGATGAACCAGATGGACGAAAAGCTCTGGACGTTTTCGCAGAGTAGTTTTGTACCCCACGCCTTATTAGGTGACCAGGATGACCTTACCCCAGTGACGTTGGGGTGTGATAATCCCAGCGCTGACTTGGGAAACATTGTCGTGTCACTGGCAGCGGTGCCGGTACACACGTTCGACCAATTCTCCCGGGTGGCAGAGATCGTCGGCGCCGAGGAACCCGAGCGCCAGGCAGCGCGGGAACGGTTTAAGTTCTATCGGGACAGCGGCATTGAACCAACCACTCATAAGGTTTAGACGCGAAGGACACGCTAGTGGGTGAAGAAAGAGACCGCAGTCTACTTATTGAAGAATTGGAAGCGCTGGGTAACCTTATAAACGGCGAATCCGCAGATTCCCGTGCCGGTACACCTGCGACCGCTCTGGAGGCCACACAGACGACGGGAATCACGAAAGAGGCCAAGCCGTCCGCATCGACCGACACCGCCGCCGAGTCAGGCCCCAGCGGCCCAGAAACGGTAGACATGTTTTCCTCATCGTCCAGCGAGGAGCAATCGGCCGGTTACCTGGACGAGCTGGTCGATGAACTGCTTGGCGCTATTGAAAAACGGTTGTCTATGCATTCAGGAGAGTCTCTGCCGGAACCCCTGCGCGACGCGCTATCTGAGGATATTCGCGCCCGCCTGACACCCTGGTGGAGCGATCAGTAGAGCGCTTCAAAAACACCCGGCGGAAACGCCCCCTAAAGCACGCTTTCCTCTTAACCATACCTTCATTTCTTAATTACTGTGGCTGACGACGATTCCAGCAAGACATACGACCCCCACGCCATAGAGCAAAAGCTTTACGAGGCGTGGGAACAAGAAGGCGCATTCGCTCCGACTGGGGACGGCCCCGCATTTTGTATTGCCATACCGCCGCCGAACGTTACAGGCAGTCTGCATATGGGCCATGCTTTCCAAGACACGATCATGGATGCCCTCATTCGTTATCACCGGATGAAGGGAGACCGGACGCTGTGGCAGGCCGGCACTGACCATGCGGGCATTGCTACTCAGATGGTCGTTGAGCGGCAACTTAATGCGAACGGGCAAACGCGCCACGATCTCGGTAGAGAGGCATTCATTGAGAAGGTCTGGCAATGGAAGGCCGAGTCTGGGGGCACGATCACCCAACAACTCCGCCGTATGGGGGCATCGCTCGACTGGAGTCGGGAGCGCTTTACGATGGACGAAGATCTGTCGGCTGCGGTTCGGGAGGTGTTCGTACGACTCTACGAGGAGGATCTCATCTACCGCGGCAAACGGCTGGTCAATTGGGACCCGGTATTACACACCGCCTTGTCCGACCTTGAGGTGGTTTCTGAGGAAGAAACCGGGTCGCTTTGGCACCTGCGCTATCCCCTTCAAAACGGGCAGGGATACGTCGTGGTGGCCACCACCCGTCCAGAGACCATGCTGGGTGACACCGCCGTTGCGGTCCATCCAGATGACGAGCGATATCGGGATCTCGTCGGGCAGCACATTGAGTTGCCACTCTCGGGCCGAACCATTCCCATCATCGCGGATGATTATGTCGACCCCGAATTCGGCACCGGATGCCTCAAGATCACCCCGGCGCACGACTTCAATGACTATGAAGTCGGCGCGCGCCACCAAATGGAGCCGATCAACATCCTCGATCCCAATGCGGCCATTGATTTACCCGGTTCGCCCTATCATGGCCTTGATCGCTTCGCGGCGAGAAAAGCGATCGTGGCTGATTTACAGGCCCAGGGTTTAATTGACAGGATCGTTGATCACTCACTGATGGTGCCCCGAGGTGATCGCACGCAAGCTGTCGTCGAACCCTACCTGACCGATCAATGGTTTGTTCGGGCGAAACCGCTGGCGGACCCTGCCATCCAGGCGGTCGAAGACGGTCGCATTCGCTTTGTTCCAGAGAACTGGACTCGAACCTATTTTGAGTGGATGCACAATATCCAGGACTGGTGCATCTCAAGGCAGATATGGTGGGGTCATCGGATACCCGCATGGTATGACGAGCAAGGGAACATTTTTGTCGCGCTTGATGCCGAAGAAGCACATCGTAAGGCGCACCAGCATCATGGCAAAAACGTCTCCTTGCGCCAGGATGATGACGTGTTGGATACGTGGTTCTCTTCTGCCCTATGGCCTTTCTCGACGTTGGGATGGCCGCAGTCCACGCAAACGCTTAAGACCTTCTATCCGACCAACGTTCTGGTCACCGGCTTTGACATCATCTTCTTCTGGGTCGCCCGAATGATCATGTTTGGTCTCAAATTTGCGGGCGACGTGCCTTTTCACGAGGTTTACGTTCATGGTCTGGTGCGTGACTCCGATGGACAGAAAATGTCCAAATCAAAAGGCAACGTGCTTGACCCCCTGGACCTTATTGACGGCATCGAACTTGATGCGCTGGTGGAAAAGCGAACCTCGGGCCTAATGCAACCCCAAATGGCCAAACGGATAGCAGAGGCTACTCGAAAGCAGTTTCCCAAAGGGATCCCCTCTTTTGGAACAGATGCGCTGCGCTTTACCTTTGCCAGCCTGGCCACACAAGGGCGAGATATTCGCTTCGATCTCGGGCGTATCGAGGGCTTCCGGAACTTCTGCAATAAGCTTTGGAATGCCGCGCGATTCGTCGAAATGAATACAGAAGCGGTCCAGCAGGCAAAGATGCCCGACACACCGTCCGGGGCTGCCGAACGCTGGATCCAGACCCGTTTGTCTGAGGTATGTGAGGCTACCATGGAGTCAATGCGGGCCTACCGCTTTGATCAGGTAGTGCAAACGCTTCACGCGTTTGCGTGGGATGAATTTTGCAGCTGGTATCTGGAGATTGCGAAAATTCAACTGTCCGATCCGAATGTTTCATCATCCGAAAAAGAGCAGGTCCGCCATACGCTTGTAGCCACTCTGGAGAGCACGCTACGCCTCCTGCATCCCCTGATGCCATTTATCACCGAGGCGCTATGGTTGCGACTTAAAGAGCGGGCAGCGACATCCGGCCCGTCCGTCATCCAGCAACCCTACCCTCAACCTGATGAGTATGCGCGGGACCGATCGGCTGTCGCCGATATTGAATGGGTAAAGAGTGTGACAGGTGGTGTGAGAAACATTCGTGGTGAGATGAACATTGATCCCCGTCAAATGCTGCCTGCGGTATTGCAGAGCGATGACCGGGAAGATCAGGATCGAATCGGAAAATATCGTCAGCTCCTGATGTCGCTCGCTCGTCTTGAGACGATCGATGCAGTCCACACAGGCGTTGAGCCTGATGGAGAGCACGCCACCGCTCTGGCCGGCTCGCTCCGTATTCTTATTCCCATGGGCTCGTTAATTGATCGCGACGCCGAACTGGCACGACTATCGAAGGAAGTGGACAAACTAACCGTTGATCTGGATCGCTGCAACGCGAAGCTGGCTAACCCACAGTTTGTCGACCGGGCCCCTGCTGACGTGGTTGAAAAAGAGAAACTGAGAGCCGAGGCGCTATCCCGAGACCTCGATGCCTTGCGCTCACGCCACGAGCGAATTTCACGTCTCGCTTGATTTCCCGAGCGCCCCTTTAGAGGTAAACACTCCGTATGAGTGCCGTGAGCGCGACCGCTGCCGTCTCTACCCTTAGAACATGGTGCCCCAGAGACAAGAACCGGGCGCCTTGATTCTCAAGCATCTGGCGCTCGTCGTTATTGAAGCCTCCTTCAGGTCCTACGACCAAGCACACGGTCCTAGGCGCACTCATCGGATCCTCAAGCCAATCTCGAAGGCGTGTGCCTGACGCATCCGCAACAAACACCGGTCGCTGAGCATTAATACCGTCCACCCATTCATCGAGACGAACAGGAGGCGTAAGCTCGGGTAACCAGGCCCTGTGACTCTGTTTAGCCGCTTCAATTGCCAGACGCGCCCAACGTTCATAATGCTGAGGCTTCGCCTGACTTACGCTTCGGGCGCAATGCAGCGGGGTAAACGTTCCTACGCCCACTTGCGTGAGCATGTCGATCATCGTCGCCTGGCGATCGCCCTTTGGCAGCGCGCTGAATAAATGGACATCCGGTCGTGGCCGGTCCACCACTCGCCCGCTGTCTACCCGGGCTCGAACCTCCAAAGGTTTCTGGCTGATGCCCGTAATCGTAGCGTCGGCCAGCTGGCCCTTACCATCAAATAAGGTGAGGCGATCTTCCAGCCTCAGTCGCCTCGCGCGAATGGCGTGACCTGCCTCTGAGTCAGGCAACGCGAGCTCGACGCCGACGGAAGGAATCTGCTCGACAAAAAACCAATGCGAATCGCTCATAACTTCTCTGAAAAGTAAACGTCATACCGGATGGATCGGCCCATAAAACGATGATCGGGCTCAGCGCCCAGTGGCCGTGCCGACCGGGGACGTTTTACAACGACGCGCTGGCCTGCGAAGCGTCGGGCGGTATTAAGTAAATCCACCGACCCGCTATCGGACCCGGCAATCTGGCGGAGCAACTGCTGCGCCTTGCGAGGCTGCGCCGTCTTCTTTTCTATATCCGGAAACATTGGGTCGAGAAAAATGACGTCTGCCCGATGCAACCGAGGAATCCAATCTATCGACTCCCCTTCAATTACTTGGAATCTATCCAGCCACTCCTGATCGGGGCATCGAGAAGCCGCATCGATCAGCATCAGCGAGATCAACCGGACACGCTCAATTGCAGTCACGCGATAACCGCGGCGCACAAAATCAAAACTATCGGCGCCAAAGCCGGCGGTGGCGTCGATCACCGATCGGCATTTCTTGCCAAGGGCCCGCGCCAGAAGATCTCGGGTGGCGCCCGGGTAACGACTGCGGGTCACGTCCAGTCGCAGCGGATGGCTCTTCGGCTGGCTGTAGTCACGCAAGGCGAGGCCGGATTCAGATACTTCTAGAACCAGACCGGTCAGTGCCTCCGAGCCTGCCACGAGAACCGTCCCGAGATCATCAGAAATCTGCCTCGCCTGTGCTAACGCGGCGGCGCTGTTCGCCGTAACCGTTAGCCCCTGAGGGACGAAAGAAAGCGACACGTTTTGACTCTTTTGCGGGGTTAGGATAAAACCATAGTCCCTTTCATTGTAACCACAGGCTCGAGAACTTATGGGATTCCTTAAAGGCAAACGCGCGCTTATCACCGGTGTTGCTTCAAACCGATCCATTGCATGGGGAATCGCTCAGGCCATGGCTCGAGAAGGGGCCGAACTGGTTTTGACCTATGAGAATGACAAGCTGGGCGGGCGCGCCGAAAAATTTGCTGCCGAACTGGGATCCAGCAAGACCATTCGCTGCGATGTATCTCAAGATGCCGATATTCAGGCCATGCAGGAGTCACTCGCTCAGCACTGGGACCGTCTCGATATTCTGGTTCATTCCATTGCCTACGCGCCTCGAGAAGAGCTCGAGGGAATGTATCTAGATGCCGTCACTCGTGAAGGATTTCGGACCGCGCACGAAATAAGCTCTTACAGTTTTGCTGCTCTCGCTCGAGCGGTGCGGCCGATGATGATCCCTGGAGGCGCGATGCTGACCTTAAGCTACATTGGGGCCGAACGGTCTATGCCCGGGTACAACGTAATGGGACTGGCCAAAGCCAGTCTGGAAGCGAACGTGCGCTATCTCGCGCAATCGCTCGGTCCTGAGGGTATTCGTGTTAATGGGGTTTCGGCAGGGCCGATCAAGACGCTCGCGGCATCCGGTATCAAAGGGCTGAAGCAAATGCTTCATTTTTATGAGGTCACCGCTCCACTCGGCCGGGGCGTCACGATTGAGGAAGTCGGCAACACCGCGGCCTTTCTCTGTTCTGACCTCGCGTCCGGCATCACGGGAGAGATTACCTACGTAGACGGCGGGTTCAATACCGTCGGAATCAGCCCGAACGTGGCTAACGACGCGGCCGGCTAGCCGCTGGCGGTCTCGAGAAAGCTAGAGATTTTCCTCGAAAATCTGAACATCGGCTGATGCGCGAAGCGCTCTGCTGACGCCCGAATACAGCTCTTCACCCACGCGAACCTCGATAAGCGTCTTAACCTGGTCCGCTTCGGCTTCGGTTATCGCCGCTGGGTCGCCAGGCACCACGGCATCAAGTCGATAAATGACATAAGTCGATCCCAGTCTTGAGGCGCCAAAGGCGGATGCGTTGTTTGTCGGCGCAGCGGCCGAGTAAATTACGCCGGCGACTGCTCGCTCCTTCGGATCCGTAATGCTCTCTAGATCCTCCGGCAGATCCATCGACATGATGTTCTGGGTAGCAAGTACGTCCTCCCAACTCGCTCCGTTACGCATTTGATCGACCATCGTCTGGGCCGTACGTTCCTGTAACTCTGCGGCGGCTTGGGCCTTCAGATTCTCGGCAATCTCCGCACGAACCTCCTCAAAGGTCTTCTTTCGCTCATCTTGAGCGTCCGCAAAATGGATAGCGATCAGCGTGTCATTGCCTATCTCCAGCATCTCACTGTTGAGGCCATCCACGCGCACCTCGTCACTGAAGGCCGCCTCCCGCACCATGGCCTCGGCCGCCACGCCGTCACCCTGATCGCGCGAGAACCAGTCGCTGCGCGACACCGTCAATCCCAGGAAGTCCGCTGCGGGCAGAAGCGATCCGGGCTGTTCAAAAATCAGGTTCTGGAAATCCTCAGCCATGGTTACAAACTTAGCTTGGGCCCATTCACGCTGAAGCATCGTCTTAATCTCACCGCTGACCTCGTCAAAAGGCTTGGTTGTGCTTTCGCGAAGGTCGGTAAGCTGAATCACATGCCATCCATAGCGAGTGCGGACCGGCACACTGATTTCGGATTCCGTTAAGGCAAACACGGCCTCCTCGAAGGCCGGCGCCATAGTGCCCGGTCGGATAATCCCGAGATCACCTCCTCGAGCGGCCGAACCCGGATCTTGCGAGGCAATGCGGGCAATGTCCGCAAAATCTTCGCCTGAGCGAATACGCTGGATAAGCTGGTCCGCCTCGGCCTTTACCTGAGCGATGCTGTCATCGCTCGCGTCTTCAGGCACGGTGAGCAGAATATGTCTGGCCGAGCGACTTCCCGGCGCGGTGAACCGCTCCGTATTTGACTCGTAGAAGGCGAGAAGTTCAGCCTCAGACACCTCAGCCTGCGCCGCTAGATCGTCGACCGCCAAACGGATAAAGTCCACCTGAATCTGCTCAGGCTGTATGTACCGATCGGAGTGCTCATCAAACTCTTTCCGAACGGCCTCATCTGAGACCGTTGCCAGGGCATCAAAGACATCCATTTCAAGCGTTGCATAAGCGGCCCGTCGCGTCTGAAAGAGTAAGGCCACGGCGCGCTCGGTCATCGATGGCACCACCAGCGAACTACTGCTCAGACCCGCGCGAAGTTGATCCACAGCACCCTGCTGCCGCTGCTGACCCTCAAACGCCTCCAGCGTGAGTCCCGCATTTCTAACCATCTGTTCATAGCGTACCGGATCAAATTGGCCGTCTATCTGAAACGCCGAAAAAGATGCGATCCTCTCGGATAACTGGGCATCCGTCAGTCGATAACCGCGCTCCCTAAGGTATTCCGCTTGAAGATTGGAATCAATTAGTGTCTCCAGAACCTGCAACTTGAATGGCGTGCTGGCAAAGTAGTCCGCATCCACATTACGACCCATCAACTGCACCATAGCCCGACGCTGCTCCGACAGTGCCTGCTGATACATGGCCTCTTCTAGGTCTATCCCATTCACGCTGGCGACCGATACCTTGGACGCTCCCTCAAAATACGAGTTTATGCCCCACAGGGCGAAGGGAATGGAAATCAGAATGACAAGCGCCCAGGCAATCCAGCCCGAGGCTCGCTCTTTGATAGCTGTCAGCATGGTTTAAAAATTGAGTTAGCGGCGGAAGGCCGGTTTCGCGGAATCGTAGACGATTGTAGCAGGGCCCAAACCGGGGCCCGAGTCTTTTGAAACGAAGTGGCGGAGCGGACGGGACTCGAACCCGCGACCCCCGGCGTGACAGGCCGGTATTCTAACCAACTGAACTACCGCTCCAAATACGTTCCCCGACGACACACGAGGCATGGCGTCAAAACCTTGGTGGGTGCTGCGGGGTTCGAACCTGCGACCTTCGCCTTGTAAGGGCGACGCTCTCCCAACTGAGCTAAGCACCCCGCGGGCGCGCTAGTTTACGGCATCCTTCAGGCCTTTACCAGCCTTGAACTTGGGCACACGGGACGCCGCAATATCGATGCTCTCTCCAGTCCGAGGATTGCGACCCACTCGCCCCGCTCGCTCGCTCACAGAAAAAATGCCGAAGCCTGTGAGCGATACCGAGCCGCCCTGAGAGAGCGCCTGAGAGATCGTGCTAAAAACCGATTCGACGGCGGCGCTGGCCTGATGCTTGTCGAGGCCCGTTTGCGATGCAACCGCGTCAATGAGGTCTGCTTTGTTCATCTTTCTTCCTACCCAAAAAACCCGTGCGGCTAATGCGTTCTCGCTGCGCCCTTTGCGGACTCATCCTCGTCGGCGGCGCCTGCGGCGGCCACGTCATCGGCTTCAACCGTCGCTATTTCCGGCATTTTTTCAAGCGCCACCGAGATGACTTCATCAATCCATCTTACCGAGATGATCTCGAGGCCACCCTTTATATTTTTGGGAATCTCTACCAGATCCTTTTCGTTTTCCTTGGGGATCAAGACGGTGGTGATACCTCCGCGATGCGCAGCGAGCAACTTCTCCTTCAGCCCGCCAATTGGCAACACTTCTCCCCGAAGCGTGATCTCTCCCGTCATGGCCACATCGGAACGAACCGCAATGCCGGTAATGGCCGAGATCACCGCCGTGCACATACCAACACCCGCACTCGGTCCGTCTTTGGGAGTAGCGCCTTCGGGTACGTGAATATGTATATCCTTCTTGCCAAAGAACTCAGGATCGATACCGTATTGGGACGCCCGGGTCCGGATCACAGACATCGCGGCCTGAATCGATTCCTGCATCACATCCCCAAGCTTGCCGGTGTAGCTGTGTTTCCCTTTGCCTGGCATCACCGCCGACTCGATCGTGAGCAGTTCGCCACCGACTTCGGTCCATGCGAGACCCGTCACTTGTCCCACCCGGTTGCTCTCTTCAGCGCGGCCGTACCGATGCCGGCGCACACCGAGATACTTCGAGAGATTTCGCGCCGTTACCTGTACTCTCTTCTTTTTAGGATCGAGCAGGAGTTCTTTAGCGACCTTGCGACAAATCTTCGCAATTTCGCGATCCAGCCCCCTCACCCCGGCCTCTCGCGTGTAGTAACGCACGATGTCGGTCAGCGCCTGCTGATTGATGCTGACCTCATCATCCTTCAGCCCGTTGTTCCGGCGCTGCTTGCTAACCAGGTAATTTGTCGCAATGTTGATTTTCTCGTCCTCGGTGTACCCCGAAATACGAATGACCTCCATTCGATCCAATAGGGGTCCCGGGATATTCAGGGTGTTGGCAGTGGCGACGAACATCACCTCGGACAGGTCGTAGTCGACCTCAAGGTAGTGATCACCGAACTTATGGTTCTGCTCAGGATCTAACACCTCCAATAATGCCGACGACGGATCCCCTCTAAAGTCCATAGACATCTTGTCTACTTCATCCAGCATGAACAAGGGATTTCGGGTGCCCGACTTAGCCATGTTTTGGATAATCTTTCCGGGCATCGATCCAATATAGGTCCGACGATGGCCTCGGATCTCCGCCTCGTCGCGAACGCCTCCCAGGGACATGCGCATGAACTTCCGATTGGTCGCCCGCGCGATCGACTCTCCCAACGAGGTCTTTCCCACACCAGGAGGGCCGACGAGACAAAGAATCGGTCCTTTCACTTTATTAATCCGCTGCTGAACGGCGAGGTATTCAAGGATCCGCTCTTTGACTTTTTCCAGTCCGTAGTGATCGGCTTCGAGGATCTCCTCCGCCTT
>Ga0255760_10000359_pt1 | contig 44687 bp, 24 predicted proteins | sample 071ome_25_FD_179960 | JGI IMG/M metagenome (GOLD analysis project Ga0255760, IMG submission 179960) | Coastal salt marsh microbial communities from the Groves Creek Marsh, Skidaway Island, Georgia - 071410BT metaG (version 2) | ecosystem: Environmental > Aquatic > Marine > Intertidal zone >...
TTTAATAACCTTGAGTACATGATTAACACGACCTGCAAGATCGTCTCTGTGTGAAATTAAGAATACATTTTTGTTTCTTTCACGTGTCATTTTCTTGAGAATTCCAATGGAACTTTCAACACCCGCACTATCCATACCACTATCAACTAATTCGTCAATGAACAATAAGTTGATTGCATGATATAGGCTTTCCCAAACATCACGGAATGCCCAACTTAGGCTTAAGATGAGCCTATTTCGTTCACCTCTACTGAGGTTATCGAAGTCTAAGTCCTGTCCCAGTTGTGTAATTGTGACCGTTAAATCGTTCTGAAACTCAACAATGTGTGGTAATCCTACCTTAGCCAAGTAGTATGTTAGTCGTTGATTTAGATATGCTAGGTTCTGTTCAATGATCTTCTTACGCACGAAAGAATCCTTGTTAGTAAGCAGTTTGTATAAGAAATCCATGTGTTCCTTGACCTTTGTTAGATCATTTAGAGCATCAAAACTAACTTCCTGTATGGCTGTTTCCTGCAGATCTTTGATTTGTTCAAGATACGGATTCTCGTCACTGTGCTTTTTATTAAGTTCCTTCTGCAGACTCTCGACTGTGTTCCTGTGGTTGTATGCTTCTTCCACTGAATCATACTGCGTTACGGGGCAGTTTTCAAGTTCTCCAATGTCCTTTACAACTTTTGCGTGTTCGTCATACTGCGTTTCGTTAGTTAGAATTTGCTGTGCAGCCTCCTGCAACATTTCTTCCTTCTGCTTCTTAATTTCTTCCTGCTTGTTATCGTGAATTTCCTGACCACAGGCATAACACTCGTGCTTGTCAATGGATTCCAATTCTTTTTTCAGTTTGGCAATTAGTTTTTCTTGCTTTTCGTTATCGGCAGTTATGCTCGCCATCCAACGCTGTGCCTCTTCCAACTTTCTTTTCTTATCGTTAAAGGTTTCCCAACACTTGTGTGCTTCAATTTCTGCTTCAATGTCAATCTTTTCAAGTGCAGCAATGCTCTGTTCTAATTCCTTTATGCCCTGCTGTTTACTGTCTTCCCACATTCGCTGTTTGCGCTCAAGGCTTTCGATGTTCTGCTGTATTCTTTCGTTGCTTGCCTTGACAGTTTCAATTCTTGTATTTTCTGCGTTGATTGCATCTCTGTTTTCACGCATTTTTTCCTTGAGTGCCTCTGCCTTTTCTGAAAGTAAGGTAATTCCTAATAACTGTTCAATGATCATTCTCTGATCATTTGGCTTTGAAGCAAGGAATGGTTCAGTGTATGTGTTCAGTGCAAGTATGTGCTTGAACATATCATGGCTCATGCCGAATAGAGTTTCGATATCCTTCTGCGTTTCTCTGCTATCTCCCTGTGCCTCGTCAGTATCCGTTGGTTCCTGTTCGGTTCCATTGACCGTAAATTTCAATACGTTTGGCTTTCTTCCTCTGTGGATGGAATAATCAATGCCATCCTTTTCAAAATCTATAGTGACCAACATGCCCTTGCCGTTGATCTTGTTAATGAGGTTATCTCTCTTGATGTTTGTCAGTGCGTTGCCGTAGATTGCATAACTGAGTGCATTGACAATAGTGGTCTTACCAGTGCCGTTTCTGGAACCACTATCGTCACCACCCAAGTCAAGGTTTTCTCCCAACACAAGTGTTAGTTCTCCCTTGTCAAAGTCAATGGCCTGGGTCTGATTGCCCACGCTCATAAAATTCTTAACCGTAATATTTTTAATTTTTATCATAGGTCTGAATAAATCTCCGTAAGCATACGCTTGTCGTATGTCTCGCTGTCTAACTGTTCAATCTGATTCATTACGATAGTATCAACGCTTTCAAACGAAATGTCAATAGGATCAATGTTGCTCTCTATTTCCACCTTTTCAGGAATCAGCATGAGTTCACGCAATTTAAACTGCGGAATAAACTGTTCCTTGATGAAGTTTGCTTCTTCAAATGTAATCTGCACGTCAATCGTTACTCGGGCATGCATTTTTTCTCTAAGATGCTCTTCTGGTTTTTCCAACAGTTGCGAAAGTTTAAATGTTCTATACACCGGTTGATCTGGCCAAGTCTTGTATTCAGGCTTGCCACCCCACTCCAAGAACATCATGCCACGCTCATCATCCCAAGCATCAGCATAGTTGTGCGGAAATGCATTACCCATGTAGGTTACATTTCCTTTTGTCTGACGTTTGTGGAAGTGTCCAGAGAACACGTATTCCTGATTAACAAAGTGATCCGGTTGCAGTTCTCCGTGATCAGGCATCTCTACCATGGCATTCATTTTAAAGTATGGCAGTTCAAAGTGACCAAACACGTATCTTGATTTTATATCCTTAACAGTCTTCCATTCTTCTCCCACTAACCACGGAAGTAGTGTAACATCACCTTCTGTGAACAGTTCAGTGATGGGAACAATATTAGGAAACAGTCTCATAAATTCGATACTGTTAATTTCACGTTTGTCTTTATAAAACAAATCGTGATTACCAACCATAAAGTAGGTTTTCTCGAAAGTGTTATTCAGCCTTTCGAGGTTTGAAACTGTATAGTTCATCGTGCTGACATCTGTGGTCGCACGATTGTGGTGCCAGTCTCCTAAAAAGATACAGGTCTCAGCACCAGCGGCTTTTGCTTCTTCGCAAAACCATTTAACAAATTCTTCACAATCTATGTTGTGTGCCCGGCTACCACTCTTCATTCCAAAATGGATGTCTGTGAAGCAGGCTGCTTTCTTAAATAACGGCATTCTTTACTCCTTACTATATTGTAACGGATTGTGTAACAAAAGTCAAGATTTTTTCTTTTCACCACGAGGAACAGTATCGCCATTATCTCTATCAGCATTTTGGCGTGTCCAACTTGGATTCATTCCATTCATTTCCAGTATGTCATCTCGGATGTTTTGATTTCGCTTTTCGATATTGATGATTCTTACGAATGAATTGGTTACTGCTGCCGTATAATAAGCAAATGGGTTCTGTGATTTGGATTCGTCAAACTGTAGTCCAATTTGTGCCAACTGTAGAATGGCCTGACCCTTCATCTCATCGTTGTAGGTATAGCCTCTCACGTTACCACGTGTTGCGTATCTGTCGCACAGTTTCATCCACATCAGTGCAAGTTTATTAGTCGCCTTGCCAATCTTTGGATTAAAGCATCCGTTTTCCATACCGCCTTCCCAATGGCTCTTGCCCACGCAGATTAAGTTGTCCTTTTCGTCAAACTTCCAATGCTGGAATGGAGGAAAGTTAACCTTTACGTGCCTGTCAGCAACAGACTTTTTGGTTTTCTTTCTCGTACTATCCTCGGGAATGTGTTCAAAAGTCATTATGCGGAAGATTAGATCCGTTTTTTCCATCTTGCGATAATCAATTTCGAACTGCTTTGCGGGAATCTTCTTACCAGCAGCCTCAACTGCTGCTTCGTGTGCTTGTTTAGATAACCTTGCAGCACGGTTTCTTTTCGCTTCTGCAATGGTTCTTATGTTAATTTTTTCAAGATTTGGCAGGATAACATCGTATTGATGATATTCAGGGTCAACATAGGAGCAAAATGTGTTTTTACTGCGATGTATTTCTGCCAATAGGTCCTTGTTTGTTAGATATTTAATTTTTTGCATAATTGTGAACGTTCTCCTAATATTTATTATAATAGCACATAATGAAAGAAATAAATAGAGTAAAGATAAGGAAATTTTACCAAAATGGGATTATCGACAAATCCGTTAGGAAATTTAGTTTCAAGAGTGTCCACACAGATAAAGTCTGAATCTGCTGAAAAGAAAATACCAGCAACAGACCCAACTGCGGGGTTAACTCCCTTTAAGGGAACTCTTAAGACTGGAGAAAAATTAAGAAACATTAATGGCAAATCCTTTGTGGTTCCAGCGCCGCAAGGAAACGTTCTTGATAAGGCAAAGTTGGATCAAACGGTTGCGAGAAATTCAGGAGCATTAGGAAGTGGCCTGAATCAATTTAGTGCAGGCGGATTAAAAGAAAATTTTGCGACCGCAATGGGAGAAGCAAATAAGGTCATTAGTGATATTCCGGGCGGAGAAAACTTATCATCATTAACAGATTCAATTTCCGGTTTGATTCCCGATGGTACTGGATTCAGTGCTGCCGGCGCCGATTTAAGTTCGGCATTATCAAAATTAAGCGGAGGCGATCTTGCAGGTGGAGCCACAGATTTGGCTTCAAGCATAGCCAAGGGTGCAGGAGCACTCAATGACATATTAAGTGTCTATAGAGGACAGAACATTCCTGCTGATGCAGACTTATTTGCAACAACAGGACAATCAGTTAAGGTACAGCCAACTTCAGACAATGATTGGAGAGTAAGAATTGATTGTGAATGGCAATATTTTTCAACAGCACTGTTTGATAAACTAAAAGCCACTGGTGGAGTAGTTTTTCCAATTCAACCACAGGTGACATTTGCAACCAAAGCAAATTACACTCAACTTGATCCTGTGCATAACAACTATCCTTTCCAGGCATACAAAAATTCTCAGGTTGACGAAATTCAAATTAATGGAGAGTTTCCAGTTGAAACAGAACTGGACGCTGCCTATTGGATTGCAGCCACTACTTTTTTCAGAACGGTTACAAAAATGTTCTTTGGTCAAGGAGAGAATGCAGGCAATCCTCCGATAATATGTGGATTACATGGCTACGGAGCAAGTGTCTTTGATAATGTTCCTGTGGTAGTCACAAGTTTCAGCACAACTTTCCCAGACGATGTGAACTACATCAAGTGCAATGCATACGGAACCAGTACCTGGGTGCCAGCATTGAGTAACATTACTGTGAATGTTAAACCCGTTTACAATAGAAGGAATCTTAGACAGTTTAGTCTTAAGGATTATTCTGCAGGTAAACTTCAAACTAATGGAAGGGGTTACATCTAATGGCAACTTACACAAAGTCTTCGCCATACTATACTACGAGTCAAAACAATTCATATCTTGAATTGTTAGATATCAGACCTGTGCCAGCCGAAGCAGATGATTTCTTATATACTATAGAAAACCAGTACAAGCATAGACCGGATCTACTTGCCTATGACGTGTACGGTGATGCCAATCTTTGGTGGGTATTTGTTCAAAGAAACATGGAAGTTCTTAGAGACCCGATATTTGATTTTGTTCCAGGAACTAACATTTATCTACCTAAGGGAAATAATTTAAGAAAATTCTTAGGAGTCTAATATGGCTGCTGAATTCATTGAAAGAAGAATACAGAGCAACGGCCAAACCGTTAACTTTAATATTGATAGAAAGCAACCTTACATTGACACAACAATCAATGGAAAGAAAGCACGTGTTTACGGAACACAAGCGCAGTTGGATGAATATCAAAACAAGAAACCAGACGGAACAAAGAAAAATCCAGTTGGAACACAAACATCTCTTCCGTTAGGAGATGCATTTCTTTCAAGGGCGTTACAAAAACCAAAAGCCAAGGATGATATTAATGACGGAAAATCATCAATAAAGCAGCCAAACAATGTTGCGGGAGGCAATGGACTTAATCTTAAGAGCGTTCTTAGAAACCCCATGGAAAATTTTGCTTCTGTGGCAACACTTTTTACACTTGCTTCTCTAACTCCACAACAGTTTAATAACCCTTCGACCTATCGTTATAACGATAAACTTTTTACCGAAGGAGGATCTTTTTCTCAAGGAACGGTCAATGGTACTGAATTTAAAACCAAGTCGGCAGTAGTTTTTGCGTCAGCGGGTAGATATGATGGGCAAAGGCAATCAACTGCTTATGGTGTTCCTGAATACTATGTAAATTCTTTTGAAATGACTGGATACGTTTCTGCAACAGAAAAGACAGGAGCAACAAATCAGTTTGGTTTTGAGTTTGAAATATACGAACCTTACAGCATGGGAATATTTCTTGAGAGTTTACAAAATGCCGCACTGTTTGCTGGGTATGCTGATTATATTGACTCCCCATTTTTATTAAAGATGGATATCAAGGGATGGTCCGAGACTGGAGAAGTCATAACATCAATTAAGCCTAAGTACTTTGTCATTAAAATTACAGAAGTAAAATATAGTGTGACTGAAAGTGGTAGCGTTTATACCTGTAGTGCTTTTCCTTATAACAACATAGGTTTCCAAGATACTATTGATACTTTATTTTATGACGTCTCAATCGCTCCAAGAAAAAACAAACCAGCAACAGTTGAGGAACTGTTGGCCGATCCAGGAAATCCTAAGAGCCTTGTTAACATTTTAAACAAGAATGAAAAGGAATTGGTCAGTCAAAAAAGATATGCCATACCCGACGAGTATGTTATTGAATTTCCTGAAAAGTCTGCTGACTGGAATCTTAATAAGCAAAAGACAGAAAATAAAAGAGCCACAGTAAATCCTGAAAAGCCTTCAAATAAGGGACCAAGAAATCTTCCTTCCGGTTCTCCAGTTGAAAGAAAATCATTCGGCACCAATCCTATTGGTAAGAGTTCAATGGGTTTTCAAAGTTCCGATGGTGGTAATTTTACTTTTTCTGACGAGGACTACGGATACGATTCAGAATCAGGAACAGTGTTTAGAGAAAGAATGACAATCAACCCTGCAGGAAGAGTATTCAATTTTAAACAGGGACAAAAATTAACTGAAACAATAGTTCAAGTTATTCTTAGTTCAAAGTATGCCAAGGATGCAGTACTGGATCCCAACACTTTAACACCAGAAGGATACATCAAATGGTTTAGAGTTGATGTACAGATAGAATTTTTAAAATACGATTATCTAATTGCTGATTTTGCAAGGCGTTATACTTTTAGAGTTGTACCTTTCTTTGTTCATAGCAGTGTATTTAAAAACCCAACATCACCGGGTCTTGGTTATGCACAACTGGAAAGCAAGATTGTTAAGCAATACGATTACATCTACACAGGACAGAACACAGAAGTACTTGGGTTTGATATCAAAATTAATAATCAATTTTATGCAGGTGTTGGGGCAACGGCAGAGCAATTTTCATCTTCGATGCAATCCAAGGACACTTCTGGTATTGTAGAACAAGGTCCTAAGAAAATAAAAACTCCAGAAGGAACAGCATCCAAGACGCCTCAATTTCTTGGTAAGACCAAACAAAAAAGAGACCCTGCACTTTTAAGTTTTATGAAAAGTGGTGTTGGTTATGAGGATGTGGAACGCAAGGTTGCTGAAGCATTTCACAATGCATTTTTAAGAAGTGGGGACCTTATCGAAATAACCATGGAAATAATGGGAGATACTTACTGGCTGGTTGACAGCGGATTTGGCGGATATTTTGCCAATACAGTAAATCCAACTGATCAGATTACTGAAGACGGAACTGCTAATTACGAAGGTACAGACACATACATTTATATTAATTTTAGGACTCCTATTGATATTGATGATGCCAAGGGAGTTTTCAAATTTAGTTCGAGAGTAAGTCCGTTTAGTGGAATTTATAAAGTTACAAAGGTTATTTCTAAGTTTGACGATGGATCATGGAAACAAGATGTTACGGCATTTAGAATGGCAGGTCAGTCACTTGAATTTGCTGAAAATATTAAAACTGAAAAAACAAGTAATCTTTCTAAACAGTTTGATGGTGAGGAACAACCAAAGGGAACGCTTTATGATGGTCCATCGAATAGATTGATTAATGCAGCCAGGGGAGGCACGTTAGTATAACATGTCAGTAGAAAAAAGAACATCAGTAGCAGCATCTAATAGAATCAACCAACTTGGTTCGGGGATTCAGATTGGAAAAGTTGTCAGTGTTCTTGATCCTACATTCATGGGAAGATTAAAAATCACTCTATTAAAGGGTTCTGGAAACAGAGTAGGAACCGAAGACAAAACGTATGTCGTAAATTATGCTCCGCCTTTCTTTGGACAAACACCTTTTGAAGGACAGGGATATAATAATTACGATTTTAATGACACACAAAAATCATACGGCATGTGGTTTGTTCCGCCTGACATCGGCGTAACAGTATTATGTGCATTTGTCGATGGTGATCCAGGCAGCGGATATTGGTTTGGATGTGTTCCTCCAAGTTTTGCTAATCACATGGTGCCTGCCATAGCAGGATCACAAAATGTTGATTTTGGTGAAGATGTGCAAGGATCAAAGTCTGCTGAAAGAAAAAAGAAATATGACAGCAAGATAGGATTACCAGTAGGTGAAATAAACAAGCGCCATAATGCTAATGTTGGCGAAACCGATGCAGAAAAAATTAAAAAACCAATTCACCCTATAGCGGATAGATTTCTTGAACAAGGAACACTTGAGGATGATATTAGAGGAACAACCACTACCACCGCAAGAAGACAAACACCTAATTCTTCGTTCGGTATAGTTTCTCCAGGTCCTCTTGATTATGCAGAAGGAGCCAAGAGATTACAAGTTGGAGTGCTTGAACACCAGTCACCGACATCAGTACCAATAAGCAGATTAGGCGGAACTCAGTTTGTAATGGATGATGGCGATGATAGATATAGAAGAACTTCACACGCATCAAAAGGACCATATGAGTACGTTGATATTCAGAATGGAATTATTGCAGGAACCGGCGAAAAAACAAACACCAAGGGAGAAGTAGGAATCCCTTACAATGAATATACGAGATTAAGAACAAGAACTGGTCATCAGATATTGATGCACAACTCGGAAGATTTAATTTATATCGCAAATTCTCGAGGAACTGCTTGGATTGAATTATCATCAAACGGAAAGATTGATGTATTTTCATCAGATAGTGTAAGTATTCATACCAAGAATGATTTTAATCTCAAGGCAGATAGAGATGTAAACATAGAAGCCGGAAGAAACATAAACATGAAGGCAACCGCCGAATATATTTCTCCGACCCAATCTCATAGAAGAAATGAGGATGAAGATTATGCTCCTCTAAAAGAAATACAGGACGAAGCAGGCAAGGAAGCCGGAAGAATACAGATTGAAAGTGCATTTAATTTTAATTTGTTAATAGGAGCAAATGGAAAAATTGAAACAAGAACATACACAAATGCAGAGGGTGTTCTTGTTCCGGGCGATCTTGATATTAATGTTATTGGTAATACGAGAATACAACAGGCTATTAACTTGGATGTCAAGACAGGTTCAAGAACATGTTTGACTGCTGGAACCAATACGGAAATCAACAGTGGATCGCAGCACATTGAAACAGCACCAGATGCAATACACATGAACGGTCCAGAAGCAAGAACAGCAGACAATGCTCTGGTAATAACAGATCTAATAATTCACGACAATATTCTAACTGATCAAAATCTTAATTGGTCATCAACAAGATATCAATCAGGAAAAATTAAATCTATAATGAGAAGAATTCCTATGCATGAGCCTTGGGCACAGCATGAAAATCTTTCACCGTCATTACAGAGTCAAATTAATACAGATAGAGAAGAAAGTTAGAATTGGAGGGGTAACATATGGCAAAACTATATAACACAAAAACAGTTGCAAAGGATGTTGCTTCTGTTGGAGACGCAAACGGCGGATCCTTTACTTACAAAGGGTTCAGTTCCAGAGAAAATACAAGAGGATATAAACTTTATGATATAGATCTTGTGAAACAGGACATTATCAATCATTTCTATATTAGAAAGGGTGAAAAATTACACAATCCTAACTTTGGAACGATTATATGGGATATGATCTTTGAACCGTTTACTGAAGAGGTAAAAAAGCTCATATCAAAGGATGTTGAGGACATCATCAACTATGATCCAAGAATTTCTGTTCAGGAAGTGCAGGTAAACAGCACTGATCAGGGCATAAGAATAGAGGCAAACATAGTTTATTTGCCCTTTAACGTTAATGAAAGGATGCAGTTTGATTTTGATAGAACATCGTCAAGTATTAACTAAGCATATAATGATCTATGGTAAATATTGCATAGGATACAGTAAAATATGAGCACAACGTCAAGACAGAATAATCTAATTTTAAACGAGGATTGGAAGAGGATCTATCAAACATTCCAGCAGGCTGATTTCAAATCTTATGATTTTGAAAATTTGCGCAGAGTGATGATCACCTATCTGAGAGAGAATTATCCAGAGGATTTTAACGATTATATTGAAAGTTCTGAATATCTTGCACTGATTGATGCGATGGCATTTCTTGGGCAAAGTTTAGCCTTTAGAATTGACCTTGCTTCAAGAGAAAATTTTATTGAATTAGCAGAAAGAAAGGAAAGCGTTCTTAGAATTGCTAAGATGCTTTCGTACAACGCCAAGAGAAACGTTCCATCAAAGGGTCTATTAAAATTCACATCAGTTAGTACATCTGAAAATATTTTTGATAGCAACGGAAGAAATCTTGCACAGCAGGTAGTTAGATGGAATGATCCTACAAACACCAACTGGGCAGAACAGTTTATTCTGATATTAAATGCCGCTATGAGCAATAATACGGAATATGGTAGAAGCCAAGGAAGCGACACCATCCAAGGAATTCCAACTGAACAATATAGATTTAGAACTGTTACAGATGACGTGCCAATTTTTACATTCAATAAAACTGTCGCAGGAAGAAATATGGCGTTTGAAATTGTAAGTACTGGATTTGCTGAATCAGAAGAAATTTATGAAGAAGCACCAACTCCAGGAAATCAATTAGGGTTTGTATATAGACAGGACGGTAAAGGTCCTGGAAGTAGCAATACTGGTTTTTATTTAATGTTCAAGCAAGGAAGTCTCGAAGTAGCAGATTTTAATATAGACATCCCAACGACAAATGAAGTTCTTTCCATTGATACGGAAAATATTAATAATGACGATGTTTGGTTATTTTCTCTAAATTCTCTTGGAGGCCAACAAAATCAGTGGACCAAGGTTTCGAGCCTTGCTGGTAATAATATTGCCTACAACAGTCTTGTAGGAAATGTTAGAGACATCTATGCAATTGAAACTAAGGAAAATGATACAATAGATTTAATATTTGCTGATGGTGTTTATGGTAATTTGCCTCAGGGAAGTTTTAGAACTTATTACAGAGTCAGTAACGGATTACAGTATGTAATTTCGCCAAACGAAATGAAAGGAATCAACGTAAGCATTGATTATTTCAATAGGGCTGGTGCACAACACACTCTACAGATTGGTCTTGAATTACAGAATACTGTTACAAGTGCTTCTGCTTCAGAAGACATTGATAGTATCAGAGAAAATGCCCCTGCAAATTATTATGTTCAAAACAGAATGATCACAGGAGAAGATTACAATCTTGCTCCTCTTTCTGGTTCACAAAACATTTTAAAGGTAAAAGCAGTTAACAGAACTTCAAGCGGTATTTCAAGAAACTTTGATATAGTTGACGCCAGCGGAAAATACAGTTCAGTAAATGTGTTTGCTGATGACGGATATGTTTACAAAGAAGAAAATGAAAGAAACTTAAATTTTAAATTTTCAAATACTAACGACATTATTAATTTTATTAGAAATAGTGTTGAACCGTTGTTTACTGATAACGACGTCTATAATTTTTATCTAACAAAGTTTGATAAGATTCTATTTACAGAACAAAATACTGTATGGACGGAAGTCACAAGTGATATAAATCAAACAACTGGTTACTTTAATAATGCCATTGATTTTTCATTGTTAAAGGTTGGCAACTATGCTACTAACACATTAAAATATTTAAAGATAGGTGCGAATATTAAATTTGTTCCACCAAGTGGACAGGCATTCAAACAAGGAAAACTTGTTACTGCTGATAGCACTGATCCAGAACAGCGTTCATACATCTGGACAAAGGTAGTTAACGTTGTAGGAGATGGTACTAATGCGGGTAGAGGATCTTTATCATCTGGGTTAGGACCAATAACATTTAATGAAAATATTCCAACAGGAGCAATTGCTTCCAAGATTGTTCCTAAGTTTGTATCTGATCTTAACTCTGCTCTTGAAAGTGAAATGGTAACACAAGTTGCAGGAAATCTTAATTTTGGTCTAAGGTATGATAACATTTCAAGTTCTTGGAAAATAGTTCAAACACAGAACTTGGATTTAACATCTTCCTTTAGTTTAGGTAGAGCAGGAGATACATCAAACGAAAATCTTGATGCTTCATGGATTATGGCATTTGTTAGAAATAATGATCAGTATGTGGTAAGAGTCAGAACTATGGATTACGTTTTTGGCAGCGTACAACAAAATAGATTTTATTTTGACAAGAGTGAAAAAGCATATAACAATCTAACAGGTCAGGTAATAAAGGACCATATAAAAGTATTAAGTATTAATAGTGATACAAATAGTCAAAACTCTCTTGGAAAAGATTATACCTTTGAAATAAGCGATTCGATTGAATTCGAAGACGGATATGAAAGCACCAAAGAAATTAAATTATCATTTAGTGACAATGATGATGATGGTGTTGTTGATGATCCTGAAACCTTTGAAGCAATTGCCGGTGACGATCTTGAATTAAACTTTTTATTCTTTGAAGAAAAACGAGATCAATACGGAACCAAGTATTATGATATAATTGATAATTCTAATAATACAATCTTGGTTTATCAAAAACAATCATTGATAGATATCAATCAATTTGATGACGGACAATTAATTTATTTTTATGATAGTGCTGAAAATAAAGTCAAGAGCGTTAATAGAACAACTAACACTCTTGAACTACAAAGTCAGTACAAGGCAGTTTATGGAAGAAGAAATTTAAAATTCCAGTACATTCATGCAGCAAGTGAGGATAGAAGAATTGATCCAAGTCTAACTAATATTATTGATATGTACATTTTGACAAGATCCTATGATACATCATATAGAAATTATTTGCTTGGTGTTGAAACTAAACCAGATGAACCAACAACTGACGGATTAAGAATTGAATTTGGTAGTAACCTTGGAGAAATCAAATCAATTAGTGATGAAATAGTTTATCATCCAGTAAAATATAAAGTACTGTTTGGATCAGCGGCTACTGAAAAACTTAGAGCACAATTTAAGATAGTCAAGAACCCAGGTAAGACAATTAATGATAATAATCTAAAGGTTAGAATTGTTAATGCAATTAATGATTTCTTTGCTATAGACAATTGGGATTTTGGTGATCGATTTTATCTTAGTGAATTAACCACATACGTGGTAAACAGTGTTTCACCAGATATAACAAACTTTATTATTTTACCAAGACAGACCGATCAAGTTTTTGGTAGTTTATTTGAAATTCAAAGTAAGCCTGACGAAATTTTTGTAAGCGGTGCAACGGTTGATGATATAGAAATTGTAGCAAGTATTACCGCTGCTGAGATTAGAGTTGGTGCAAATTCAGTAGTGAGTAGTACATAATGGCAGATAGAGTATATCCAAAGAGCCAACTTCCAATTAGAAGAACTTCTGACTTTCTTCCGAATGTCTTTAGATCCGACACCAATGATAAGTTCTTATCAGGTGTTGTTGATCCTTTGGTACAACCGGGCGTAGTTGAAAAACTTTCCGGTTATGTTGGTAGAAGGTTTGGTAAGACCTATAAGGGCAACGACATTTATCTTGACAGTGATAACACCCTAAGAAGTAGGTATCAACTTGAGCCCGGCATAACCATTGAAAAGAATGATCAAGTTGAAAAATTTTATGACTACCTTGATTTAAAAAACATGCTTTCATTCTTCGGCAATAGCATCGAGGATGATAGCAAGACAACCAATCAGGAACATTACACATGGAATCCACCTATTGATTGGGATAAGTTTATAAACTATAGAGAATACTTTTGGGTTCCTTCAGGACCTCCATCAGTTGCAGTATATGGACAGGCACAAACAGTAACAAGTACCTACAAGGTTAACACTGGTATTGCGTCGACGTGGGTGTTTACACCAGACGGAGCAACAAACAATCCAGATATTAAATTATACAGAGGACAGACCTACAAGTTCAAGGTTAACAGTCCTAATGAAAGTTTCTATTTAAGAACAAATTATGACACAGGATCACTAAACTATAATCCTTTGATTACATATTTTCCAGGACAACTTGCGGTCTATGATGGCAAGTTGTGGAGAGCAAAGGTAGAAATTTCTCCCGCGGATGGTAGCACAATTGATGTTGATAGCCAAGATTGGGAATTAGTAGATTCTAACGCATCTGTTGATACATTAATATATTCAAGTGGTGTAACAAACAATGGAGTTAGGGTAGGGGAATTAACTTTTGAAGTTCCTCAAGATTCTCCAGATGTGTTATACTATCAGAGTGATATTGATCCTAACAGATTAGGAAGATTTATAATTGCTGATATAGACAGCAATACCTTCCTTGATGTTGAAAATGAAATTATCGGTAAAGAAAATTACAACAGTTCAAATGGTGTAGAATTTAGTAATGGTATGATAGTTGAATTTCTTGGAACGGTCACACCAGCAGTTTATGCAGAAAATAAATGGCTTGTTGAGGGAGTGGGCGACGAGATTAAACTAATCAAATTCTCTGATCTTATTCCACCTACACTGACTGGAGAAACACCAGAAGTGTTATTTGATAACGAAGGATTTGATACACAACCGTTCGATGATGCTACTCAATATCCTGCCGTAAAAGATTATATATTAATAAACAGGGCCAGTGGTGATTCTAATCCTTGGTCAAGATATAATAGATGGTTCCATAGATCAGTTCTTGAATATGCATTTAGATCAAGAGGTGACGACTTTGATGCTACTGAAGCATCAAGAGCCAAGCGACCGATTATAGAATTTAATAAAAATATTCAACTTTTTAATCATGGTCGTAATGCAAAACAAACTGTTGACTATGTTGATGATTATACAACAGATATTTTTTCAACCATTGAAGGTAGTAAGGGTTATAACATTGACGGCGAATTTTTATTTGAAGGAGCAAGAGTTCTTGTTGTTGCTGACACAGACAGTTTAGCAAATAATAAAATCTATACCGTAAAATTTATAACACACAATAACAATAGACAGATAACTTTACAAGAAGCAACTGATTCAGTTTCAGCATTCAATGATTGTGTTCTTGTAAGAAGAGGAACAAGGAATGCTGGAAAAATGTTCCACTTCAATGGAACTTCTTGGGTACGAAGCCAAGAAAAACTAACTATAAACCAATCTCCACTTTTTGAAGCATATGATGAAAATGGAGTTTCGTTATCCGATCCAGAAACTTATCCAGTTAGTTCATTCTTAGGAACAGAAATTTTAAAATATAAAATTGGTAACAGTGTTGCTGACAAAGAACTTGGTTTTAGTTTATCTTATTTGAATATTGATAATGTTGGTGACATACAGTTTGAATGGACTTGGGATAAGGAAACATTTACATATAACTTGGACAATCAAGACCAAACAAAGAATGTTAATACAGCATTTTATTTTGTTAATGGAAACTATGCTAATGGATGGGCAAAACTTGATAACACATACATTCAACCAATAATTGATTCAGTTGTATTAACACAGGACACAAATGAAGTTGTGTTCAACACTATTGACTGGAATAATTTTACTGATAATACAAAAATAATTTTTTATAAAAATGGTGAAAAAGTATTTTCAACTTATACAAGGACAAAAAATACTTTTGTATTTGATGAAACATTTGCAGAGAAAGATGTTATCTCACTAAAAATAGTAGATAGCAATATTGTTCCTGATCAAGGATATTATGAAATACCTATCGGCATTGAGAGAAATCCATTAAACCAAGGACTGGGAGATTTTACATTAGGTCAGGCAGTTGATCATGTTAGAAGTGGTCTTGAATTTATAGATTCGTTTACTGGAGAATTTGTTCCAGGAAATTCAAATTTAAGAGATTTATCTGGTTGGCAATTGCACGCCAAGAGATTTATTAAACATGCCGGCATAGCAGCAGCCAGCGTGGCAGTATTGGTTGATAAACAATCTAATATAATTAAATCCTTACAATATTCTTCCAAGCAATATTCTTCATTTAAGGAAAATTTCCTTAAGAAAGCACTTGAATTAGAGTTTGAAGAATCAATTCCTGATTTTGTTGATAGGATTATTGAGGATTTAACCAAGACAAAAACAATTGATAGTCCGTTCTCTGATTCGGATATGATAGGTACTGGCGCATTTAATGGGTTGGAATACACAGTTGAAGATCCAGGAATTGTTACCTTTACTCTTTCTGAAAAATTCGATCTAAGCAAATTAAGCAGAAAGGCAGTTTATGTTTACCTGAATGGTGCACAGTTATTACACGAAAAGGATTATACATTTAATTCTGCATTTGGATTTGTAACCATCACCAGACAGTTAAGCGTGGGTGATAAGATTGAAATTAGAGAATACATTTCTACTGCATTTTCTCATATTCCACCAACTCCAGCAGCCATGGGATTATACAAGAAATATACTCCTATGAAGTTTACGGATGATACCTATCGCCAACCAAGAGAAGTAATTCAAGGTCATGATGGAAGTATCACAGTGTCGTACGAAGACTACAGAGACGATCTTCTGTTAGAACTTGAATATAGAATTTACAATAATATAAAAAATAATTATGATCCACAGGTATTTGATGTTGATGAAATTCTTGGTGGATACTATGGAAATGCAAACTTTACCAAGGATGAATTTGATAACATCATCAATCAACAATTTCTTAGATGGGTAGCAAATACAAATCTTGAATACACAACTAATTCTTACTTCATAGAAAACGAACCATTCACTTATACCTATAGTAATATGACTGATCCTGCGGGAACAGAAAACTTACCAGGTTATTGGAGAGGAGTGTACAAGTACTTCTATGATACTGATAGACCACATCGCTGTCCTTGGGAATGTTTAGGATTTTCAGAAAAACCTACTTGGTGGGAAGAGGAATACGGTCCTGCTCCATACACCAGTGGTAACTTGATACTTTGGGAAGATATTAGAGACGGTATTATCAGACAGGGGCCTCGTGCTGGAAGATATGATAGATATGCTCGAACTTCGATAATGAATCATCTTCCGGTTAACAGCGACGGAGAGTTGGTAAATCCTCTTGATAGTGGATTAGCAAAGAACTTTACTCTTGTTAATAATAGAGGTAGTTTTAAACTTGGAGATATTTCACCCACTGAGTATGCGTGGAGATCAAGTTCGGAAGAACCATATGCAATGATAATTGCATTGTGTTTATTGAAACCTTTTGATTTTATTATTTCTAATTTTGATAGAGCAAAAACAACAAGAAATATTCTTGATCAAATTGTTGATATTGAAACAAAAACATTCATCACTCCGAATGAATTAAAATTACCTGTTGCTGGTACAAATCTTGTTTCAGGATTATCCTTTTATGTAACAGCATATCTAAAATCAAATGGTGTTTCAGTAACACAGGCACAGGATATAATTGATGGATTACAAGTAAGACTAACATCAAGATTAAGTGGATTCGTTGACAAGGAGCAACAAAAATATATACTTGACAGCAAAAATCCAAGTTCTTCAAATTCAAGCATTTTTGTTCCACAGGAAAATTACGATATTATCTTTAATGTAAGTGCACCGATAGGTAGCGTTACATACAGTGGTGTTATAATTGAAAAAACGCAGACTGGTTGGGCATTAAATGGATATGATGATACGTATCCTTACTTTAACTATTACACTGCTGTCAACAATCAAAAAGATCCAGTAATGAGCGTTGGCGGAATCAGTCAGTCGTTCACGGAGTGGCAACCACAAACAAAATATAATAATGGAGCAATCGTTGAATATAGAAACACTTATTATAGAGCAAAACAATCTCTTGAAGGTGTTGACGAATTTGATGGTAACGATTGGGTTAAATTACCTGAACTACCATTAATTGATGCAATAACAGCACAGCGAAGAAGAAATTTTAATAAAACGGTTGTTAGAAAATTAAGTTATGGTGAAACATTACCAACGGTTCAAGCCGTGGTTGATTTCCTATTAGGATATCAGGCTTATTTGATCGACCAAGGAATTATTTTTGAAAATTACGATCCAGAAAATCAAGTCGTACAGGACTTTGTCACAGCCTGCAAGGAATTTATGTTCTGGACCAAACATAACTGGGCAATTGGTTCTTTATTAACAATTTCTCCTGGTGCAGTACAAATTAGAATAGCAGTTCCTGTTGGTGTTGCTGATAATATTCTTGACGGCTTTTATGATTATAATGTTCTTAAAAGTGACGGAACTCCTATACAGGTTAAGAACATCAATGTAAAACGTGATTTCCAAAACGTAACGGTGTCCACGGTTGACACCGATGACGGAATATATTATCTAAAAATTAATTTTGTATTAAAAGAACACGTAACAGTATTCAAAGATAAGACAGTCTTTAATGATATAATTTTTGACAAACCAACTGGGTATCGTCAAGAAAGAATTAAAACACAAGGATTCAGAACCATCGATTGGGATGGCGATTATACATCTCCTGGATTCCTTTTTGATAATGTTAAGATTGAAAGTTGGTCACCGTTCACTGATTACAGACTTGGTGACATCATACAGTACAAGACAAAATACTTTACCAGCAGATACAATCATACAAGCGATAAAGAATTTAATGATGATAATTGGACGATACTTGACTCCAATCCAGAAAAACAACTTATTGCTAACTTTGATTATCGAGTAAATCAAATAGAAGATTATTTTAATGTTGGTTCTCAAGGACTTGGAAAGAGCCAAAGAGATCTTGCCAGACATACAATAGGATATCAGCAGAGACAATATCTACAGTATCTTGCTGAGGATGAAGTGACTCAGTACAAATTGTATCAGGGCTTTATCAGAGAAAAAGGCACTAATAATTCGATTACTAAACTGTTTAATAAGATTAGTAAGTCTGGACAATCAAGTGTATCACTTGAAGAAGAGTGGGCATTTAGAGTTGGACAGTTTGGTGGAATAGATCAAACCAATGTTTATGAAATTAAATTAGATACCGAAGAATTTGTTCTTAATCCTCAGCCTATATTAGTAGTTGATTCCAAACCTAACCAACCACTTGATCGTTATTACAGAGTTAATAAGTCTGATTTTTATTATGCACCAGTTCCTTACACTACTGAAATATTACCAACAACAACTGATCAATTGGTAACAAGAACAGCAGGATATGTTAAGACAGGTCAAACGGCACACGTTGTTAAGAACAAGAGCGATATATTAAACATCAACATTGAAGAGTTTAATGAAAATGATCATGTCTGGATTACTTTCAATAATTTATCGTGGACTGTGTTAAGAGGAAATGTAGTTTATGATCTTCCAGTTGACAACATATCTTCGAAAGGAACAATAGTTACAGTTACCTTTGGTAAAAAACACAATCTTGTTCCGGGCGATATAATCGGTATTACTAACATAGAAGGAATAATAGGTTTCCATGAAATAGTGGAATTAACACAGACTATTGAAGGAACAACACTGAATGAGAATTTATCAATTCAATTTATTGTAGATCCTGCTCCAGAAATATCCTTTGATGCGAGTTCGTTAACTTTTCCTATACTTTTCACAGAAGCAAGGTTTGCAGATTATGATAGTTTACAACCAGAACACGTTGCATTACTAAGAAACAATTCAAAATTGTTTGTCGATAAGAATGCTGACGGGTTATGGGAAGTTGTTCAAAAGAAAAAACAATATCAATCTAAGAAAATAACAAATTATGGCATAACTGATCCTGTCAAGACAGGTTACAAGGTTGAATATGCTTCAAATTATAAACAGGTAATTGCTTCGATTCCAGGAAGTGGATACGTCAATGTCTACATTGAAACAAATCAAGGGTTGTCAGTTAGACAGATTCTTGAGCCACAAAGCGGATTAGAAACCACGGTTAATGGATCGTTTGGTTACGAACTTTCTTTAAGTCCTGATCAAAAATACTTGTTTGTTGGATCTCCACTTGCAAGTGGTGTTACATCAAATTATAAAGGATTGTTTAGTCCTTATGCAACATACGCTCCTGGAGACATCGTTCTTTATGCAGGAAATTTATGGAAATCATTAACAACAAATGTTGGCGATGGAAGCACAATTGATTTAGAAAATAATGATTGGGAATTGACTAAAAATATTTCAGCACTATCATCGGGATCAGAAACAGGTCCTACGCAACAGGGTGCTGTTTCTGTTTATGAATGGAATGCTCAGCAATGGAATTACGTAGAAAGTTTTGTAAGTCCAAGACCAAATGAATCAGAAAAATTTGGATCTAAGATTGTTTGTGGTAAGACAGCAAACGGTTATACACTTGCTATTAGTGCTCCAGGATCAATCAATAACAAAGGAAGGGTCTATCTTTACACACAAAACACAGACGGTGAGTGGGAATTGATAGAAGATGAAAACTACAAAGGAATTTATAATTCTGGTGTTGCATTTACAGGATCAATCAATGACAATGTATTGACAGTTACCGACGTAGCATATGGTAAGATAGTGGAAGGTGCAATACTTGAGGGTTCAGGAATTACTGCCGGAACAAAAGTGGTTTCACAAACACAAGGAATTAAAGGTAGCACAGGAACTTATACAGTTGTTCCTTCATACGATGCCGTGGGATCCAATCCAGCGCCAATCGGAAGCACAGCAATAACAGGAACATATTATTATCCTACGGGTTCAATAGTTTATGTTGATGGTTTTCTTTGGAAAGCAACTGCAAACAATTATAGCGATGGAAGCACGATTAGCATACAGAGTGCTGATTGGTTAAAGGTTGATGAAATAGCAACACAATCATCATTACCACAAAGCATGAGCATAGAGGATGACGGATCAACACTTTCCGCTGGAATATTAAGTGATACACAGATTTCAGAATTAATTAAGGATGGTGATCGATTTGGAATGAGCCTATCAATGAACTATGATGGTTCGGTATTAGTAGTAGGAGCACCATATGCTGATGGTCAATTCTTTACCAACTTTAAAGGACCATGGGATCCTAACTATGAATACGTAGAAGGTGATGTTGTAAAATACCAAGGCGGCTATCATAAGTTAATTAATGCTGGTCCTACAGCAGTCGGCATTGATAGTACAATTAGAAGTTATAACCAAGAACCCGATGCTGGTCTTCCTTGGTCGAATGTTGGCGACAGCAGTGCTGAAGCAACAGGAAAAATCTTTATCTATAGAAAAGACATCAACGGTTTTTACAAATTAGATCAAACTATCACAACTGAAGGTCTTGAATTTATAAGTGACATTGATCCATCTGAAACAATAAGCACAGGAGATCAGTTTGGTTATGACATGGACATTGATTATTCTGGTAATACATTAGTAGTTTCGAGCCCTAAGGCAGATAGGAATTTCCAAAATCAAGGAAGTGCTTACATCTTTAAATATGAAAGCGATAGTTCAGAATTACAATTTAGATTAAAACAAAAAATTGAAAGTTATGACATTTATCCTAATGAGTATTTTGGCCAGAGCGTATGCATAACACCTAATACAGAAAAATTAGTAGTAGGAGCAAACAATAGTCCTTACTCATTACCAACTCGATTTGATTCTTCAACAACAACATTTGATGACGGAGTGACTTCATTCAAGAGTTACGATGGTTTTTCTGGTGCGGTTTATGTGTTTGAAAGAAAAGACGAAACATATTTCTTAGCAGAAAAACTTGATGAGGATCTAAGCCTTAATGAATCATTTGGTTTTAGTCTTGTTTGTGATACAGACACAATAGTTGTAGGATCACCAGATTATATAGAACCTGCCCCCCATGGTCCAGGACTTGCATTTGAAGGATCTAAAGTGGGTAACGTAAGACTGTTCAAAAAACAGTCAGGAATCAATTCATTAGAACTTATCGGTCAGGAAGAGCCTACAGTTGATATTAGAGATCTAAAACGACTAACATTGTATTCTGATTCATCAACAAATAAGATACAGGATATCGAAATAATAGATCCAGCCAAAATGAGAATATTAGCAGCGGCTGAAAGAGAAATAACATTTAAAACATTGTATGATCCTGCTGTTTATTCTGTGGGAAATCCAGATAATCAAATTGTTGATAGCGATACAGCATGGACGACAAAGAACGTTGGAAAACTTTGGTGGAACATTTCCACAGTCAAATGGGTATACTATGAACAGGGAGATACTGCTTATAGAACGGCGAATTGGGGTAAACTTGCAGAAGGTTCCACGATTGAAGTTTCTGAATGGGTTGAAACAAAATTACTTCCAAGCGAATGGGCAGTTCTTGCAGATACCACTGAAGGATTAAAGAATGGCATTTCTGGAACACCACTTTATGATGATTCAGTTTATTCTATAAAAGAATTATTTAATGTTAACACTGGTGAATTAACTGAAACATTATATTACTATTGGGTTAAATCTAAGGTAACCGTTCCGAACATAAGTGGAAGGACAATATCAGCAGCCAACGTTGGAGTATTAATTGCTGATCCTAATTCACTTGGAAATACATTTACAGCATTAATAGCAAAAGACAAATTTTTATTCTACAATTATACATCTTTGGTGAATGAAAATTCTACAATATTAAACTTTGAATTTTATAAAAATTCTCCTATCAGAAATGAAGTTCATAATGAATATCAATTGATCACGGAAGATGTTGCAGACAGTGTACCAACGCCTAAACTTGAAAGAAAGATGATAGACTCTTTGGTTGGTTATGATATACAAGGTAACAGAGTTCCTGATCCTGATTTACCAGAAAAACAAAAGTATGGAATCAAGTTCAGACCAAGACAGAGTATGTTTACCGATAGAAGAGGCATACTAAAAATTATTATTGAAAATGCAAACAAGGTTTTACAGAAACAGCCGTTTGCTAATATAATTAGTTTTGAAAATTTAAATTTAAAAGACGAACAGCCAAGTAACTTATTAAGACTTTACGACACAAGCGTTTCTAATTATATCGATCTTGAAACAGTTGGTACGGTTAGAACTAAGGCTGGCCAGTTATCAGTTAATATCATAGACGATGAAATATCTTCCATAGACGTTGTTGATCCAGGATTCGGATACAAAGTTGCTCCTAATGTAGAATTTGAAGGAGACGGTGAAGGCGCTGTTGCCACAACAACTATAGACAATCAAGGAAGAATTACTTCGGTAACCGTTAACAATCCTGGTAGAAATTACAAAACTGCCATTGCCAAAGTAAGAAGATTTAGTGTTCTTGTTGAAACTGATTCAACTTCTCAAAACTATTGGTCGATATATGCTTGGGATGACATAAGACAAACTTTCTTTAGAAGTGCTTCGCAGGCCTTTGATACAACAAAATATTGGTCATACATAGATTGGTGGAAAGAAGGTTACAGCGAAACAACAAGAATTATTAAGGAAATTCCATCGGTAGCAGAACTTCCTGCCAATGAAGAAAGTATTTCTGTGGGAGATTTGATAAGATTCAAAGAATATGGTTCGGGTGATTGGGCAGTATTCAAGAAAATATCCGATACATCCACAAGCATACTTTCTAATTATGAATTAGTTGGTAGAAAAAATGGAACTATCAAACTTGAAAATACTTTATATGATGTTGGAACAACAGGAATAGGTTATGATAATGTTACTTCCTTTGATACCAATTTCTATGATAGAGAGCCTATCAACGAATTAAGAAATATTTTTACAGCATTAAAACAAGATGTATTTGTCGGAGACTATACAGTTGAATGGAATAAATTATTCTTCAGTTGTGTTAGATATGTATTACACGAACAAGTTTATGTTGATTGGGCATTTAAAACCAGTTTCTTAAATGCTACGCATACTGTTGGAGAGTTGTTACAAACTCCAAACTATAAGAACGATAGTCTTGATCAATATTTGAATTATATTGACGAAGTAAAACCTTACAGAACAACAATTAGAGAGTACGTGAGTAAGTATGATAAGACTGACTATCAATATGCGGGAAGCACAGACTTTGACCTTCCACCTGCATACTTACAATCAAGAGGAAAGATCACAAGAATAACAGAAATAGATCCAGAGATAACAGAATATCCATACAAGTGGTGGTTAGATAATAAGGGATTCTCAGTAACGGAAGTTTTAATATCAAATCCAGGAAGTGGTTATACCAGCGTTCCTCGTGTTGTAATTGAGGGAGATGGTACTGGAGCAAAAGGACAGGCTTATGTTTCAAACGGAACAGTATCAGGTGTAGTAATTACCAACCCAGGATCGGGTTATACAGTAACACCTACAATTGCATTGGTTGGTGGTAATGGAAGTTCCACAGATAAAGCAAAAGCAGTTGCGGTGCTTGGCGATACAAAAGCGAGAGTGTTTAATCTTGCTATGAAGTTTGATAGAATTACCAAAGAAGGATTGTATTCATTCACAGACTTTGAACAAACATTTACGGCAACTGGCACAACTTCTGTCTTCGAATTAAAATATGCTCCAACAAGAGACAAGTCTAAGATACAAATTATTAAAAATGGAGAAATTGTTCTTAATAGCGAATACTCCATAACAATCTACAGATCAAATGACGACGAGTTTAAGATTCTTAAAGGAAAAGTTGTGTTCAATGAAACACCAACTGCCGGTGATATAATAGAAATAGAATACGAGAAGAATGATGAACTTCTTGATGCAGTTAATAGAATCAATAAACTTTATAACCCTGTATCTGGAATGAAAGGAAATGACCTTGATCAGTTAATGACTGGTATTGACTTTGGTGGTGTTCAAGTCCAAGGAACAACATTTGATGTAACTGGTGGTTGGGACGCACTTCCTTGGTTTACTGACAGTTGGGATAGTGTCGAAGCAGCAAGTGATTATTATCATGTTTGTGATGGTAGCACAGAATATGTTGAACTACCTTATGTTCCTACAGAAGGGCAAAGAATTAATATCTATCTAAAGCGTGCTGGAGAAGAAGTTTTACCAACTATAGATAATTTACAGTATGGTCCTGGAGTAAAATCTCCACCAATTAGAAGAATTGATTCTCCGTACTTCCTTGACGGAAATGATTCTTCCACTGGTCCTAATCCAAATGCAGAAATGCCAACATTTGTTGGAGATGGTTCAACAAAAACTGTTGAGATAGGAATATACATTACAACTAATGATGGTGATATATTAATTTTCCGTCCTGAAACCAGTGATGGTTCAGTTACAATTACTGATGATAATCTTGTTGATACAAATATCTCAGGTGGTAGTTTAAGTATAATGGAAGGAGCCTACGCAACAGCAACAGGAAAAACCGCAGAAGAAATTAATTTAGAAGGCGGTAGATTCATAGGACCTGAACAGGTTCCAGCAACAGAGGAAAATATTCCAGGACAGGTTCTTGATAGTTTAAGTATCAAAGTATACACGGCTAAACAGGACGGAGTCGCTCCATTAAGTTCGAGAGTTGCAATATCAGATGGTTCAACAACAGTTTATGATATAGGTCAAACAATAACTGAAAATAAATCAGTCATAGTTTATATTGATGGATTAAAAACATCAGCATACACAGTTAATGTTCAAGACAATACAGTTGAATTTGCAAGTGCACCTGCATCAAACTCTAAGATTGAGATTTTAAGTATAGGTATTGGTGGTGTTACAATTCTTGATTATCAAGAATTTAAAGCAGACGGTGATACAGGATTATTCTTAACAAATGCAAATTATGATGATACTGCAAATATTTTTGTATCAGTTAATGGTATTCAGGCAGATGTTGGTTATATTAACAGCAGTGATGTGTTGGATACTCCTAACAGAACTTTAGTACAGTTTGGAGAAAAACCATCATTCAATTCTGTAATTAAAATTGTGGTACTTGGTTCTTCAACTGATGTTGATAGTTCATCATTACCTCTTGTTCGAGTTAATCAACAAACAATAATCCATGATGGTAGTACAAGAAACTATGATCTTGATAATTTTGTTTCCTTAGAAAGAGCAAGTGCAAAATCAAGCATGATTGTTGAAGTCAATGATGTTAAACTAAAAGGAGTTGATACTACATATTTCGAATATGATGGTGTGACAAATAATTTTACACTTGGACAGGATCCTTTAGAAGCGGCGGGTGCTATTCTTTCAAGAAATCTTCGAGTGTTTATTAATAATGAATTAAAAACATTCGTTCAGGATTATGTTTATAATGGTTCTACCAAGGTGCTTACTTTAACAGCAGGTGTAGCACAGATAGGTGACATCATTAAGATTGAAAACGATCTAAGATCCGAGTATAACATTGTTGGTGGAAATCTTGTTATCGGTAGTGGTGTTACACTTAATCCAGGTGATGAAATAAATGTAACTTGGTTTAGTGAATATCCTTCCATGGATGTTTATTCTGATAGAACCATTGGCGGCAAAGTTTATTTTGAATTGCCATTTAAACCAATATCTGCAAGTTATGTTTGGGTTTACAAAAATGGAGTTAAATTAATTCAGGATGTTGATTATCAAGTTAAGGTAGATAGAGGAATTATGTACCTAACAGATCCTACAACAACAAGTGATGTTATAACAATTACTATTTTCGGTACATCTGTTTTTAGAAATCCAAGTGCTTATGAAATTAACAAGGATATGTTAAACATTTATAGATTTAATAGATATTCCAAGGATGCTAATTTAACTCTTGCCAAGAATCTAAATTATTACGATCTTACAATTGAAGTAACTGACGGAAGCATGCTTTCCGAACCAATTAGACAGAAAAATATACCTGGAGTAATCTTAATTAATAATGAAAGAATTGAGTATTTGCAAAAAGATGGAAATATACTATCTCAACTCAGAAGAGGAAGCCAAGGTACTTCAATCAAGGAACTGCATTCAGTAGGATCATACTTGATTGATGTTAGCCAATCAGAATATATTCCATACCAGGAAGAAAATGAAAGAATGGATTTCGTTAGTGATGGAAGTTCACTATTGATTGGTCCTTTGGGTTACGTTCCAGCACAAAGTACAGATGCAAATTGGTATGCTGGTACAATACCACAAGGATATGGAAGATGCGATACTGTGGAAGTATTCGCAGCAGGAAGACGTTTGAGAAAGGTTTCTTTAACAGTTTTTGATGAAACACTTGGCGCAGTTAGTCCAGATGCTGATAGACAGATTGAAGCAGAATTTTCAGTTGATGGAACGAGCCAAAACATCAGATTAACCGAAACTTTACCAGCGGGAACACGTATTACGGTAATTAAAAAGGTAGGAAAAACATGGTATGATAGGGGCGAAACTACAGCATCTACAGGTGTTACATTGCTTGAAAATACAACACCAATAAGTAAATTCATTGCTGCAAAGTCAACCAGATTACCTGAATAAATACACTATGAATAACAAAGAGAAAGATATGCCAGTGAACAATAATACTACAAACGAATCCAAGAAACCTGTGGTAAATGAGCAGGGCGGATTCCATTTTGAAGGACACATAAAGATTTTTGACCCTGAAACTGGAGAAGTTTTTCAGGATAAACGCAATGCAATTCACTATGAAAATATGAGCGTTGCAATGGTAAACAGTTTATCAAACCAAGGTTTGGGAACAATTTATCAAATGGTATTTGGCTCCGGCGGAACTACTGTAGATCCTACAGGATTAATTACATATCTTACTCCGAACACCGTCGGAATCAATTCAAGTTTATACAATCAAACATACGCAAAGATTATTGATCAAAATGCAACTGGCAATAACGATCCTGTTAGAAACAAAATGGAAATTAGGCACATCAGTGGAGCAACATACAGTGATATAGTAATTTCATGTTTGCTTGATTATGGAGAGCCACAGGATCAGGAAGCATTTGATAACAGCGTTAACATGGATGGAAACTTTGTCTTTGATGAACTTGGATTAAAATCATATAGTTCAACAGGAGATGGAAAACTTTTAACACACGTGGTATTCCATCCGGTGCAGAAATCACTAAACAGATTATTACAGATTGATTATACAATTAGAGTTCAAAGTTTAACAGGTTTTAACGAGGGGTAATAGATGCCATATATTGTAAATTTTACAGATAGCGAAAACAAATCACCTATTACCGTTTTCGATAACACATCAAACCAAGATACGAGTTTGACGTTTCCAGGAAGAAACGTAGTTGGATATGGACAGATTATTGCTGAAAACTTTCTTTCTCTATTAGAAAACTTTGCAAGTCCGAATGCACCAGTCAATCCAACAGAAGGACAACTTTGGTATGATACGACTAATAACGTTCTTCAGTTATGGGACAACACTAACTGGAAGGCAGCATCAAACATTCAAAAATCACCAACTGAGCCAAGTGTTGAAAATTCCAAGATAGGAGAACTTTGGGTTGATACTACCAATCAACAATTAAGAATCTTTACAGGAACAAGATGGTTGCTTGTTGGACCAAGTGAGAGTGCAATTGATGGTAAGAGATACGGTCCAGCAGTTGAAAGAATTACAGACAGCGATAACAACAATAAAAATGTTTTAATTTTTTACATTGCAGATACTCCTGTTATTATTATTTCAAAAGATACATTTACACCGAAGATTGACATTACTGGTTTTGATATTATTAGAGCAGGACTTAATGTTGCGATTCCAGCCAACTCAGATGAAGAATTAGAATTTGCTTCAATCTTCCTTGGCGGGGAATTACCTAAGATGCTTGGTACCGCTGCAAATGCTGACGCATTAAACGTTGGTGGTGTTGAAGTTAGTGCAGGAAAATTTTTAAGAAGTGATACGATTAATACAACTGAATTTGGAATTAACGTTAGAAACAATGCAGGTATCACTGTAGGTATTGACGGTAACTTCAATATTATTACAAGTAGCACGGCTGCAAAACTTTATAACTCGGCAGCAGGTAGTGCTCTTGATTTACAAATTAATAGAAACGGTGTTCCAAGCACAATCCTAAGAGTTCTTGACAATAAGGTTGGTATTAACAAAACAACACCAGAAGAAGCACTTGACGTTGATGGTAATTTTGCGCTTTCAGGTAATTTGTTAATTAACAACACTGATGAAGCAACAAATTTAAGTACGGGTTCTGCTGTATTCAAGGGCGGTATTTCCGTAACAAAAAATATTAGAATCGGAACAACGCTAAATGTTGAAGGAACCGTAACTACTACAAATATTACCCCAGCAGGTAACGAATTATATGATCTTGGATCCACGTCAAGAAAATGGAATAACTTCTTTGCTAAAAAAATTATAGCAGATGAAATTGTTGGAACAATTAACGGTAGTATTACTGGTAATGCTAACACGGCAACAAACCTTAAAACAGTTTCGACTTTCCAGTTACAGGGAGATGTAGTTTCTAACTCTGTTAGATTTGATGGACAGGTTGATGGATCAACCAAATTATTTTCAACACAATTAACTGCAAACATCATTAAGGATAAACCAGCACCATCGCCAAATAGATCAAAACTTGACGATTTTGTTTTAACATACAGGGCGTCGGCTGAAACTGGTGGATCCAGCGGATTATTAAAACAGACCCGAGATACGTTTGTCGGAGACCTTGGTATTCCTATAGGAGCAATTTTACCTTATTCAGGAACCACTGCTCCATATGGTTTCCTATTGTGTGATGGTGGTGAAGTTGAGATAGCAAAATTTCCTTTACTATATGATGTGATTGGAACGAACTACAATGGAACAGCAACACTTAATGGAACGGGAACATTTAGGGTTCCGGACTTGAGAGGTAGATTTCCTCTTGGTAAACACAACATGGATAACAACATTGACGTTCCTACAGCAGCAGGTGGATTTACAGATAACGGAGGTGGTAACCCATCACCGGCAAGGGTTGAAGGTACTGAAGCAACAACACTCGCAGCATCCAGTGGTTCAAGCACAACAAGCCTAACTCTTGGAAACGTTCCTGAACACTCTCATAACATGCAGAATGAAGGCGAACAATTTTATGCTGTTAGGGTAACAACAGATCCTGCAGAAGGAATACAGATTTCAAACAATGGACCAACAGCCGCTGGTGAGGCAGTTTATCTCCCAGATTCCGGACCTGTTAAAAAGCCAAGCGTAGATTTTACATTGGGTGCACCTTTTGGTATCATGAACCCATTCTTAACATTAAATTATATTATTAGATCTGGACCACCAGCATTTACAACAGTAGGATCATAAGATGGCATATCAGATAAACAAAACAGATGGAACAGTAGTAGCAACGGTCGCTGACGGTCAGGTTGATAATATTTCAACTGATATTACTCTTATAGGTAAAAACTATAGTGGGTTTGGCGAAGCACTTAACGAAAATTTTGTAAAACTACTTGAAAATTTTTCAAGCACCAGCCGTCCTGAACATCCTATCAAAGGCCAGATATGGTTTGATGCTACTGAAAACAAATTAAAAGTATACAGCGGAACGGCTTTTGTTCCTGTTAGTTCAGCAACCATATCAAGCACACAGCCAAGCACACTTGGTGTTGGCGATCTTTGGTTTAATGATGTTGCCAAGCAGTTATATTTCTTCGATGGAACAAATACTATTCTACTTGGACCTGCTTATTCAGAATCACAGTCATTGAGTGGTTTAAGAGTATCAAGCATACTTGATACATTGAACCAAACACGTGTTATCACGAGTTTATACAACAATGGAATACTGTTAGGAATATTTGCAAAAGATTCATTTACTCCTAAGAATGCTATTGAAGGATTCAGTGGGGATATCATTCCAGGATTTAATCAGGGAACTCTATCAGGATTAAAATTTAACGTAACAACAACCAATTCAGAAAAACTTGGTAACGTAACGGCAATTACATATGCAAGAAAAGACACATCAAACTCATTCGAAGGACAGATAAGAGTTAATTCGGATCTTGGTATAGTATTTGGTGCGGGTGACCAAGGAAACTTCACTGTTGATGGTGCTGGTAACGTAACATTTTCAAACTCTGCTTCCGATAAGAAACTTACACTTAACGTGAGAAAGGGTATTGCACAGGAAGATGCAATAATTATTAATTCAGATTCAAGAAGAGTTGATGTTTATCCAGGATACAGCGATAGTGAATTAACAGTTGGTGGTGATGTTACAGTGGAAGGTGTCGTAACCATCAAGGGCAATCTTGTTATTAACGACGGCGATGTATTGGTTCAGAGAGAAACTTCACTTGAAATTGAAAACAAATATTTAATAATGGCCCAACAGGGAGATAGTGCTTCCAACAAAGATGAACTTGCTGACGGTGGTGGTATAATTCTAAAGGGTGCAACGGATCACGTGCTTTTATGGAGCCAGAATGGCTTCCCCGCTTCACCAGAATATCCGGCACTTGCCGCAGGAGCATGGACCAGTTCGGAACACGTTAACCTTGCTTCAGGCAAAGCATTCAAGATTAACGGAGTAACCGTTCTTGACGGAACATCATTGGGTACGGGAATTACGAGCATTCCGGGTGTTACGTCCTTTGGTACGCAGAACGTTATCAACATTGGACCAGGAGCACCACCGGTTGCTGAGATGAGATTGCAAAATCATAGAATTTCCACTCTAAGCAGTAACTATGACATAGAATTAGAACCAAACGGAACTGGAAATATCTCATTAATAGGATCACCCAAGATAACTGGCATGGCAGATCCTACATCCGCACAGGATGCTGCTACCAAGGAATACGTTGATGATGTCGCTGAATCAAGAAGCCTTGCATTTTCAATGGACTTAACTGACGGTAAACCAAACAGTTACATTGCGGGAACGGTTCTTGCTGCATTGGCACCCGTTGCTGAATATAGAAATGGTACCATTGCAAGAATTTTATGTACGCAGTTGTCAAACTCAACTACGAGTCTTGACATTGATCCTCTGTTAAGTCAGAGTACGGCAGAATTTAACACTCCATCGGGAACAGCATATGCGGTAACTGATGTTGCGTCAGCGGTTGCAACCGTTAGCGCACCAAGCATTACAACAACAAGAATTATCAAGACATTCCAGTTACTTGCTGGTGCTTGGACATATGTATCAGAAACGGTGTTACCATAAGGAGTAAGGAGCGATAATAGATGGCATACGTAATTAACAAGAGCGATGGAACAGCACTTTTAACATTAGAAGATGCTACCGTGGATAATTCAACAAGCATCACGCTTGTTGGAAGAAATTATATTGGCTACGGTGAAGCACAGAACGAAAACTTCTTATTCCTTCTTGAAAATTTTGCCAACACCTCCGCTCCAGCCAGACCAATAGCGGGGCAGTTATGGTTTGACACCACAAACAGAACCGTAAATGTTTATGATGGAGACAAATGGGTTGAAGCAGGTGCTGCTGCACTTTCAGCAACTCCACCACCGGCACCACCACTTGGTGCTTTTTGGTTAAAAACACCCTATAACACACTGCACGTTTGGAACGGAACTGATTGGGGACTGATAGGTCCTGAGGTAGCAGAAGGATTTGGTCTAACAAGGGCAAGAAGCACAACACTGCTGGATGACGTCAACACCCAACATCCGGTGATCATACTCACGGTGAATGGAACGGAGATTGGTATAATTTCCAATACTGCGTTTACCATAAACAGTTCCAATGCAATTTCTGGTTTTGGCACCTTGCAGGCCGGCCTAACAATGAGCACCGCACACACGTTTGCGGGAGAATTGTCTGGAAACGCCACAACAGCAACAAGATTAAAAAATGTAAGATTAATAAATGGCATATCCTTTAACGGAACGCAGGACATCACGATCAAATCATCGACCACGAATAAGTTGGAATCCGGAGATCACATAATTGGATCTGATTTTGATGGTGGAACTGCTGTAAGATGGGACATTGATGCAACTTCCAACAACACAGTTGGAAAGATAGTGGCAAGAGACAGTGCTGGAGATTTTAGTGCTGGCACCATCACTGCTGATCTAATTGGCGATGTGACTGGAAACGTAACGGCAAGTTCGGGCATCAGCACATTTGATGAAGTACAAGCAACAAGATTCATAGGACAATCGTTGAGCGGTAATGCCGCAACGGCAACAAAATTGAGAAACACCGTCAACATCAACGGAGTGCAGTTTGATGGCAGCGTTGACATAACAGTTCCTGCTTCGGCAAGAACTCTAACGGACACGCACCTTGCAAACGCAGTGGTTACGTCAAATTTATCCACGGTTGGAACGCTTACGAGTTTGGCAGTAACGGGCAACGTTGTTGTTAACAGCAATCTCACAATTTCATCCGCGGGCGGAACACAATCAGAATTGTCCGCAACAAGGAATTTAATAATCACAGCCGATGATGGATCGGACACAACACAATTAAAGGTCATTGCTCCGGACGTTTCAGTTCTTGATGGCACTGGACCCAACGGTGCATTGGTTCCCGTAACAACGGGTGACGTGGATCTTGGTAAGACAACCAACAAGTTTGATAATGTTCATGCTAACACGTTCATTGGTGATTTAACTGGAAACGCAGATACTGCCACGCTGGCAACAACCGCTACAAATATCGCGGGCGGAGCCGCAGGCTCTTTTGCTTACCAGACTGCGTCTGGCGCAACTTCGTTGCTTCCAGCGGGAACGGCAGGACAGGTCCTACACACATCAGGCACGGGCGGTGCACCTTATTGGGATGCTCCTTCGTTGCAGGCACACGAAATAGGAAACTATCTCGTTGGTAGTGATTATGATGGGTTAGGAGCAACAAGATGGGATGTTGATGCAACATCGGCTAACACGGCTGACAAGGTTGTTGCAAGAGATAGTTCAGGAAACTTTGCGGCAGGAACAATCACTGCTAATTTAACCGGAAACGTAACTGGTAATACCAACGGAACTCACACTGGTGCAGTTGTTGGTAATGTTACAGGTAATGTAGTTGGAGATTTGACCGGAACAGCAACAAACGCAACAAATGCTGTATACAGTACAACAAGATCTGCAGGAACAAGTGATACAACAATTGCAACAACAGAGTTTGTAACTAATGCTATTGCAAATTCAAGACCAAGAACAATGACAGTGTCTGGTCCAGTTCCTAATACTTCAAGTCCGGATACTCAGTATATTGATTTAATACAGGCTTATCTACCTGCGAACACAGTTTCCAGTGGAGCAGAATTTACGTTAGTTGTTCAAGCATTATCAGCAACATCATCTTCTTCATTTAGTGCAGCAAGATGGATTTTAGCATACAGATGGGCAACGGCATCGGTAACTACAAGTACAAATTTATTATTATCAAGCAGTGCTTACAAGTTAATTTACAGATCCAATGGATCAACTTGGTCATATAACAGATATGGTGGTGCTGTGTAATGATAAAGGTATCTTTGATACCTAATTATATAAACAATGTTGACCAAATAATTGGGTTGGCAGAAAAATACCAGGACAAATTTTTTGTTCGGGCGCCAGGGGAAGAGTTTAATTTTGTAACTGCCTATGGTGATAGTAGTTTAAAGAGCATGTTTCGTTGGAACATGCCAGAGGATTTGAAGGAATTGATTTACGAATCACTTCCTGAGGAAGATAGATCCTGCGATGGTTTCTGCATAAACAGATACGATCCAGGAGACTACTTGAAGAAGCACAGAGATAGTGCTGGAGGGTATTGGAAATTTAAACTGATATTCCTTAGAGCAGATGCTCCGCACTTTAAGTGGTATGATGAGGATGGAGAAGGATATTTGGTGGATGAAGAACCCGGAATGCACATTGACATGCCAGTTAATCTTCCACACGAAGTAACACAAATAGGAGAAAACGAAAGACCTAAATATAGTCTTGCGTTAAGTTGGGGTAGAATAAAATGACAAAAATGTTATTAGTTTTTAATACTGATGGAAGCAGTGTAATTTCTGCTCAGGAATATGATGCTGAATTTGAAGCAGGATTAATTTCTGGAAATGTTAAACACAAGGTGTTAGAATACGACAACCAGAATGAATATTACTGGGGTAATTACGACACGGGTTCTATTAGATCCCTAAATGATTATCCTATCATGGAAGAGTTAGCACTTGATGAACTCGTTAACAAGACGATACTTAACAAGTATTCAATTCACAAGCAGTTAAACATCATTTCCGAGTGCATGGAGCAAGCAGGAATACCTTTAACAGAAGATTTTCAGGCTATGAGGGCGTTTATTAAGGAAAAAACTACTAACCACAGTAGTGCTATTCAAACCTATAAAAACAACCCCGATACGTACAGTTTTGTGCCAAAACCTGAGACACCTGCAGAGGACTAATTTTGGTAAATATAACAGTAATATAGGAAAAAATACATGGCATACCAAGTAGACAAATTTAATGGAACATTTTTAACGTCAGTTGAAGACGGTACTATCGATACAACTACGGATTTAAGATTCGTAGGTAAAAATTATGCTGGGTATGGCGAAGTACAGAACGAGAATTTCCTGCACTTATTAGAAAATTTTTCCAATACATCTGCTCCACCAAAGGTTATTGAAGGGCAGATTTGGTACGATAGTGGAAATAAGAAACTAAAATTTTATGACGGAACCAAGTTCAAGTCAGCAAGTGGAGCAGAAACAAGTCCTTCTGCACCAAGCGGATTGGGTACTGGTGATTTTTGGTGGGACACCGCCGCTAAACAATTATATGCCTGGGACGGTGCAGCATTTGTCCTGATTGGTCCTGAAGCATCTCCGGATCTTGGAGCCAGCGGTGTAACAGCACAGGTTGTTAAGGACACCGGTAATACCAATCATTCAATCTTAAAAGTACAGGCAGGCGGTAAAACTGTAGCCATTATTTCACAAACAGCATTCACACTAAATTCTTCGGTCAATCCTATTGATGATTTTACTTTAATCAAGAAAGGAATAACGTTAGCCAAGACGGATTCAAATGGTATTAGTGCTGACGATTACGTTTACTGGGGAACATCTTCCAATTCATTAAAACTTGGTGGAGTTGCCGCAGATCAATTCTTGCAAAAAGGCAGTATCACATTTACTTCAACAATTGGGTTTGAAGATGCTGGTTACACAGTTGGTGATCAGAATGATTTAAGAGTTAGAGTAGAGAATGATGATGAAATAATCATAGAATCAGTGCTTGGTAATGATATCAAGATGATTGTAACAGACTCTGGTGTAACAAGAAAAAATATTGCAAACTTTTCTGTAACTGGTATTATTCCAGGTGATAACAATTCATATGATCTTGGATCAACAACCAAGAAATGGGCCGAGGCATATGCAACCACATTCATTGGTGACCTAACAGGTGATGTGACAGGAAACACAACAGGATCTCACACTGGTAATTTATTAGCAACAGACACTACCGTGATGATCAATGCAACTTCAAAAGAAATTGGTTATGCAGGAGCAACACTAAAAGGAACACTAATTGGTAACGTAAGTGGTAACGTAACAGGAACTGCATCAAATGCGAGTACACTTGGTAACGTTTCACCATCAACTGCATTGCCGGCAACCGTTGACAAAACATCTGTTCCTGTAAGAGATGCATCAGGTAATATTGCAGCAACTCAATTTGTGGGAATTACTGACAAGGCTGACAGATTAAAAATTGATGACTCAGCAACAGATACTGATCCAAATTATAAATCTGCAAAAACAACTGCAACTCCAAGCACGATTGCAGCAAGAACTGCTGCCGGAGACATTTACGCTAATCTTTTCCAAGGAACAGCAACCGCAGCAAGATATGCAGACCTTGCAGAAAAGTATTTGACAGATAAGAATTATGACTATGGAACAGTAGTTAAGGTAGGTGGTTCCACAGAAGTTACCGCGGCAGGCGAAGGCGACAGAGCGATAGGTGTTATATCACAATCTCCAGCATTCATGATGAACTCACACTTGGCTGGAGGTCAATTTGTTGCATTGAAAGGAAGAGTTCCAGTTAAAGTAACTGGTGCTGTTAACAAGGGCGATAGGCTCGTAGCAGCAGCGGACGGAACTGCAAAATCATCGAATTCATCGCCTGATGTATTTGCTATAGCATTGGCATCAAGCGACCAAGCAGAAGTAAAATACATTGAAGCGGTAATTCTATAATGGCAGATGTTAAAGCCTCAGATCTAAATGCAATAAGAACAAAGATATCCAAGGTCCTTGGAACGGGCGTTGGTTCGTATGGTTATGGTCAAACCATATACAGTTCTGATGTTTCCTCAGGAGAAAAAATTCTTAAATCGCATTGGGATGCCGTAAGGTATGATATTTTTAATTCCATTGCACATCAATCAGGTAGTACCGGTTCAAGTATCGCGATGATAACAGCCAATCAAGTTATTACTGATGATGCAGGAGATCCCTATCAAAATTGGAACTATTGGGCAGATCTTGCGCAAAACAATAGATTTGAAGCAAATGATCTAACCATTGCGGGAACGACAACAGCGAGTACCTCTACATCATGGAGTACTTCTGCTGAAGTTACTTTTACAATTACATTTACAACAGCAGACAACGCCAGATATTTTTTTAATGGCGGAGGAAAATTAAGAATCACTTCTGAATTAGATGCAGGGGGTTCTCCTACTCAACAGAGTAATGCCTGGAAAGAATTATTAGCCGCTGCACAAAATGAAGAATTTGGTGGTAATGTTTTTAATCCTGTAAATTTTTACTCTCTAACTAATTCATACCAAGAATATTATCAAAGAAATGATTCCACACCATATTCTGCCAATTCATACAAATTAGAGGCAAAGTGTGATGTTGCAAATAATTCATTAGGAACAGCAAGAATAGTTGATATAAGGGTTAAACTTTTAGATTCATACGTTGACCCAGGTGCTCCGGCCCCGGGAGATTTGGTGAGCGGAGATTTAGACATAACCTGCGATTTAGTAAAACCAACAGGAACTACCTTACAACCAGGATTGACTTCATGGGTAGCAGAAACACCTACTTTGGTTAAATCAAGTATTACGTTGTCCTAAAAACGACAAAATAAATAGTTTTGAGGAAAACATATGGCCGCAGTAAATGACAAAATCAAAGCAGCAGATTATAATGCAATCTATAATAAGATCGCTCCTGTTCTTGGTGTTGGTTCTGCGGATACAGGTTGGGGACAAACAGTACAGAGTGCAGCAGTAACCACTTCAGATTCAGTGACCGTGAATGAATATGCGGCATTGAGATACGATGTCATTAATGCCTACACGCATTTGTTTAATACCGTTCCTTCACCAGCGGTCAGCACACAAACTATTGGAGCCAAGATCAAATATAATTTAACTGATGCTCCTATCAATTACTGGAACAATCTCGCAAACACGATAGTTGCAAACAAGAAAAATCTTGCAGTTGCAGGTCAGAGAAGAACAGTTAATCACGGAACGGTAAATTTAACAACCACCTGGGATACTGAACTTAACTGCATTATTACTGTTGGATTCACAACAGCCGAAGCAGCAAGATTCTTTTTTAATTCAGGAGGTAGTTTCCAGTTTCAGAGTGCAAGAACGGGAGGCGCCGGAACAAATCAAAATGCATCCTGGACAACTCTGTTAAGCACGGCAGGAACGAGAATTTTTGGAGGCAATACTCCGGGCACTGGAGTTTCTCCACTTGACGGAAACAATTGGTTTAGAATGACGCAGGTGAGAAACCAGTGGAGCCAGGTAATTGCATCATCACCATACGCACTAAATGAATGGAGACTGTGGGCAAGAGCACTTGATGTTAACGATAACAGCAGTGGTACTTCCACGGTGATGGAATTTTATTGCCAATGGGTTGACAACCATATTGGACTTGGTGGACCAGCCGAGGTTGGTGATCCATCGCTTGGTGCTGGCACCTATGGTCCTGACGCAGTTGATGGAACGATATCATTGACCGTCCAAACTGTAGAACCAACTGGCACATTAGTACCAGCAAGTGCTGGTAATTTCAACATAGAAACTCCAACGGTCACGATTGGCGCCATAAACAAAGTCGCCTAATTTCAATTAATTTTACGCACCTTCTGTAGCATAATAAATATAATATGCTATTATAATAAGGAGGTAGTATGCTTGATGAAATACAAAAAGCCTTGGAATTTTCAAACTACAGACAAACCCTTTCTGTACAAAGAAAAACACTAAAAGAAAAAATTGATGCCAAATTAACCTATGGGTTTAATGGCGGAATATTCAAAATTGATAGAACCCTATTGAATTTTATTGAAATGTTGATCTACAAGGATAGATCAGAAAATGTCGTGGTTCTTGATGTTAATGAAAACCCAATCTTGATCGAAGATCTTGTATCATTCAGAGAAGAAATCTTTGATAGATATTTTTCAGCAACATTTGAATATCACGAAGAATATCAAAAAATTAAAAAAAGCAGATCAGTCGAAGCCTTGATGAATTCCAATGAGTAAAGGCGTACTAATTTTTGCCCACAATAATAGGCAGGTAGATTATGCAAGGATGGCTATAATTGCCGGAGGTCTTGCCACAAAAAATCTGCAGGTTCCCGTAACACTTGCCACTGACGATTCAACGGTTGCTTGGATGAAGGAATCAAATATTTACACAACTGCCATGAAGATATTTGAACACATACGCATTGTTAACAGACCAGAAGATCTACAGAATAGAAAATTTAATGACGGAACTGAACAGGTAGTCGCTCCTTTTAAGAATAGCAATAGAGCCTCGGTATACAACATAACTCCTTACGATAGAACGCTACTAATTGATAGCGATTTTTTTATATTAACTGACGAACTAAACAACTATTGGGACATAGATAGCAGCGTCCTAATATCAAAGAATTATAATGATATACTTGGTCCGGAAAGAATAGGATATCTTGATAGATATGTTTCTAACACAGGTGTTCAACTGTTATGGGCAACCAAGGTAATGTTTACAAAAAATGAAGAGTCAAAAACCTTCTTTAATCTTGTTAACCATGTAAGAGAAAATTATAAAAGATATGCAGACGTTTATCGATACGATTCAAGAATGTATAGGAATGATATTGCATTTGCGGTAGCAAGGCATATCATGTATGGATTTGAAACTGACAATGACTATTCATTACCCGATGTGTTTTCCGTTCCTGATAAGGACGTGTTGTATGACGTATCAAATGAAAGTCTTAAATTTTTAGTTTCACCAAAACTGAATAATAATTTTATAGCAACATCAGTAAAGGGAAGAGACGTACACATAATGAACAAACAAAGCATAATTAGAAATTTTGATAAACTGGTGGAAATGATATGAAAAATATCTTGGTGTTAGGAGGAGGAACTGCTGGATTAATTGCAGCACTAATGATAAAGTCAAAGCATCCTTCTTATGGCATCACCATAATTAAATCTGATGATGTAGGAATAATAGGAGTGGGTGAAGGAACTACCGAACACTGGTCACACTTTGTAAACAGTATTGGACTGAACATGAGAGAAGTGATAACCGAAACTGATGCAACATTTAAGAGTGGTATTTTTTACGAGGAATGGACCAAGGATCCTTATTTTCATGTGATTACTGATCAGATGAGCAGCATGAAATACGGTCAGTACAAGATAGGTTATGCTTCAGCAATAGGCAGTAATTTAAATAATTTTGATGTAACTCCATCCTATATTGTTGACGGGATCATCGGAGAAGATTTCTTGCCCAACCAATATCATTTTAATACATTTAAATTAAATGAATATCTAATCAAGATATGCGAACAGAGAAAGATTAATATTATAAATGATTCAATCAATGACGTTGAAGTAGACAACGGAAAGATAACAAGCATAACAGGAAGCGGAACTTATTCAGCAGATTTTTATATAGACTGCACAGGATTTAAGAGAGTTCTAATAGGTAAACTTAATTCAGAATTTATTAGTTGTGAGGATCGAACATTCGTAAACGAAGCAATAGCATTTCAAACCGATGACTTGGAAAATTATAATCCGTATACTATTTCAAGGGCAATGAATTCGGGTTGGTTATGGAGAATTCCTACCTATGGCAGGCACGGTAATGGATATGTTTTTAATAATAATTTTATAACAGCAGACGAAGCAATCAAAGAGGTGGAAGACCTTTATGGGCATAAAATTAGCGTGGCAAAAAATATTAAGTTTGAAACAGGATATCTAAAAGATTCTTGGATAGGTAATTGCTGTGCTGTAGGACTAAGCAGCGGTTTCTTTGAACCTCTTGAAGCCACATCTATTGCATCAACAATACAACAGACCTTTTTAATTCTTAACTCCATTTCAACATATGATGAACAAAGCATAATTGATTTTAATAAAAAGTTAAGAAACATTTATTCGAACATACTTGATTTTGTTCAATTGAGTTATATGTGTGGAAAAGAAGACACACCATTCTGGCAAATGGTTAAGGAACAGTTTAATCCTACTGATCAATTAAAATACATATTGGATGTTGCACAAAAGAGATTGCCCATTTATGAAAATTTCGATCAGTCTTACTTAATTTTTACTGAGGATAATTTTATAGTAAAACTACATGCTCTTGGATTATTAAATTTAAAAAATATTAAGAACGAGTATGAGGAAGTGAATGAATTAGCAAGGAATCATTTCCAAGAAGAACTTAACAACTATCAAGATTTTAAAAAGAGTTCTAAAAAAATGAAACATAAAGATATGCTTGACTTGATTAGAAGCAACAAGGATAATTTTTATGGAATTATTGACAACACAATCAAGGAGACAGCATGACATTCGGTTATCTAATAATTGTGTCCGATGATACAAAAAATAATTATCCAACGTTAGCCTATGCACTTGCGTTAAGCATTAAGAATACACAGAAAGAGGGCTTTGATAAGGTAGCATTGGTTATTAATGATAAGAGTAAAATTAAGGACTTCAATTCAACATGGGTGTTTGATGAAATAATCGAATGGGGAGAACAAACACATTGGAATGGTAGATCTTACATGGACAAACTTACTCCTTGGGATTACACAATCTGCCTTGATGCAGACATGCTATTCTTTAGAGATTATAGCCATTGGGTAGAATATTTTATCAAGAACTGTGAACTGTATGTTGCTAATAAATCCTATACGTATAGGAATGAATTAGTAACTGATAATTCATACAGAAAATGTTTTACAGCAAATGATTTACCTAATTTATATTCCTTCTACACATTTTTTGTTAAAGATAGTGCATTAGCAAAAGATTTCTTTAATTTACAGAGAGAAATTATTAACAATCCTACAGAATTCGCAAACAATTTTTTAACGAAGCATAAGCCTAAGATCATCGGCACCGACGAAGCATTTGCACTTGCCAGCAAGATACTTGACATAACAGATGAAATTGCATATCCTTTGGAATTTCCGCGAGTATCACATTTAAAAGGAATGGTTCAAAATTGGCCATATCCAGCAGATAGTGTTTATGATCATGTTGGTTTTTATTTTGATAGGAGTGGTAATTTAAAAATTGGAAATTATTTACAGACTAACATTGTTCACTATGTAGATAAGAAAAAAGTAAATCTTGAAACAATAAACATACTTGAGGAAATAGCATGGAAGAAAGATTAGAATTACCTGATTTTGATGAATGGTTGAAAAATTATAAACCACCAGTAATAAAGTATGTTGCGGCGTTTGATCTGGATAGCGGAAAAGTACTCTCCGTTGGTCCTGACTATGCTCTTAAACAAGACGGGTTTAAGAATATAATTGACATTGATTCGCATGTTGCTGAAAAAATTATTTCTGGAGATATAAGAATTAATAACTGTTTTGTTGATCCAACTATGGGTAAACTTGAAATAGTTGAAGTAAAAAATCTTTCAACCATAGATGATGTAATGCATAGAATTATAGAAAAGCAATGGTCTGAAGTAGAGAAACCAGAAATATATCTTACGCACCAGGGAGATAAATTAAAAATTGAATTATCTGAAGAATTTGGCGGAACCTATAAATTGGATCAAAAGCATCATCCTATTGCTAAGAGAAAAATATTTTGGGATGGTAGTACGGTTATGAGTTTTTTAATTACGGATTACAATGATCCTCATAAAATACATAATATTTTAGAAATTAAAATAGAAGATGTTGTGGACAATTTTAAGGAATTTAAAATAAACACTCCTCAAAGATTTAGTATCTTTACCAGAAGATTATTTAAGAATTACGTGTTGGAAATGAAATGAAAAAAGTAATAGAATTTGATGTGTTCTTTCTTAGTTATGATGAGCCAAATGCTGATCTAAACTATGCGGACCTCTGCAACAAGGTGCCTTGGGCCAAAAGAATACACGGTGTAAAGGGATCAGATCACGCACACAAGGCAGCAGCAGAACAATCAGAAACTGATTGGGTATTAACAGTTGATGCGGACAACATTGTGTATCCGGAATTCTTTGACATAGAAATAGACATGGACAATCCAGACATTCGTGCATACAGTTGGTGCGGACGCAACAATGTAAATGGCCTGCGCTATGGCAATGGTGGATTGAAACTGTGGAACAGAGATCACGTGCTAAACATGAAAACGCATGAGAATGCTGATTCAGAAAGGGCACAGGTTGATTTTTGTTGGGAAGAAGGATACAGAAACTTTCCAAGAACATACAGCGATACCGTGATCAACGCAACACCATACATGGCATGGCGTGCAGGATTCAGAGAAGGTGTCAAGATGACGCTGGATGGCGGACTAAAGGTGCCCGCACAGGAAATTGAAAAGCGTGTGTGGTGGCACAACATACACAGGCTACGTCAGTGGAGCACGGTGGGCAGCCACACAGAGAATGGCCTGTTTGCTATATTAGGTGCAAGGCAGGGCAACTATCTTACCAACTGCACGGATTGGGATCATGTGCGTGTTAGAGATTTTGAATTGCTAAAGGAAGAATACGAAACGCATGCCAAGAAATTCGAGAATGACGAAACGGCAATGATAGAGGAAATTAAGTCATTGGGAGAAAAATTAAAACACAGCCTTGGATTCAACTATCCATATCTTGATCCTGCGATGAGCAAATACACCGTGGATCTATACAACGAATCCATTAACATGGGAACAACCTACTACAGCCAAACTTATGTATGATGTATTTTATGTTAGCAGGGGAGCGGTAGATCAAGCGGCTTGGGAGAAGTTCAAGCAGCGTGTTCCCAATGCGCAGAAGGCAGAACACTGCGATACATTTGAAAAGGTAGCAAACAAATCACTCACCAAACACTTCTGGGCAGTGTGGGATAACATAATCCTGGAGGATGGGTTTGAGTTTGACTATCGCATACCGGAGTGGGACGAACAATACATTCATGTGTTCCGCAATGGTGCTTACCATGATGGCATCTGCATATTTCCCAAGCGTGCAAGGATACTGCAACGAGAATGGGACTATCGTTTCTTTACCAACAAGAAGGAAATGGATATTACTGCAAGCCAACCTCAACCCTACGATGTTGCTTTCATATCATACCATGAGGAAAATGCAGAAACAAATTTTAATAAACTGCTTGAAAAAGCACCGCATGCGCAATGGACACGCGATGTCAAGGGCATACACCAAGCACACATAGAAGCCGCACGTAAAGCAACCACGGACATGTTCTACATAGTTGATGCGGATGCAGACGTGTTGGAAGATTTTAACTTTGACATGCAGATACCCTACTATGATTTTAATGCGAGAAAGAGCGTGTATGTTTGGCGCAGCCGT
>Ga0255760_10000365_pt1 | contig 44389 bp, 37 predicted proteins | sample 071ome_25_FD_179960 | JGI IMG/M metagenome (GOLD analysis project Ga0255760, IMG submission 179960) | Coastal salt marsh microbial communities from the Groves Creek Marsh, Skidaway Island, Georgia - 071410BT metaG (version 2) | ecosystem: Environmental > Aquatic > Marine > Intertidal zone >...
ATATTATTTTTTCTAAATAATTTTTCGATAAGATTTTTTGATTCATTTAAAAAATCTTTTACAGTGTATTTATCATGTATTGATTTATTTTGTATAAAATGATGTTTAATGCTTGCTAGCTGTTCAACATCAGGAACAGCAGTACCAATAGTCATTTCTTTATAAAATTGTCTTGAATCAAATGAAATTATTTCTGAATTAAAGTTTTTAGCAATTTCAATTGAAAGATTTGTTTTTCCTATTGCAGTAGGTCCAGTAACACTTATTAAATAATTTTTATTGTTCATTTAATATTTTAAACAATTTAAATGTTGCTTTTGCATCATCATACGCTCTGTGATGGTTTTTTAATTCAATGTTAAAATATTCACACAGTGAATTAAGTTTATATGATTTTAATTCTGGAAATTTATTTTTGAAATTTGAAAAAGTACAAAAGGTTTCATTTTTTATTTCAACCTGAATTTTTTTAAATTCATTAATCAATACTCTGTAATCATATTGAACATCATGACCAACAATTATTGTGTTAGAAATCATTTGTTGAATTCTTTCTGAGTAGTGAGCAAATTCCTTTTTATTCTCTAAATCTTTATTTTTAATTCCAGTTAATTTCTCAACATAAAAATCAACTTTTTTTCTTGGGTTCACTAATTCATTAAAAGAATCTAACACTTTTTTTCCATCGGTAATTATAATCCCAATTTCAATAATTCTTTCTTTGTTAAATTCACCCCCTGTTGTTTCAAGATCTATTACCGAATACATATCAATTTCTTTCCCCAAAAATTAAACTTCCAACTCTAATCATATTTGAATTATTTTCAATAGCAAGTTTATAATCACTACTCATTCCTAGAGACAGGTACTTAAAATCAAATCTATTTTTACTTTTTTGATAAAAGTTTGAAATTTCAATGAATTCACTTTCATTTTTATCCATATCTAATGATCCCATTCCCATTAAGCCAATGATTTTTATATTTACTTGCTCATGATTGTTTAATATATTTTGAGTTTCATTGAAAGATAAGCCGCTTTTAGACTCATCATTTGAAATTTTTATTTGTAGGAGTATGTTAATTACTCTTTGATATTTTTTTGCTTGTTTTTCTATCTCTATAAGAAGTTTATATGAATCTACAGAGTGAATAAGATGAATGAAAGGTGCTATAAACTTAACTTTATTTCTTTGTAATTTCCCAATCATATGCCATCTAATATCCTTAGGCAAATCATTGTTTTTTATAATCAATTCCTGAACTCGATTTTCTCCAAAATCTTTATGGTTTGTATTGTAAACTTCTAAGATTTCTTTATTTGATTTTCTTTTTGAAACAGCTACAACTGTTATGTTCTTAGGAATTTGATTTTTTAATTTATCAATCTTCATTTTGACTGTTGATGATATTTAAAATTTCAATAGCAATTTTTAAAGCATTGAAGCCTTTTTCAAAAGAAACAATAGGACTTTGTTTATTTATTATAGAATTATAAAAATCAAGATGTTCTTCTTGAATTGAATTAACTTTTTTATTCTCATAATTATTAATCTCAATTTCCTTCGTATTACCTTCTGAATCGTTTATTGTCATGGCATACTTATTTTTTTTATCATAATTTTTAATTCTTATATGCTCGCTCACGCCTGAATCAAAATCTATTGATATGTATGAATCTGATTGAAAAACTCTCATTTTCCTCATTTTCTTTAATGATAATCTACTGGCAGTTAGATTAGCAACACAACCATTTTCAAATTCTATCCTAGCATTAGATATATCTGGTGAAGTACTTACAATTTTTGTTCCATTAGCAGATATTTTTTTAACTCTTGAGTTAACAATAGATAATACTATGTCAATATCATGTATCATTAAATCTAGAACTACTGAAACATCAGTGCCTCTTTGTGGATAAGATGATAATCTATGTGACTCAATAAATTTGGGATTTAGTTTATTTTTTATGTTGGAAAATGCTGAATTAAATCTTTCTACATGTCCAACTTGACCAACAAGATTGTTTTTTTTAGCTAATTGAACTAATTCAGAAGCTTCATCAATTGTTGAAGTAATAGGTTTTTCTATAAATACATGGATGTTTTTTTCTAGATAAAACTTAGCAATTTCATAATGATGAATTGTTGGTGTTGATATAACTACACAATCAACTATATTCGATATGGTTGCAAGATCATAATTTTTTATTTCATATTTACTAGAAATTTCATTTAATCTTTCTTTATTTTTTTCATGAAATCCAACTAGGTTAAATTTTGTTGAAGTTTTTAAAAGTTTTATGTGAAATTCACCTAATTTTCCTGCACCAATTACAGCAATATTTAACATCCAACTAAAATACAACCATATATCAACTTCCACAATTTATTAATATTTTTATTCAATGATTGACACAGCTCTGCAGAAGGGGAGAAGAAGTGAATTGGTAAATGCCCTAATTAAAAAAGGAATAACTGATAAAGATGTTTTAAAAGCTATTTTTTTAATACCAAGACATTTTTTTATTCATCCTGATTTTAAGGATTTTGCATACAGAGATGAAGCTTTTCCAATTGATGAAAATCAAACAATTTCTCAACCATATACAGTAGCTTTTCAAACCCAATTGTTGAAAATTAAAAAAAATGATAATGTTTTAGAAGTTGGAACTGGATCTGGATATCAAACATCAATTTTAGTTTTTTTAAAAGCTAATGTTTATACATTTGAAAGAATCCATAAACTTTACAGAAATTCAAAGAGTCTGTTAAATAAGTTAAAATTAAATCCAAAGGAAATCACATGGAGCGATGGTTATGATTTAAAATATAGTAAAGAGTTTTTTGATAAAATTCTTGTTACTGCTGCATGCAAGGAAGTGCCCTCACATTTTTTAGAACTTTTAAAAGTTGGCGGTGAAATCTTATTGCCTTTAGGAAAAGAAAATCAGAAGATGACATTAATTAAAAGAGAGAGTAAAAATAAATTTCTAAAAAAGGAGTATGGTGATTTTAGTTTTGTTCCTTTTTTAAAGAACAAATGTTAGAGATTTTTTTTTAATCTATCCAGATTTATTTTATTTTCTCTTTTTTTGATTACTTCTCGTTTGTCAAAATTCTTTTTTCCTTTAGAAGTATAAATCTCAATTTTTGCAATCCCTTTTTCATTTATAAATATCTTATAGGGAATGATTGTTACCCCCGCGTTATTTATTTCTTTCTTTAGTTTATTTAACTCAATTTTGTTGAGAAGAAGTTTTATTTGAGTTCTATTTTTATTGAACTGACTTGAGTTTTCGTATGGTTTAATTATTATATTATTAACATATAATTCATCATTATTGAAAGAACAATATGAGCTTTCCAAACTTACATTTTTAAGCCTTATAGATTTGATTTCCGATCCGTTCAATACAAGCCCAGCAATGTATTTTTTATTCAAAAAATATTTGAATTTCGCTTTTTTATTTACAATGTTAATGTTTTGTTGCACTTAGCAAAGTTAATAAGTATATTTCATAATCTAAAAATTGATTATGTCCTCAGAAAAAATTGTATTTAATTTAATTAAAAAAGAAAAAGAAAGACAACTTGAAGGTATTGAGCTAATTGCTTCTGAAAATTTTACAAGCGAAAATGTTATGTTAGCAACTGGTTCTGTCCTAACTAACAAATATGCTGAAGGTTATCCAGGAAAGAGATACTATGGTGGTTGTCAAGTTGTAGATCAAATTGAAACGATTGCAATTGATAGAGCAAAAACCCTTTTTGGAGCATCATTCGCTAATGTCCAACCTCATTCAGGAAGTCAAGCAAATGCTGCTGTTTTTCATGCTTTTTTAGATCCTGGCGATAAGCTACTTGGATTTGATTTAGCTCATGGTGGACATTTAACACATGGTTCTGCAGTTAATTTTTCCGGAAGATTATATAAAACTTCTTTTTATGGTGTAGATAAAGATACTGGAATGCTTGACTATGATAAAATAAGAGATATAGCAAAAAAAGAAAAACCTAATATGCTAATTGCTGGAGCTTCTGCATATTCACGAGACATGGATTTTGAAATTTTCAGATCAATTGCTGATGAAGTTGGTGCATTTTTGTTAGCTGATATATCACATCCTTCAGGTTTAATTGCTAAAGGACTATTAAATGATCCAATACCACATTGTCATGTAGTAACAACTACAACTCATAAAACATTAAGAGGTCCAAGAGGAGGTTTAATTCTCATGGGTGAAGATTTTGATAATCCAAAAGGTGTAAAATTTAAATCAGGAAAACTAAAAACCATGTCATCTCAGGTTGATATGGCTGTTTTTCCGGGAAATCAGGGTGGTCCACTAGAACATGTTGTAGGTGCAAAAGCGATTGCATTTGGTGAAGCATTGGAAGAAGATTTTTTAAATTATATAGTAAGAGTAAGAAATAATGCTAAGGCCATGGCTAATGAATTTTCTAATAGAAATTATAATATTATCTCTGGAGGTACCGATAATCATATGATGTTAATTGACTTAAGAAATAAAAATATTACAGGAAAAGATGCTGAGGAAGCACTTGTGAAAGCTGACATCACAGCAAATAAAAATATGGTCCCTTTTGATGATAAATCTCCCTTTATTACTTCTGGGATTAGATTTGGAACACCTGCATTAACAACCAGAGGAGTTGAGGACCATGAGATTGGAAAGGTTGTGGATTTTATTGATGAAGTGATAAATAATTATCAAAATGAAGATGTTCTCAATAAAGTTAAAAATGAAGTAAATGAATTTATGAGTGGAAGAAAGTTATTTAATTTTTAATTATTTCAACCTCAAATATTTTATTCCATTTTTTTCCTGTCATAAAAAACGAATTATTTTTTTTGTAGTAGGCTATGCCATTCAGAACATCTAAATCTGGGTGATCTTTAACTTTTTCTCTTAAATCTTGAAAGTTTATTATTCCTAAAACTTCTCCTGAATTTTTATTGATTGCTAAAACAACGTCTTTATTGAATTGGTAAGTATTAGCATAAATTATATCATCAACAATCTCTAATTCATTAATGTTTTTAACCTTTTTATTGTTTGTAACTATCTCTATGTAAGAAATTTCTTGAAGAGTTTCTGGATCCAAGATCCATATTTTTTCAGTGCCATCAGACTTATATATATATTCTCCATCATTTGCAAGTCCCCATCCTTCAACACTATTATTGTAGTTAAATGACTTAATCATGTTCATAGAATTTAAATCATAAATAAATCCAACTTTATTTTTCCATGTTAATTGGATAATTCTTTGGTCAAAAATTGTTAATCCTTCCCCAAAAAATTCATTATCAAGAAACTTTGTGTTTAAAATTTTATTACCGTTAAATAAGTCTATTTTCTTTAAACTTGAAAAACCATTCAAACCTGTACTTTCGTAAAGTATATCATTATGAAATTCTAGCCCTTGAGTATAGGATGAAATGTCATGATCATAAATATTTAAAATTTTATAATCAAAAAGTTTAGGTGAGAAACCACTGTATATATCAATAGATTTGGAAATGTTTCTTTCCTTATCATTGTGAATAAACTTGACTTCAATAATATTTGAGCCAAATTTCGATTCTGAAAGTTTTGTGATATTTTCAATCTTAATCTTATTTAAATAAGATTCAAAATCATAACTAGTAACCTTTCCATTTAGAGTGATAGCTAATTTAATTTCAGATTGTTTATTTAAAATTTTGTCATCTGATTCAATAAGAATATCGAATGTTTCTATTTCATTTGAACATGACATTATTAAAAATGCTATTGTATAGATGATTAATTTTTTCATTTATTCAAAAATAACACTTAATGTAGATTTATTAAAACATATTATATTTGTGTTGGGCAGGGCTTATGCAACCAGCTCCCATTGAATCCCCCAGGGTGGGAACACAGCAAGGGTAAATGGTTGTAGCGGTGTGATATAAGTTACTTGCCCTTTTTTTTATGAAAGTAGTATTAATTACGGGAGGATCGTCGGGGATTGGTAAAAGCATTGGAGATTTTTTAACTCAGCATAATTTCATTGTTTATGGAACAACCCGTGATCCCTCAAAATATTTAGATTCGAAATTCAACTTAATTAAATCAGATATTAATAAGAGAAATGATATTGTTAGTTTGATTAACTATGTAATTGAAAAAGAAAATAGAATTGATGTATTGATAAATAACGCTGGAATAGGTTTTACTGGACCAATTGAAGATTCTAACCTAGATGATATTGAAAAACTATTTAATACAAATTTTTTTGGCCCTATACATATAATAAAATGTGTTTTACCACATATGAGATTTCAAAAATCAGGTCTAATTATAAACATTACATCAATAGCAGGTTATATTGGTCTGCCATATAGAGGAATTTATTCATCTTCTAAAAGCGCATTAGAAGTTTTGACAGAGGCTTTAAGAATGGAGGTTAAGGATTTTAACATTAAGGTTACTAATATTGCACCAGGTGATTTTAAAACATCAATTGTAAACCGAAGAATTGATTCTTTTGACAATAAAGAGTCAGTCTATTTTGAGAAATATTATCGTACATGGAAAGATATGAATAGTCATGTAGAAAAGTCTGGAAGTGATCCAATCATAGTTTCTAAACTCGTTTATAAAATCATTAATACACCGAACCCAAAAATTCATTATAAGGTTGGAACCTTTTTTCAAAAGTTTTCAATAATTTTGAAAAGAATTTTACCAGATCTTATTTTTGAGAAAATATTAATCAAATACAGCAAACTATAATGAAATTTTTTATTGACACAGCAAACCTTGAACAAATTAAAGAAGCACAAGAATTAGGTATTCTTGATGGAGTAACTACTAATCCATCTTTGATGGCTAAAGAAGGTATTTCAGGTCATGAAAATATCATTAATCATTATAAAAAAATTTGTGATATTGTTGAGGGTGATGTTTCAGCTGAAGTTATTTCTACAGATTTTGAAGGAATTGTAAAAGAAGGTGAATTTTTAGCTTCATTAAATTCTCAGATCGTTGTTAAGGTTCCAATGATTTCAGAAGGAATCAAAGCAATAAAATATTTTTCAGAAAACAACATTAAGACAAATTGTACATTGGTTTTTTCTGCTGGTCAAGCACTAATAGCCGCTAAGGCTGGAGCAACTTATCTATCACCATTTATTGGAAGATTAGACGATATCTCCTCTGATGGACTGACCTTAATTTCAGAAATTAGAGAAATATATGATAATTATAATTTTGAAACTCAAATACTTGCAGCTTCTGTCAGGCATACTATGCATATCATTGACTGTGCAAAAATAGGTGCTGATGTTGTTACAACTCCATTGTCTGCTATCAAAGGCTTGCTTAATCATCCATTAACAGATTCGGGCCTAAAAAAATTCTTAGAAGATCACAAAAAATCTAATTCCTGATAAAATCATTTATACTTCCAATTGCCTGAATAATATTATTTTCATCTACAATAAAGACTTTGTTCAAGTTATCTAGTATTAGTTTTTTGCTCATGTATTCAAAATCATTAGTCTGAAGTTCAGTTACGTTTTTTGTGGGTTTGTAATTTGACTTCCATTTATCAAAGTCATCATTAATATTCAAGGATATTAATTTGTGTGATAAATATTTATTCTCTAAAGAATTTATTTTTTGATAAATTGAGTTAAAATGAGCGTTTTGATCATATGACCAAAAAAATATTATTTTTTTGTTAGAAATCGTGCTGATATCTTTAATACTTCCATTAAGATCATAACCTTTAATACTAGGAAAAGGCTTTCCTTGTGATAGTTGTAATTGATTATTTAATAATATTTCAACTTCATTATTTATAGAACTGTAATCAGAAATATTTTTAAATTCTTCAAAAAATATTCTTTTTTCTTTTAATGATTTTTCATTAAGCAAAATCTCAAATGCTAGAAATCTAAATAGTTTTGACTTAATATCATCTGATTGAACTAAGCTGTCTAAAATTTTAAGTCTTTCAACTTGAAAATTATAATCAGATATACTTCTAGTAAGATTAAAAGAATATAAATAAATAAAATCTATATAGGGTTTGTAGGAAGAAATACTATTATTATTGAAATCTATTTCATATTTGGAAAAGTCTATTTCTAATCTATTTAAATCTAGATTATTACTTACTAGATAAGATTGTATTTTCTCTAATAACGGGTATTTTATTGCATCTAAAATTAAATTTTCAGACAAGTAACTAAGGCGATTATTCTGTTTAAATTCTTTGAATAATTCTTTTTGATTATTGAACAAAGAATCAACTTTTATTAAAAAATCATCAAAGCTTGCATTGTAATATGAATTTAATATATCGTTGTGTTCTTCGTTTTTTAAAAAAACATCAATTAAAAAATTATTTTTCGCTGATCCTTTTCCCATGAAGACAAGTGATTCATCAAAATCAAGACTGTTTAAACGAATATAGATACTGTCACCCTCCTCTAAAATTACATATTGAAACTCGGGTTGAAGAAAAAAGTTATATAGTCCAGATTCAAGTGAGTCAATGGTTATTGAAAAATTACCACTTTCGCTTATAAGTGAGTTATATAAGGGATTTTCGTCAACACTTAATATTATTTTTTCAGACGACTTGTTTAAAATTTTTCCATTGAAAAAAGTTTGTTTATTGTCATTTTTACAACTACTAAGTATTAGAAGCGATATAAACAATAAAATTCTCATTAATTAAATTTAATATAAATCTCTTCAATATTTTATTATTTTTGCGTCCTTATGATAAGTACATCAAATCTATCCGTTCAGTTTGGAAAAAGAGTTTTATTTGACGAAGTCAATACATCATTTAAAAAAGGTAATTGCTATGGAATAATTGGAGCCAATGGATCTGGAAAATCAACTTTTTTAAAAGTTCTTTCTGGAAAATTAAATCCAAATTCTGGAATTGTTAGTATTGAGCCTGGAAAAAGAATGTCTGTTTTAGAACAGAATCATAGTGCATATGATGATTTTCAAGTTTTACAATCAACTTTAATGGGGAATAAAGAACTGTATGATATCAAAAATGAAATGGATCAATTATATTCCAAAGAAGATTTTAATGATAATGATGGTGTTAGGGTAGGGGAACTTCAGGACAGATATGAAAAATTAAATGGTTGGAATGCTGAGAGTGATGCAGCATCTCTTCTTTCCCAATTGGGCGTTTCAGAAGATCAGCATTATCTAAATATGTCTGATTTAGACGGAAAAACTAAAGTTAGGGTTCTTATAGCACAATCACTTTTTGGAAATCCAGATATCTTAATTATGGATGAACCTACCAACGAGTTAGATTTTGAAACTATTAAATGGTTAGAAAATTTTCTAATAAATTATGATAATACTGTGATAGTTGTTTCTCATGATAGACATTTTTTAGATACAGTTTGTACTCATATTTCAGACATTGATTTTGGAAAAATCACCCATTATACTGGAAATTACACCTTTTGGTATGAATCAAGTCAATTGGCTTTAAAGCAAAGAACACAACAAAATAAAAAAGCTGAAGAAAAGAAGAAAGAATTAGAAGAATTCATTGCTAGATTTAGTGCTAATGTAGCTAAATCCAAGCAAGCAACTTCTAGAAAAAAGATGATAGATAAACTTGATATTCAAGACATAAAGCCTTCATCAAGAAGATATCCAGGGATAATTTTTGAAATGGAAAGAGAAAGTGGAGATCAGATTTTAAGTATTGACAACCTTAAATTTGAAGGAATTAACTCACCTTTAAGCTTTATATTAAACAAAAATGATAAAGTTGTTCTTTATTCAAAAGATTCTAAGATATCTACTAAATTTTATGAAGTAATTAATGGTTTGATTTCTAGTGAAGGTTCATGTAGTTGGGGAAGTACAATCAAAACATCTTACTTGCCATTAAATAATGATCATTATTTCAATGAAAACATAAATCTTGTAGATTGGTTAAGGCAGTGGTCAGTTACAGAAGAAGAAAGAGAAGAGGTTTTTATTAGAGGTTTTTTAGGAAAAATGCTATTTAGTGGTGAAGAAGCTTTAAAGTCGTGTAAAGTTTTGTCAGGAGGTGAAAAGGTAAGATGTATTCTTTCAAAAATGATGATGGAAAGATCAAACTTTTTAATGCTTGATGAACCAACTAATCATCTAGATCTTGAGACGATTCAAACATTAAATAATTCATTAATAAAATTTAAAGGTAATTTAATCCTTTCTACTCATGACTTTGAATTTGCTAATTCTGTTGGAAATAGGATAATAGAAATTGGTCCTAATGGCTTTATTGATAAATTAATGAGTTTTGAAGATTATTTAAATGATAAGAAAGTGGAAGAGTTAAGAAATAAAATATATTAACTTCTAATTTCGCCATTTAACTCTTTGTTTACATTTTTAATTATCTTGTCTGATATTCTATTAATTTCGATTTCATCAAGTGTCTTCTTTTTTTCTTCAAGAGTCACTGAAATCGAGTATGATTTTTTTGCGTTATCAATTTGAGATCCCTTATAAACATCAACAAGATCAATTTTTTTGATTAATCTACTTGTATTACTTATTAGCTCCTGAAGATCGATAAATTTTATATCATCATTTAGAATAAATGAAAAATCTCTTATAACTTTTGGATATTTAGATTGTTTTTCAACTTTAAAGTAATTTTCATTTACGTTATCAAAAAGTTCATCCACAGGAATTGTAGCGTAGTATATATTGTTTTCTTCAATGTTATATTTTTCAAGTAATTGATTATCTAGCTTTTTAATCTTTGCTGTTGATGAATTGAAATTCATCTCGAGAACTTCATTATTCTGTTTTATTTCAGGTTCTATATTAAACTTGAGAAATATATTTTCAATGATGTTTTTTAATATAAAAATTTCAGATTTGATATTTTTTGAATTCCATGCATTATCTATCAAGTTTCCACAAATCAGAATAGTTAATCTTTTTTCTTCAATATATTTATTTCTTTCAAGACTATATACACTTCCAAATTCATAAAATTTTAAGTTTTTATTTTGTCTATTTAAATTATAAGATAATGCTTTCAACATTCCATTAATTAAATTACCTCTCATTTTAGAAATATCGTTACTCAGCGAGTTCAATAGATTAATACTTTTTTCAGAGTTATTGTCATTTTCAGAAACAAGCGAGTTATTCATTATTTCAGTAAAGCCTATTGCTGTTAAATAATCTGAAATAATATTTTGATACTTATTCGATCTGTTTGTTAATCTTGAAATAGAAATATTTTGTTTATCATTTAGTGGAATATTGTTGTATCCATGTATTCTTAAAATTTCCTCAATTACATCACATTCTCTAGTTACATCATATCTATATGTAGGTATAGTAATACCAGCTGATATATCAGTAACATTATTAATTTTAAAATCTAAGAGATTTAAAATATTTTTTATTTTAAGCTTATCGAGTTTAAAACCAATTATTCTGTCAACATTTTCAAAATTTAAAACAATATTTTTTTCATCAAATTTTGATGGATAATCATCCATAATATCACTTATAATCTCACCGTTGCAGTGTTCAACAATTAAACTAGCAGCTCTTTTTAATGCATACTCAACGTTGTCAATATCAACGCCTCTCTCAAATCTATAAGAGGAATCAGTATTTAAAGAATGATATTTTGCTGACTTTCTAACTGAAACAGGATTAAAAAAAGCACTTTCTAAAAAAATAGATGTGGTGTTTTCTGAAACTCCGTGGAAATTTCCTCCAAAAACACCTGCTAGGCACATTGGAGTATTGTCATCACATATCATTAAGTCATTATCACCCAATTCTCTTTCAATTCCATCAAGTGTTGTGAACTTTGTTCCTTTTTTTAATTTTTGGATTTTAATTGTGTTTGAGGATATTTTGTTTCTATCATATGCGTGTAATGGCTGACCTATTTCATGCATAACGTAATTTGTTATATCAACAATGTTGTTTATGGGTTTTAGTCCAAGAGCCATTAGCTTGTTTTTAATAAATGATGGCGATTCACCAACAGTTAAATTATTAATTATGACGCCGCTAAATCTTTGACAATCTTTAGAATCAACAATGTCAATTGATAGGTTAGGGGATATAATAGTGTTTGTAAAACTTGATGTTGATGGAGCTATTAATTCAATTTGTTTTTCATTTCTATAGGAAAGAGCAGCTCTTAGATCTCTAGCTACACCAAAATGGGAAATTGCATCACAACGGTTTGGTGTTAATCCAATTTCAATAATTTTATCGTTATAATTCTCATAAATTTTAGAAACCTTTTTTCCAACTTTGTGTTTTGAATCTAATACTATTATTCCAGTATGATCATTTCCCACTCCAATTTCATCTTCAGCACATAACATTCCACAACTTTCAACTCCTCTAATCTTTACTTTTTTAATTTTAAAATCAGTATTGTCTTTAGTTTTAAGAACAGAATTAACAGGAGCAACAACTACTAATTGATTTTTTTCAACATTGGGAGCACCACAAACAATTGATAAATTATTATTTTCTCCAATATCGATTGTAGTTAATTTCAGCCTGTCAGCATTTGGATGTTTAATACATTCAACTACCTTTCCAACAACTAGTTGAGATAAATCAGTTTTAATTTGGGAATAATCACTTACACCTTCAACTTCAAGACCAATGTCTGTTAAAAGATCAATACAATTGTCTAAATCTAAATCCTCATCTATTAAATCTTTAATCCAGTTGAAAGAAATTTTCATAGGGGTAAATATACAATTATCAATTATTTATTAACCAATTAAATTCCAGGATTTATTAAGAGTGTTGTTTATGATATAATTCTTAATATTTTGATTAGTATTTTTCAAAAGAAGGTGGTCTTCTTCAATAAGTTCTTTCACATCGCTAAGAGCATTATCAAAAATCTTAGAATCTTTTACTAAATCTGCAATTTTTAAATCTAAATCTCCACTTTGTCTAGTGCCTAATATATCTCCGGGTCCACGTAATTTTAAATCAATTTCAGAAATTTTAAAACCATCATTGGTCATTGTCATGGCATTTATTCTATGTTTTGATTCATCTGATATCTCATCTTTTGTCATTAATATACAATAACTTTCATCAGACCCTCTTCCAACTCTTCCTCTGAGTTGATGTAGTTGTGACAATCCAAATCTTTCAGCACTTTCAATGATCATAACTGTTGCATTCCTAACATTAACACCAACTTCAATAACTGTTGTTGATATTAGTATATTGATTTTTCCCTCAACAAATCTTTTCATTTCATAATCTTTCTCAGAATTTTTCATTCTCCCGTGTAATACACCAATACTAAATTGTTCAAGAGGAAATTCTCTAATAATACTATGATATCCATCCTCAAGATCCTTGTAATCCATTTTTTTTGACTCTTCTATTAAAGGATATACAATATATATTTGTTTTCCATCTTTTATTTGATCTTTTAAAAACCCATATACTTTCAATCTATTTTTGTCATACCTATGAACGGTAATAACTTTCTTTCTTCCAGGAGGTAACTCATCAATAACTGATAAATCTAAATCTCCATATAAACTCATTGTTAGGGTTCTAGGAATTGGAGTTGCACTCATAATTAGTATATGCGGTGGAGGATTGTTTTTTTTCCACATTGCACTTCTTTGTTTAACTCCAAATTTATGTTGTTCATCAATCACAACATACCCTAAATTGTTGAACATTACATCTTCCTCAAATAATGCATGTGTTCCAATGAGTATATCTATATCACCATTCATACATTTATTTAATATTTCTTTTCTTTTTGATTTTGAAGTAGATCCGGTTAAAATTTCAACATTTATACTAAAGTTTTTAGAGTACTCTTTAAAAGACTGGTAATGTTGCTGTGCTAGTATTTCAGTAGGTGACACAACTGATGATTGAAAGCCATTATCTATAGATATTAAGATTGACATAAAAGCAATTATGGTTTTTCCTGAACCTACATCTCCTTGTAGTAACCTATTCATTTGTGTTTTAGAAGAAAAATCAATTTTAATTTCTTTTAAAACTCTTTTTTGAGCAGAAGTAAGCTCAAAATCAAGATAATTGTTGTAAAAATTATTGAATAGATTTCCAACTTTAGGAAAATAAAACCCTCTATTATTAGTTTTTCTATTATTCTTTGATAGATTAAATTTGAGTTGACTAAAGAAAAATTCTTCGTAAATAATTTTTTCTTTAACCTCATCTAATTGATTTAAATTTTGAGGGAAATGAATTAGATAAAGAGATTTTTTTGTTGATCTAAATTTGTATTTTTTATTTAAAGATTCATTTAAATTTTCGTGCAAGTCATCGGCAATCAAATCAAATACACTTTTTATTATTTTTATTAAAATATTATTGGTTATTCCACTGTTTGTTAATTTTTCAGTTGAATGATATATAGGTTTTATATTAATAGAGCTTTGTTTTTGGATTTTATTTGTTTTTTCAATTTCAGGGTGAACTAAAGTTGGTTTATTATTGAACCAAGATACTTTTCCATATATAACATATTGAATATTAGTTTTAAGAATTTTTTGAATCCAATTTGTTCCTTTAAACCATGCTAGTTTTAATTCATTTTCCCCATCATCAAAAATGGCTTCAACTCTAAAACCTTTATTGTATCTAACTAATTTTACATCAGTTATTTTTCCTATAATTTGAACATATGAAGTTTCAGAATTTATTTCAGAAATTTTATAAAATTTTGATCTATCAACATATCTAAATGGGAAAAAATATAAAATATCTTTACAAGTCTTTAGTTTTAATTCTTGATTTAAAATTTTAGATCTAGTAGGTCCTACACCCTTTACAAATTCTAAAGAAGTATTTAACTTTTTGTATCCCACTACTCAAATTTAATTTATTAACTTTAAAAAAATATCTTCAAAATTTAAAATTGTCTGATTATTTAAATGAATTAAATGATGACCAAAAGAAGGCTGTACTTCATAAAAATGGTCCTTTAATAGTTATTGCTGGTGCAGGTTCTGGAAAGACAAGAGTTTTAACTTATAGAATAGTTCATTTAATAAATGAAGGTGTTGATCCATTCAATATTCTTGCTCTAACTTTTACAAATAAAGCTGCAAAAGAAATGAAAAAAAGGATCTCCCAAAGTGTTGGTGACTCTATTGCAAAAAATATTTGGATGGGAACTTTTCATTCAGTTTTTGCACGAATTCTTAGATCTGAAGCAAGTTTTATTGGTTACCCTACAAGTTTTACAATTTATGATACACAAGATTCTGAAAGATTAGTTTCAAACATAATAAAAGAACTTAAACTTAATAAAGATAATTATAAAGCAAAGCAGATAAGAAATAGAATTTCAAGTCTAAAAAATAATTTTATATCTCCTGAAAAATATTATTCTGTCCCTGATTTAGTTGAGCAAGATAAAATCTCTAAAAGAGAACAATTTGTAACAATATATAAAAGATATAACGATAGATGTTTTAAAGCATCAGCAATGGATTTTGATGATTTGTTACTTAAAACAAATGAATTGCTAAATAAATTCCCTGAAATATTATCTAAATATCAAGATAAGTTTAGATATATAATGGTTGATGAATATCAGGACACAAATTATTCTCAGTATCTTATAATTAAATCTCTTTCAGACAGGTATGAGAATCTTTGTGTTGTTGGTGATGATTCTCAGAGCATCTACAGTTTTAGGGGAGCAAATATTGACAATATTTTAAACTTTAAAAAACATTATCCCAATTGCTCTACATATAAACTAGAACAAAATTATAGGTCATCTAACAATATTGTTCAATGTGCAAACTCTTTAATTAAAAAAAATCAGTTTAAGTTAGATAAGACTATTTGGACATCAAACGAAGATGGTGATAAAATCTTAGTAAATAAATCTCAAACTGACTCTGATGAAGGTAGGTTTATAGCTTCAAGCATTTTTCAAGAAAAAAATAATGAGTATTTAGATAATTCCTCTTTCGCTGTACTGTACAGAACAAATGCACAATCCAGATCAATAGAAGATGCTTTAAGGAAAATCAATATCGAATATCAGGTTTTCGGTGGACTCTCATTTTATCAAAGAAAAGAAATTAAAGATGTTTTAGCTTATTTAAGATTAACTCAAAATCAAAATGATGAAGAAAGTTTTAGAAGGATAATAAACTTTCCGCCTAGGGGAATTGGTCAAACAACTATAGATAAATTAACGCTTATTTCTGAAAAAGAAAACTTGTCATTGTTTGACTCGATTTCAAAAATTAAAAATTATGATATTAAAATAAACTCATCAACAATAGATAAACTTGAGAATTTTCAAAATTTAATATTATCATTAAAAGTATTTTCAAATAACAATAATGCGTTAGATACTGCGACCCATATTTTAAATAAATCATTTATAATAAATTATTATAAAGATGAAGGTTCTCTAGAATCATTTAATAGAATTGAAAATATAGAAGAGCTAATCAATGGTATTAATGACTTTATGCTTGGACAGAATGAATTACACGAATCGGACAAGTCTCTTTCGAAATATTTAGAAGATGTTGCTCTTTATTCAGAAACTGATAAAAATATCGAATCTAATAAAGTTTCATTAATGACAATACATATGGCAAAGGGCTTAGAATTCCCCATAGTGTATATAGTAGGATTAGAAGAAAATTTATTTCCGTCAATTATGAGTATCAATTCAAGAGAGGAGATAGAGGAGGAGAGGAGGTTGTTTTATGTTGCAATGACTAGAGCAGAGAAAAAGCTCATTTTAAGTTATTGTAATCAACGTTTTAAGTGGGGGAATATAGTTGAATCAGAACCAAGTAGATTTCTATCTGAAATTGATAATAAATTTACGATTAATAACAATATTCAAAGAGAAACACCATCAATTGACAATAAACTATTAAGAATAAAGAAAATTAGAACTAAACCAACGCTATCTAATCTAAAAAAAATTAAAAAGGATATAAGTAATAGTATAATTAACATCAATATCAATGTCGATGACAATGTCTTTCATGAAAGGTTTGGAAAGGGTAAAGTTATTGAAATAGAATACGATGGAAATAATTCAAGAGCAACTATCAATTTTCAAAATTCTGGACAAAAAAAGGTGCTGCTCCGATTTGCTAAACTTAAAATTCTAAAATAAAAAAAGGGGCGTAGAAGCCCCTTAATTATGTTGCTTGTTTTTATTTAGTTTGAAGCTGACTTCATACCTTGTTCAATCAGGTCATAGAATTGATCAAGTTTTGGTAAAACAACAATTCTAGTTCGTCTATTTTTAGCTCTTCCCTCTGAGGTTTCATTATCAGAAACAGGGATGTAGTAACTTCTTCCTGCTGCCGTCATTCTTTCAGGTGGAACATTAAAGTCATTTTGTAATACTCTTACAACAGATGTTGCTCTTTTTACACTTAGATCCCAGTTATCTTGTAATACTTCATTTTGGATTGGAACATCATCAGTGTGTCCCTCAACCATAAATTCTATCTCAGGCTTATCAAGTACAACTTGAGCTACTTTTCCAAGCACCTCTTTAGCTCTATCAGAAACATAATAACTTCCACTATTAAATAGTAGTTTGTCTGAAATTGATATAAAAACAACTCCTTTTTCAACGTTAACTTCAATATCGTTATCGTTAATGTCAATAAAAGCACCTTTGAGGCTTGTGACTAAAGCTAATGTTACAGAATCTCTTCGTGTAACTGCATCTTGCATTGTTCTAATTACAAGATCTTTTTCCTTTAAACTCTCAAGAGATCTTTCAAGATTTTCAGCACCTTTTTGAGAAAGAGTTGTCAAATTACCCATATTGTTTATTAAATCTTGATTATTTGCTTTAAGAAAAGCTATTTGATCCTGTAGAGCCTTAGCATTTGCTTCTGCAGTAGCCTTTTCGTCTAAGCAAGTGTTTAATTTAACAGTCGCTGAATTTAATAGGTTAAGATTTTTTTGATTTGTTGCTTCAAGTTCTGCATACTTCTTCTGTGAAACACATGATGAAAGTAATACAATAAATGTAAGTAAATAAATGCTGCTTTTGTTCATGTCTTTTTTTTTATTGAATTTATAAAATAATGAATGAAAATAGGTTAAAAAAAAATTAAATTTTAGAGAATTTATTTTTTCTCCTGACTAGATAGTCGAATATTATTGATTTACAATAGTAATATCTAAATATTCTTTCACTTTTAAATTTAACTCTTTTAATTTTCAGAAAATTAATTAAAAGAAATAAATATGCTTTTACAATTCCTATGAAAAGATTAAATTTTAATGTAATAATCGAAAATATTAATATTAAAAAATCTAAAAAAAATCTCCCTAATAAAAATTGAAAAAAATATTTTCTAGGAATATTTTTAATCATCATAATTATTGAGTTACGAAAATTTAAATAGTATTTATTTGAGGAATTATATGTTAAGGAACCACCACCTAAATGATGAACTTCTGAGTTGCCAACAGCAACTATTTTATCGTCAATATTTTTTCTTTTTATTCGCCAACAAAGATCAATTTCCTCCATGTGAGCAAAAAAACTTTCATCAAAACCATTGTGTTCAACAAAAGTACTTCTTCTTACAGCAAAACAAGTTCCAGAAGCCCAAAAAACTTCCCTTGTAGTATTATAATTATTTTTTAATTCAACATTTGAAAAGATTCTTCCTCTACAAAAAGGGTAACCAAAAAAATCTATAAAACCTCCAGCAGCACCTGAGTATTCAAATTTTTCTTGGTTTGTAAAGTCAATAATTTTAGGTTGAGCAACTTTAATTTCTGAGTTTTCTTTAAAAACTTTCACAAGATTAGATAATGAATTCTTGTCAAGAAAAGTTGCATCATTGTTTAGAAGAATCAACAAATCTTCATCAATTTTTTTTATTCCTTCATTGTATCCTCCAGCATAGCCAAGATTAGATGAATTATTTATGATATTGATATTGCTAAAATTATTTTTAATATAATTAACAGAATCATCAGTTGAATTATTATCTATCACATAAATATTACAGTTAGAAGAGTTAGTAATTATGCTGGGCATAAACTTTTTAATCAAGTTCAATCCATTATAATTTATAATTACAATAGCTGTTTTCATAATGAGTAATAGTCTGGTAAATTATCTATTATGATTGGCATATTATTATCAAATTTCAAAAATATGTGTTTTAAACCATTTGTTACAAATAAGAATTCAGATTTTATTTGCTGATTATATATTAAAATTTGATCTATAGTTTTTTGATTAATTTGAACATCATATGATTTGCATTCAACAAGAAGATTGATTTTATTTTCTGAATTAAAAACAACAATATCAAATCTTTTATTTAAAGAATTGATTTTAAAACCTTTTTCAACACTAATTTTTGATTTTGGAATATCAAAATCATTTATTAAAGTTTGAATTACATTTTGTCTAACCCATTCTTCTTTTGTTAAATGAAAATAAGAGTTTCGGACACAATCAAAAATTAATCTTTTATTATCTTTAATTTTAATCTTTAAATCAAATTTTTTTAAGTTTAATTTTTTCATGATAACAATTTCAAATGTAGGACAATTCCGCATGGAGTTAAATAAAATTTCAGAAGAAATTGATAAAAGATTATTTCTGATTGTTTCTGATGAAATTTATTTTTTAAACTCTTTTGTTAAAAGTTTTAAGAAAATTGTTCCTAATGAATTTAAAGATTTTAATGAGTATACTCTATTTGCTGACGAAATTAAATTTCAAGATTTAATATTAAAGTCATCAAACTTTCCGTTAATGGGTTCTAAGCAAGTTTTTTTTATTAAAAATTCTTCTAAATTCTCCAAGGACTTTGAGCTTCATTTATCTAAATTATTATCAACTAATCCTAATTCAATACTAGTTTTTTTATCATCAGATACAGCATTGTTAAAAAAGAAAAAATTAATTAATTTTTTTAATAATAATGGTGTCTCTATTTCTTTTAAAAAGATTTATGAAAATCAAATATCGTCGTGGATTGTTGATATCGCTAGAACTCACGAAATCAATCTGAGTCCTAAAAGCTGTTATTTAATCTCAGAAACATGTGGCAATAATTTAAGTTTAATTGATAATGAATTTTCAAAATTAAAACTAAATCTAAATTCAAACAACGAAGTAGATGAAGAGGTTATTCTAGAAACATTAGGCATTAATAAAGAATATAATATTTTTGAGTTGCAAAATTATTATGGTAAAAGAGAATTAAAAAAAGTAATAGAAATTTCTGAATATTTTTCTGGAAACAATAAAAATTATCCAATTCAATTAGTCCTTTCATCACTTTATTCGTATTATCAAAAGATTTTTCAAATTCAAAGTCTAAAAAATCAATCTAAATCTTTAATTTTCAGGGAAACAGGAATTAATCCATACTTTTTAGATCAATTTATGTTTTCAGCACAAAAAATAAATATCAAAGAATCTGTCAGAATTCTTGATACAATTAAGAAATTTGATTTAAAATCAAAAGGTGTCGAAGGAATTAATGATGATTCAAGTTTATTAAAACAACTAGCTGTAGAAATATTAACCTAAATCTAACTTGTATTTATCTGGGTTATACTCTTTCATGATTTTATAAATTTTTTCAAATACATCATCAATTGAAGGTTTTGAGTAGTAATCACCATCTGTACCGTATGGTGGTCTGTGTTCTTTGGCGGTTAGTGTTTCAGGTTTGGAATCTAAAAATTTAAATGCATCTTGTTCATTTAATACCTTATTTAATATGTAAGATGATGCTCCACCAGGATAATCCTCATCAATGATTAATAGTTTATTTGTTTTTTGAACACTCTGTGAAATCTCATTATCGATATCAAAAGGAATTAATGCTTGTAAATCAATTAGTTCTATTGAAATATCGTGCTTTTCTAAAATTACAGATGCTTTTTCAACAATTCGTAAAGTAGAACCATATGAAACAACTGTAATATCAATACCTTTTTTAATAAATTCAACTTTTCCAACCTTTAGCTGAAATTCACCAAGGTTATCAGGTTGTCTTTCTTTAAGTCTATATGAATTTAAGGGCTCGATTACAATACCTGGTTCAAATGAATTCATTAAAGCATTATACATTCCCGATGCTTGAACCATATTTCTAGGGACTAATAAATTCACACCACGAAGAGAATTTATGAGCATTCCCAATGGAGATCCAGCATGCCAGATTCCTTCAAGTCTGTGACCTCTAGTTCTTACTATAAGAGGTGCTAATTGTTTACCAACAGTTCTGTATGACATTGTAGCAAGGTCATCACTTAAACCCTGTATTGCGAATATCAAATAATCTAAATATTGTATTTCAGCAATTGGCCTAAATCCTCTTAGTGAAAGACCAATGCCTTCTCCTATTAGAGTTGCCTCTCTGATTCCTCGATCATCAACTTTTTCAGTTCCATATTTCTCTTGAAGACCTTCGAGACCTTGGTTAACTCCACCAATTTTTCCAGAATCTTCACCAAAAACGATCAAATTTGGGTGAATTTCAAAAAGTTTATCAAAGTTATTTCTTAAAATTATTCTACCATCAGTTAGTGGTGATTTTTCTGAATAATTGGGTTTAATTTCTTTTGAATTTTTTAAAGAATGAGAATATTCATTATACAAATGCGAACTGTATAATGGCTGTGTTTTATCTTTATAATTAATAATCCAGTCTTTTAATTTTGACGATAAATTAATGTTACTAAGTCTAATAGATTTTCTTGCCTCTGAAAGAACATCTTTTCTTGTTGGATCTTTTATTTTAGCAAGCTGATTGTAAATATTTATTAATTCATTTGAATTATTAACCTCAATGACTTCTTTTAAAGTAGATAAAAACGACTCTCTTTCTTTTTTGATTTGTATTTGAAAATCATTCCATGCTTGATCTTTTTGAGTTTTGACAAATGTTTTTGCTTTGTTTTCTAATTTTATCAAACTCTCTTCATCAGAAATCCCATTTTTAAGTATCCATTTCCTCATCATGAGATTACAGTCATATTTTTTTTCCCACTCTAATCTTTCTTCGGTTTTATACCTTTCATGCGATCCTGAGGTTGAATGACCTATTGGTTGTGTTAATTCTTTTACATGAACTAATACTGGAATATGTTTTTTTCTACAGATGTTATTCGCGTATTCATATGTTGAAATAAGTTTTGGGTAATCCCATCCATTAACAGTTAAAATTTCATAGCCATTAGAGTTATCATCTTTTTGAAAACCAGCTAAGGCCTCTGATATGCTTGATTTTATGGTTTGATATTCATTATCAACAGAGATTCCATAATTATCATCCCAGACACTTACAACAGCTGGGACTTGATGAACACCTATTGCGTTCATACTTTCCCAAAAAATACCTTCACTAGTACTTGCATTTCCTATTGTTCCCCAGGCAATTTCATTACCATTAACAGAAAAATTATTTTGATTAAATTTTCCAGTTCTATATAATTTTGATGCCATTGCTAAACCTAAAAGCCTAGGCATTTGACCACCTGTTGGAGATATATCTGACGAGGAATTATATTGTTTAGTGAGATCTCTTTGAGATCCGTCATCATTTATTGATTTCGTGGCGAAATGTGATCCCATTTGTCTTCCTCCAGACATAGGTTCGTTAATTAAATTAGTATCAGCATAAAGTGCTGCAAATAATTCCTTAATTGAAATTTCATTAATAGACAACATAAAAGTTTGATCACGATAGTAACCAGATCTAAAGTCACCCTTTTCAAAAACTTTTGCCATAGCTACTTGAGGAAGCTCTTTGCCATCACCAAAAATTCCGAATTTTGCTTTACCACTCAGCACCTCTTTTCTTCCCAATAGACTTGCTTCTCTACTAATTAGAATTATCCAATAGTCATTTAAAACTTCTTCTTTAAATTTTTTGTAGGTTATAGATTTGGTTATTTTGGAATTGTTCATCAATTCGCGAATTTACAAATTAATTAATCAATTCAGAACCACCGTCTAGTAAATAAATTTGTTAAATTTTCGGGGTCTAATACGAGAGTAAATCTAATATTTTTTGAATAGTTATTTGAGTTTAAAACATACTTTTCTGAGTTTAATATCGGAAAATATATTTCTAAGTAATTTTCAACAATATTTAGCTTTAATCCAGTATCATATCCAGTCCTAAGCTTTTCTCCTTTATTTTTAAAAATTCCGTAGTCAAGATATCCTTCAAACCATTTCCATATGGTTATACCTGAATTTAAAGAAACTACATAATCATTGGAAAATGATGGGTTTATTTTAGATTTGAATCCGGCATCATTTTTAAAATACTGTTGGGAAAAAAACCCTTCATTTTCGGAACGACCAAGTAAATTAGAACTGTAGGTATAATCGGATATTGATGAAGTACTAAAGTCATAGGTGTTTTTTTCGGAATTATTTCGAATAAATTTCCCGATAAATAATCTAAAATTATACTGTCTAAATGCTTTATAATATTTTCTAAATGAATATGTGAGAGATGTTTTTAAAAAGCTATTTCCAAGTTGTGAATTAAATAATAAAGATTTTGATTTATCAGCATTTATGTTTGATTTTAAAATTGAAAGTGATGTAATGCTGTATTTTTCCTTTTCATTAAATTCTAACTGTTTATTGATTGATATATTTTTTAACTGAAAGAACAATCTCTTATTTGATTTGAGGTTTTTATCTTTTATGATGTAACTAAGTGTCGGTGAAAACCTTGTATAATACAAGTCGTAATTATAGTTAAATTTAGACAGATTTAAATTATAGTTTAAAATCCTTGTTTTTGATATAACATCTCTTAGTTCAAGGTTAATAGACCCAATAGGGTTTTTAGTTTTAAAAGAATATTGCGGATTTAAAAAGTATGTAAATGTTTTTCTAAAAGGTGATTTATTCGTGAGAGTTAGTCCCGGGCTAAATCCATTATATAAATTATAAGAAAAAAGTGGTCTGTAATATATTTGATTTTCATATTCCTTTTCAAAATCCGTTAAGAAACGAAAGATGGTCTTAGGTTTTTTACCTTTTACATAAATAATATTGTTCTTATAATTTTTTTCAATCAAATTTCCAGGTGGATTAATTTCAATTTTCGAAATATTGTTTTGTTCCAGGCGTAAATTATACTTATTTACGAAACTTATATACTCATTTTGGCTTTTGTTATTAGAATATGTAGTTCTTAATACAACAGGATAGGTGTAATTATTATTAGAAAGAATACTGAAGTTATTATTTTCTTTAATTATTTTATATTCTAAATTTTTATCCTCATTGATTAAATCATTAAAGAACCATTCTAAATTTTGTTTAGAATGCTTTTGAAAAATCTCAGAAATTTTATCACTAGAATTATTAAATAATTCAGTAATTGATAGTTTAAATGATTTAGTACCAATAAAATTTTCTAAATATTTTAAATTATTAAATGAACTGTAGGGATTATTTAATCTGTAGTTTATTCTAGTTAAATTCTCAGGATAAGAAGAAATCTTTTGATTCAAATCCCTTGAAAAAACAAACTTATTGATTAAAGAAAATTGATCATTGAAACTATAATTTGAGAAGTTATGTTTTTTAAAAAAAGGGAATCTCGAATAATTTCCAATTAATTTTTTATCTGCATAAAATATATCAATATATTTATTTAGGAAATATATTTCCAATCCAGAGTATAGCCAGTAATTTTTTCTTAAATCAGATAATTTGTTTTTTAAATTCTCTTTAATAAGGAGTTTAACTAAGTTAATTTCATCAATAAAATTAGAATCAAAAATTTTAATAAAATCTGGAATTTCAGAGTATGGGTAAAGTTTATTCTCGGTAATTGCCTTGTTTGTGAAAACATATTTATTTAATGGATTAACAAATGATTCATTTATGAATGAGTTAATTCTATTGTTAATTGAATTTTTAAAATTTATAATATCATGATTTTCAGAAAATATTTTAAGGTCTATAAAATCAAATTCTTTAAATAAATTTTTTTTTGAAATGATAAATTTTATATTTCTTTTATTATTGAATAAATATGAGTTTTTATTTGTTTTTACAGACTTGTCAGCGTTTGAAATTATCTCATAATCTTTAAGATTATTAATTGTAATTTCATATGTGTTTAATCTATTTAACTTATCGTTAAATCCTTTGTTTGAAAATCTATTATTAAAATTGGTTGGTATTGTAATAAAGTAATCATTAATTACAAATTTTTCATTTCTATCATTACCGTAATCTAAAATTTTATAATCAGGAAAATCAATTACATAATCAATTTGAATATTAATTATTTCTCCAGGGTTTATCAAACCAATATTATCCAAAACAATAACATCAACTTGATTTTTAGCTCTTCGATAATCTGTTGTTTTATTATTTACTTTCAGAGATTGTATTACAGTTGGAACATTAGGGGATTTATTTGGTTTTAATAAAGAAGAATCAAATTCGCTGTAAAGTTGTTTTGAAAGGGGAGAGTTAAAATCTGAAAAAGAAGAATTCCAATCCAATAAGATTAATTCAGAAATTGCAACATTAGAGTTATTTAAAAATTTAATATTCTGTTTAACAATTAAGTTGTTATTTAATTGGTCTAAAGTTAAATTGATTTTATAGTAATCTTGAGAGTAATTTAGATTGAAAAATAAAATAAAAGAGATCAGTAAATATCTGAACATTAAAAATTAGGTGAATAGATTTGATTTTTATAGTGTTTATCGATAATTTTCAATACTTCATCAGGATTATCAACCAGATGAAATAGATCTAAGTCTTCACTGGAAATGTTTGAATATTTAAGTGATACAACTTGCTTAAGCCAATCCATACAGCCATTCCAAAACTCTTTGCCGTATAGTATTACAGGAATCTTTTCAATTTTGTGAGTTTGGATCAATGTAAGAGCTTCAAATAACTCATCTAGTGTTCCAAACCCACCAGGCATAACAACAAAAGCTTGAGCATATTTTACAAACATAATTTTTCTAACAAAAAAATAGTCAAAATCAATTGAATTTTCCTTATCGATGTAATTATTTGGTTCTTGCTCAAAAGGAAGTTTGATATTTAAGCCAACTGAAATTCCTCCAACATTATTTGCTCCTTTATTAGCTGCTTCCATTATTCCTGGACCTCCACCTGTAATTATTCCTAATCCCTTTTTAGAAATTAGTTCTGAAAGTTTTACTGTTTCCTTATAAAAAAAATCAGATTCGGGTGTTCTTGCAGAGCCAAATATTGAAATGCAAGGTCCAACTTTTGATAACCTTTCATAGCCTTCAACAATTTCTCCCATAACTTTGAATACTGACCATGAGTCATGAGATTTTTTTTCAAACCAGTTCGAATTCTCCATTAGTTTAAATTTAACTCCTTTTTTACAAATTCATTAGTTAGTGAGTCATTATTGCTAATAAACTCATTAAACCACCCTTGAAAAACTACATTACCACCATCTTTTCCTCCTTTAGGTCCCAATTCGATGATAAAATCTGAAATTTTAATCATATCAATATTATGTTCAATAATAACTATAGTATTACCTCTTTCTCTAAGCTTGTAAATAATTTTTTGTAAAGCTTTAATATCTTCAAAATGTAGTCCTGTTGTTGGTTCGTCGAAAATAAAAAGAGTTTTTCCAGTATCTCTTTTAGATAATTCTGTAGCTAATTTAATTCTTTGAGCTTCACCACCTGAAATTGTTACCGATGACTGACCAAGTGTTATATATCCTAAACCTACATCAATTAAAGTTTTTAATTTTCGATTAATTCTGGGGTAATTTTCAAATAATATAGACGCCTCATTGATAGTCATTGATAGCACATCAGAAATACTATTTCCCTTAAGCTTAACACTAAGAGTTTCATTATTAAATCTTCTTCCATTACATTGTTCACATTTTACATATACATCAGGCAAAAAATTCATTTCTATTTTTTTTAGTCCACCTCCCAAGCACTCCTCACATCTTCCTCCTTTAACATTGAAGCTAAATCTCCCAGGTTTATATCCTCTTAGAGTTGATTCTGGAAGTTTTGAGTAAATTTCTCTAATATCGTTATATACACCGGTATAGGTAGCAGGATTACTTCTAGATGTTCTTCCAATTGGGGATTGATTAATTTGAATTACTTTATCAAAGTTTTTTAATCCTTTAATTTCAGAATAGGGAAGAGGTTTTTTAGAAGAATTGTAAAATTTGTTACTAAGGATAGGGAAAAGTGTTTCATTAATAAGAGTTGACTTACCACTTCCTGAAACACCACAAACACCAATGATATTTGATGTTGGAAACTTTACACTAATATTTTTTAAATTATTTCCAGAACATCCTATAATTTCTAAAGATCCATTTTTATTTAAATCGTTATCTATTTTAGGTATAATCTCTTTTCCATTCAAATATTTAGATGTTAGTGTGTCAGCTTTAAAAATATTTGCTGAAAAATCACTAAAAATAATTTCTCCACCATTTTTTCCAGCTCCTGGACCGATATCAATTATATAATCCGATTCTAACATTATGTCCTTGTCGTGTTCAACCACAATAATTGTATTTCCTAAATCTCTAAGTTTTTTCAATGAAGTAATTAACTTGTTATTATCAATTTGATGCAACCCTATAGATGGTTCATCAAGAATATAAAGAACGTCTTGAAGTTGTGATCCTATTTGAGTAGCTAACCTTATGCGTTGCGATTCTCCTCCTGAAAGAGATTTAGTTTCTCTATTTATTGTTAAATAGCTTAAACCAACATCAAGAATAAATTCAATTCTTTTTAAAATTTCATTAATTATTTCGTTAGCAATCTTTAATTCATTATCAGTGAGTTTCCTTTTAAGTTCATTTATCCATAAGTTTAATTCATCAAATGAAAAATTACTCACCTCATTTATGTCTCTTTTAAGTATTTTGAAATGCAGAGATTCTTCTTTTAGTCTTTTTCCATCACAAGTTTTACAATTCTCTTTATTCATATAACTACTAGCCCAAGCTTTAATTTTACGACTATGACTTTCATTAAATTGATTTGAAATAAAGTTCACTATGCCTTCAAAATCAATCGAATATGTTCGAGTTAAACCTAAGGATTTCGAAACTACTTCGAATTTTTCTTTTGAACCATAAAGTATAACATCGATAGCTTCTTTTGGAATATCCTTTATTTTATTTTTAAGAGAAAAATTAAACTTATTTGAGATATATTCTAATTGTTTAAATATCCAGTTATTCTTGAAAGAGCCAACTGGTTCAATTCCACCGTTGTAAATTGTTTTATTAAAATCAGGAATTATTGAATCAACATTAACAATATTAAGACTACCTAGTCCTTTACAACCCTTACACATTCCATAAGGGGAATTAAATGAAAAGGAGTTGGGCTCAGGTATTTCATAGGATATGCCAGAATCTAAACAAATTAAGTTTTTACTGTAATATGAAAATTGTTCATTATCATTAATCAAGAGAGAGTTATTTCCTGACGATAAAGCGACAGATACACTATTTTTTAATCTTTCGATTGTATTTTCATTTTGATTTATGGTTAAATAATCAACTAGAACTTCGATGTTATGATTTTTATATCTGTCAACCTCCATTCCTGGGGATATATCATGTAGAACTTCGTCAATCCTTACTTGTTCAAATCCTTGACGTTTTAGATTTGAAAACAAATCTCTGTAACTACCTTTTCTTGATTTAACTATTGGTCCAAAGATTTTTATTTTTTTATTAATGTGTTTTTTTAATATCAGAGAAACTATTTCATCCTCTGAATAACTAACCATTTCTTTTCCTGTTACTTTACTATGAGCAATGCCAATTCTTGCATAAAGTAATCTGAGATAGTCATATACTTCAGTAATAGTACCAACTGTTGATCTTGGGTTTTTTGTTGTTGTTTTTTGTTCAATTGCGATAACGGGAGACAATCCCTCAATTTTTTCTACATCAGGTCTTTTTAATTCTCCTATAAATTGTCTTGCATAAACACTAAATGTTTCTAAGTATCTTCTTTGTGCTTCAGCATATATTGTATCAAATGCAAGTGAAGATTTTCCACTCCCAGAAATTCCAGTTATAACAACCAGTTTGTTTCTTGGAATTTTAACATCAATATTTTTAAGATTATGAACTTTGCAACCTTGGACAGAAATATATTCTTGCATTGATAATTAGATAATCTTCTAATATAACAATAATGGTACTAAACTTTTACAATAAATAAATAGTTTATTTTCCTGATGCGTAATCATCTCCTCTCGGATCAGCAGCAGTATAAATTTTGTTTTTTTCAATTAAAATAGCATCAACTCTACCAATTTGACTTCTCTTAGATAGTTTGTACTTCAACTTATCAAAGTATTCAAACATTTTTTTATCAAAAGATCCATCCTCAAAATACACTATATCAGGGGCCCACAAATGATGGAATCTTGGGGATTTTACAGAATTTTTAATACTCATGTCAAAATACATCACATTAAGAATTGTTTGTAAAACTGATGTGATAATTGTAGGTCCACCTGGACTCCCAAGAATCATAAAAACTTCATTATCTTTTTTAATTATGGTTGGTGTCATTGAGCTTAGCATTCTTTTTTCAGGTTCAATCGAATTATTTTTACCTCCAAGCATTCCATATATATTTTGATGATCAGGTTTTATAGCAAAGTCATCCATTTCATTATTTAGAAAAAAACCTAACTCAGGAATAATCAACTTAGAGCCAAAATTTCCATTTAAAGTTGTTGTAACAGCAACAGAATTTCCATACTTATCGTGAATTGAATAATGTGTTGTTTCTTCAGATTCAATTATTTTAACTTCGCCATGATTAATTCCATTTGAGGGATTAGAAGATTCAAAGTCAATTAATTCCATTCGATCAATTAAATAATTATTAGATAAAATTGAATCAATAAAATATGTATTTATAAAATCTGGATCTCCCAAAAAATAACTTCTATCTGCAAATGATAATTTTTCTAATTCAATGAGAGTTTTGATGTATTTAATTTTGTCATTAATTATTTTTTCTTGATCCATTAGTTCAAGAGATTTTAAAATTTGAGCCATTACTATACCGCCACTTGAGGGTAATCCCATTGTGTAAATCTGGTAACCATTGAAGTTAAATGTAAAAGGGTCTCTCCAAACTGGCGAATAGCTAATCATGTCATCATTACTTATTATCCCACCTTTGGATTGAACATAATTCACAATTTTATTTGAAATTTCACCTTTGTAAAATATGTCTGGACCATGTTTTAAAATTTTATTTAAAGTATTATACAGAGAATCATTTGTAAAAACATCTCCTTCTTTGAAATCTTTCAAAAAAAGACTAGTGTCATTTAATTCTAGAATCTTAGTCTTATAATCATTGTAAAGTTTTGATTGTTTTTTAGTTAATGAATGTCCATTTTTTGCTAAATAAATGGCTGGTTCAAATATTTTGTCCAGCGAAATGGATCCAAATTTTTTATAAACCTCAAACAAACCAGCAACTGTTCCGGGAACTCCAACAGAAAGGGCACCCTCATAACTTAAACCTGTTATAACTTCTCCATTTTCATCTAAATACATTGAAGAATGTGATTTTTTTGGTGCCTTTTCTCTGAAATCTAAGGAGCCTGATTGTCCTGAGCTATCAATGTAAACCATAAATCCACCACCACCTAAATTACCTGCATTTGGATATGTTACCGCTAAAGCTAGATCTACAGCAATCATAGCATCAAAAGCATTTCCACCTTGTTCCAAAATTTTAATCCCTGCGTTAGTTGCTTCTTTTGTTGCTGATACAACTGCATATTCATCATAATAATTTTCATTACATGAAATTGTAAGTATTAGCAAAAAAAGTAATCTTATATTCATATGTAACATAAATATAATTATACCAATGTATATTTGCATATGACTTTAATAAAATCTATTTCAGGAATCAGAGGAACACTTGGTGGGGAGGAAGATAAAAATCTTACACCAATTGATGTTGTAAAATATGTTTCATCATATGGAAAGAAACTTAAAAAGGACAGTCGAAATCCTAAAGTTGCTGTTGGAAGGGATGGAAGAATTTCTGGAATTCAAATTATAGAATTAGTTAAATCAACATTATCAATGCTTGGAATAACTGTTTACGACATTGATCTTACTACAACTCCAACCACTCAGTTATTTATTATTGAACATAATTTAGATGGAGGTATAATATTGACAGCAAGTCATAATCCTGGAAACTGGAATGCTTTAAAATTATTTAACTCAAATGGTGAATTTTTGAGCAAATCAGATGGGGAGGAAGTTATTAATAATTCAAATAATCTTGGAAACTGCTTTGTAAATGAGGTTGATTTAGGTCAAATAATCAAATTTGAAAATTCTTTTGATATTCACATAAAAAATGTTCTCAACTTAAAGCATGTAAATGTAGATGGAATTTATAAGAAAAAATTCAAAGTTGTTGTTGATGGAATCAATTCGAGTGGAGGTATAATTATTCCAGAACTTTTAAAAAAATTAAATTGTGAAGTTGTAAAAATAAACTGTAATCCAAATGGAGATTTTTCTCATAATCCAGAGCCACTTGACAAAAATTTAACTGATTTAAAAAATACAGTTATTAAAGAAAAGGCTGATTTAGGTATAGCTGTTGATCCTGATGTTGATAGATTAGTGTTTGTATGCGAGGATGGAGTATTGTTCGGTGAAGAAAATACATTAGTAGCCTGCTCAGACTTTGTTTTATCAAAGGAAAAAGGTTCTACAGTTTCTAATATGTCATCAACTCTTGGTTTAAAAGATGTTACTGAAAGATACGGATGCGAATACTTCAGTTCGAAAGTAGGGGAGGTAAACGTAGTTGAAATGATGAAAGCCAAAAAAGCAATTATTGGTGGCGAAGGTAATGGAGGAGTCATATATCCAGAAAGTCATTATGGAAGGGATGCCTTAGTTGGAATTGTTTTGTTTTTAAGTTACTTAGTTGAAAAAAATCAAAAGGTCTCAATGATATTAAATAGCATGCCATCTTATTTTATGCTAAAAGAAAAAATTTCATTAGATGAGAATGTTGATATAGATAGTATTTTTTCAGGAATAATGTCAACATATAATGAAAAGGAACTTGATACTAGAGATGGTATTAAAATAAATAAGAAAAGCGGATGGATTCATTTAAGAAAATCAAACACCGAACCTATTATAAGAATATATATCGAAGCTAAAAACAAAGAAGAAAGTGAAATGTTTTTTAGTGAGATAAAGAAAATAATAGACACTAATTCTTAGCATGTTTAAATCTGTTGTGTGTCCATAAATATAAACTTGGGTCTTTTTTAATTTGCTCCTCAATTAATCTCAAATATTTTTTAGTAATAACATGATCTTTTTCCTTAGATGCATCTAAAGAAATTAGCTTAAAATTTATTATATAAGACCCTCTTTCAACTCTTTTCATTTCTCCATAAACAACTGGCATTTTATATTTTTTTGCAATGACCTCAGGTCCAGTAAATACTGGGACCTTTTGATCTAAAAATTTTGTCCAAAACAAGTTTTTAGAGCTAAGTTGTGGTGATTGATCTGCAACTAATCCATAAAGTGTAGGTTTTCCCTGCTTTTCCTTTTTAAAAATTTCTCTAAATGCTGTATACCTGGAAAACAATGATATGCCATGTTTTTCTCTAGATTTTACAATAAAATTATTTACAGGTTTATTTTTTAAAGGTGAATATACAGCTGCAACATCATGCTTTAAATAATATGGTAAAGAAATACACCACTCATATCCTGAGTAATGAGATAACATGAGCATTACACTTTTTCCTTGATCATAAAAATCGTTTAAATCTTTGATGTTATTTACTTTGAAATTTTTAATGAAAAAATTTTTATTAACACTATTCATTTTTATAACCTCCATATACAAGTCAACAAAATATTTATAAAACCTGTGTTTTACATTTAATAAATCATGACTTTTAAAAAATCTTCTTGTTAAAGTTAAATTCTTGTCAACAACTTGAGTTCTATACTTAATTACTTTAATTAGTAAAAAACTGAGAATCCTAGAAATGAAATATAAAACCTTTAATGGTAAAATGCTTAGGGATTTTAATAAAAATAAACTAATCACTTTTATTGATTGATCTTCAAGTATACATTTAAAGTAGCTTCCAAATCATTGGACTTTAAATTTTTAGCTATTATTCTTCTTTCAGGATCAATTAAAAAAGATGTTGGGACCCCCTGTGAAGCAACATCATAAAGTTTAGCAATTGGGTCATTAAAATATTTTAAACTTGATATATGAATCCAGTTTTCAATTCCATCATCTTTAATTGCTTGTTTCCAAGAAGCTTCATTATTATCAAGTGAAACCCCAACAATCGCAAAATCTTCTTTACTATACTTTTTTAATGTTTGAGCAAGATCCGGATTTTCTACTCTGCATGGAGCACACCATGAAGCCCAAAAATCAAGTAGAATATACTTAGATTCTATGCTATTTAATGAAACAATTTCACCATTCAAACCTGGACCTGAAAATTTTGGAGCAAAAGATCCAATTCTTGGTGATTCACTATTTGTTAATTTATAATTGTCAATCATCTGCTTAACTTCTTTGGCTGGTGATGTTCCTTTAATGTAATCTGTAAAACCATTGTATATAGTATCAGCAGTTTCATAATCAATTGAACGTTCAAATATCATTCTTCTAAGAATTAGTGAAGAAATATATGAATCACCACTTTCCTTTATGTAATTAAATTCATAATCAGAAAGTTTTTTTCTCATGTTAAGAAATTGAGATTCTAGATCATCTAAAACTAATGAATCACGAGTTGAAAGTGCATTGTTAATATCATTTTGTATTGAGCTCAACTCTGTTGTAAAAATTTCAGTTTCCTTTTTATATATTTCAAATTCTTTGTTAGAAATTGTTCCTCTTATGGTTGTATTGAAAATAGAATCTTTATCAATATATAATTCAACTTTACCAGGCTCAAGAATTAAAGGAATACTGCCTCTCACATTTTTGAAAAATAAATAATGCATTTCAGGGAAAGAGATTGAATCATTAAAAGAAAAACTTCCATTCTTGACAGTTGTAGAATCTTTCAATATTGGTCTATTTTGGACATATTCAACTAAATAAACATTTGTATCATCAGAAAGATTAGTTGAACCGATTACACTAACTGTGTCTTTACTCGTACATGCCAACAAAATAAAAAATATAAAAACAATTTTCTTCATACCCGGCAAATTTATGAATATTGATTAAATGTAATAACTTTAGTTACCTAAATTATGGAAAGGACGATTAATGATTTAATAAATATTGTTGGAAATAAAAATGTTTTAACATCCACATGGAACAAAAAACCTTTTACAAAAGGCTGGAGATATGGGGAAGGTAATGCCTTAGCAGTGGTAAAACCTGATACTTTATTACAGATTTGGAAAATTTTAAAAATTTGTACTAGGGATAATAAAATAATAATTATGCAAGGTGCTAATACGGGTCTGACCGGTGGATCAACTCCTGATAATACTGGTTATGACAGAGATATTATCATCATTAATACATTAAAAATTAACAAAATAACTGTCATTAATGATGGAGAGGAAATTGTTGCGTTATCTGGAAGTACTCTTTATGACTTGGAAAAGAAGCTCGACCCTTATCATCGTGATCCGCACTCAGTTATTGGTTCAACTTCAATAGGAGCCACAATAGTTGGAGGTATTTGCAATAATTCTGGTGGTTCATTGGTTCACAGAGGTCCAGCATACACACAGCTTGCCTTATATGCAAAAATTAATAAAGAAGGACATCTTGAATTGGTTAATGAATTAGATATCGAATTAGGCTCAAATCCAGAGGAAATACTTAACAATATTGATTCAAATAATTTTTCACAACAAAACATTAAATCATCAAATAAGCTAGGTTCAGATGACAAATACTCTCATATTGTTAGAGATGTGGAGTCCAATACACCTGCAAGATTTAATTCTGATAAAAGATTGCTTTATGGTGTTTCAGGAAGTGCTGGAAAAGTTGCAGTTTTTGCTGTTAGGGTGAATACATATCCAAAACCAAATAAAAGTAAAGTATTTTATATCGGAACAAATAACCCAGATAATTTTACTCAAATTAGAAAAGATATTTTAGTAAATTTTAAAAATCTACCTCGACTAGGGGATTACATGCATAAAGATTGTTATGAAGCAGCAAAAAAATATAGTAAAGACAGTTTTATTGTAATTGAAAAACTTGGGACAAAATTTTTGCCAACCCTTTTTGAAATAAAGAGAAAAGTAGATCTACTATCAAAATATTTTAAGTTTTTACCCAATAGATTTTCAGATCATTTAATGCAATTTTTAAGTAAGTTTTATCCAAACCATCTTCCTAAAAGAATGGAAAATTTTAAAGACAAATATGATCATTTATGGATAATTGAAATGGTTGATAATGGTATTGAAGAAGCTAAAGGTTATTTTGAGAAATACTTTAAAAGTAATGAAGGTGATTTTTTTATATGTACTGAAAATGAATCAAAAAAAGCAATGCTACACAGATACGTATCAGCTGGTGCCTTTGGAAGATACCAGTCCTTGAAAAATAAAACAAACAATGAATCTTTTTCTATGGATATTGCACTCCCAAGAAATGAAATTAATTGGTTTGAAAATCTTCCAGATGAAATTGAAAGTTCAATAGAATTAAAATTATACTATGGACATTTATTTTGTCATGTAATGCACCAAAACTATATTGTAAAGAATGGAGTTAATCCAAAGGAGATTTTAAACAAATTATTAGATTTTTATAATCAAAGAGGGGCAGAGTACCCTGCAGAGCATAATGTTGGACACGAATATAAAGCAAATAAAACATTAGTTGATTTTTATAAAAAACTAGATCCTACAAACTCATTCAATCCTGGAATTGGAAATACAAGTAAATCTAAATACTGGAATTAATTACCTTCATATAATTCCAAATAGTTTATTTAAATTAAATTTGTACTCTGTATGGGTAATTCTTTTGGAAAAATTTTCAAACTAACATCCTTTGGGGAATCCCATGGAAAAGGTATTGGTGGTGTAATTGATGGTGTTCCACCAAACATTCCAATTAACATTGAAGACATTCAAAATGATTTACAAAGAAGAAAACCAGGCCAGTCTAATATTGTAACTCAAAGAAAAGAAGATGATTCTGTAGAATTTTACTCCGGTATATTTGAGGGAAAGACTACAGGTACTCCAATAGGTTTTTTTATTAAGAATAAAGATCAAAAATCAAAAGACTATAATCATATAAAGGATTCTTTTAGACCTTCTCACGCTGACTTTGTATATGAAAAGAAGTATGGAAATAGAGATTATAGAGGAGGAGGAAGGAGTTCTGCCAGAGAAACAGCATCAAGAGTGGTAGCTGGATCTATAGCGAAGCAAATTCTCAACGCTGTTACAATTAAAGCCTTTGTCTCTCAAGTAGGTGAAATTAAAATAAATAATGATTTATCTAAAATTAATTTTGATAATATAGAAAAGAATATTGTAAGATGTCCAGACATCAAAGTAGCCAAACAAATGGAGGATTTAATTAAGTCAACTAGAAAAGAAGGAGATACCATAGGCGGTGTTATTTCTTGTGTGATTAAAGGAATGCCTGCTGGAATAGGTGAGCCTGTTTTCGATAAGCTTCATGCAGAATTAGGTAAGGCTATGTTAAGCATCAATGCTGTAAAAGGTTTTGAGTATGGTAGTGGATTTTCTTGTGTTGAAATGAAGGGTAGTGAACACAATGACGAAATTAATCCAGACGGAACTACTTCTTCAAATTTTTCTGGTGGTATTCAAGGCGGAATTAGTAATGGGATGGATATATATTTTAACGTTGCATTCAAGCCTGTTGCAACGATTATGAAAGATCAAAAAAGTATAGATAAAAAGGGAAATACAATTGATATAAAGGGTAAAGGCAGACATGATCCTTGTGTAGTTCCCAGGGCAGTACCAATCGTTGAATCAATGGCTGCAATGGTAATATTGGATCAAATACTAATCAATAATTCAAAAAAGATATGAAAAAGCTTTCATTACACTGGAAAATTATAATAGGAATGTTTTTAGGAGTTGCGGTAGGATTAATTTTTAGCTCAATTAATGGTGGTAACATAATAATTACAAACTGGGTAAAACCTTTTGGAACAATATTCATAAACTCTTTGAAGCTAATTGCAATTCCTCTTATACTAGCGTCGTTAATTAAAGGAATTTCAGATTTAAAAGATATTTCAAAATTATCTTCAATGGGAGGATTGACGATAACAACATATTTAACAACAACTGTGATAGCTGTCTCAATCGGTTTACTTGTTGTAAATGGTTTTAAACCAGGAAATACGATTAGTGATGAAACTAGAACTGAACTTGTTCAAGCTTATTCTAATGATGCAGATCAAAAAAGAGAAATAGCTCAAGAAAAAAAAGAATCAGGTCCATTACAACCTTTAGTTGATTTAGTTCCTTCAAACTTCTTAGGAGCTGCCTCTGACAACAAAAACATGCTTCAAGTTATCTTTTTTTCAATTCTTTTTGGTATTGCTATGATTTTAATACCAGAAACAAAATCTAAGCCTGTGAAGTCTTTTTTTGATTCCTTGAATGATGTTATTCTAAAAATAATTGATTTAATAATGCTATGTGCTCCATACGGTGTTTTTGCATTACTTGCATCATTAATTGTTGAAGCACCAAATATTGATTTACTAAAAAGTTTATTACTCTACTCTGTCACTCTATTGGCAGGTTTATTCATTGTGATAATTGTATATCTTATGATTGTAAAATTTTTCCTTAGAAGAAATTTAAAGGAATTTATTGATGGAATACTTCCAGCACAACTTGTTGCTTTTTCAACTAGTTCTAGTGCTGCAACTCTTCCTGTAACTATGGATAGAGTACATAATCATTTAGGTGTTAAAAAAGAGGTTTCTAGCTTTGTTTTACCTATAGGAGCTACAATTAATATGGACGGAACTGCTGTCTATCAAGCTGTAGCTGCTGTCTTTATAGCACAAGCTTTCGGACTTGAGTTAAGTTTAGTAGATCAACTCGGAATTATTTCTACAGCCACATTGGCTTCAATTGGAGCGGCAGCAGTACCCAGTGCTGGTATTATTGTTCTTGTAATTGTTTTAGCGCAAGCAGGAATTCCTGAAGCAGGTTTAGCTTTAATATTTGCTGTAGATAGACCATTAGATATGTTTAGAACTGTTGTTAATGTTACTGGAGACGCTATGGTATCATTAATTGTTTCTAAATTTCAAAAATCTTGAGTGTAAAAATCTCTGATTCCTGGATTAAACATTTAGACAAAGAGTTTCAAAAAGATTATTTTTTTGAAATTATTAAAAATGTTAAGCATGAATATTCAAACTATAAATGTTTTCCTAAAGGAAATGATATTTTTAAAGCATTTGATCTATGTTCTTTTGAAAAAATCAAAGTTATTATTGTTGGGCAAGATCCATATCATGGTGACAGCCAAGCTAATGGTTTATGTTTTTCAGTAAACAAAGGAATTGATTATCCACCATCATTAAAAAATATTTTCAAAGAAATTCATAATAATTTTGGTTTAGAAAGGATTAACCCTGATTTTTCTGATTTAGCCAAACAAGGGGTTCTTTTATTAAACTCTGTTCTAACTGTAAGAAGAAAATTTCCAGGAAGTCATAAATATGTCGGATGGGAAACATTTACAGATAAAGTATTAGAAATAATTTCAGAAAAAAAAGATAATTTAGTTTTTATGCTTTGGGGAAATTATGCAAAAAATAAAAAGAAATTTATTTTAAATAAGAATCATCTTATACTCGAGTCAGGGCATCCATCTCCGCTAAGTGCTAATAAGGGATATTGGTTTAATAATAATCATTTTTCTATGTGTAATGATTATTTACATAAAAATAATATTGAGACAATTAAATGGGTCTGATTATTGATTAATTTTATTTAAATGAGGAAATATTTTAGATTTTTCGGAACAATCTCAGGAACAACACTTGTCACTAGAACTTTACTTTCCATCCTGATGCTATTTCCGCTTTTAATTTTATTGATTTTCTGGTGGACTAATACCTTTCTTAATTTGATGGGATTGACTCTAAGCGAAGCTGGTAAAATTGACCAAGAAGAAGCTAACAAATTTGGAGAGGAATTAGGATTAAGAATAACAGAAAATCCGTCAGATTTCTTTAGTGAAGTATTAATAAACACTGGTTTTATTTGGTATATATTATTAATTGCATTAATAGTTCCAGTAATATGGTTTTGGTTAGCAAATCTTTATAAAAAGAGTATCAGCCATTTTTATTTCAAATACAAAAAAAATATTTTTTTCAATAGTATTTATAGAGATTGTTTTATTAATACTTAGTTTTTTGATTTCAAAGATTTTACTTTCAATATTGGTAATATTTAAATCTGTAGTATTTATTTCTCTGGTTATATATCCATCTCCGATAGGAGAACATGAAGGTTAATTAGCCACCTACCTTTTTTACATCGTGTCCCATTCTAGCTAATATTGAAATAATTTGATCTCTTTTATTTCCTTGAAAATAAAGCTCATTATTTTTTAAAGATCCTCCAATACCAAGTTTGTTTTTAATTTCCTTTGAGATTAATTTAATTTCATTTTTATCCATTAAACTAAATCCTTTAATAATGATTACAGGGGTTCCAGCTCTGCCTTTAACAGAGTAGTGTGCTTCTAAAAATTGTTTATTTAAAGGTGTTTTTTTTGAGGAATCTATTTTATAGACTGATTTGTAATCATCTGGAAGTAATGACTTTAAATTTTCTAGTGAATTAAATTTTTTCATTTTAAAACACCAATATCTTTTAATCTTTCAATAAGAAAATCATGTGCTGTAATATCTGTAAATTTCTTAGGATTGTTATAATCTATACAAGACTCTAATACATTAAGATTCATTGTACCAATTGGGTGAAGAAAAAACGGAATTGAATATCTTGATTTTTTCCATAATTCTTTTGGAGGATTAATAACCTTATGTATTGTGGATTTTAATTTATTATTGGTGTATCTAGATAACATATCACCAACATTTACAATAATCTCATCTTCTTCAGCAATTGCATCAATCCATTCTCCATCATTTGTAAGAACCTGTAAACCTCTTCCGTGAGCTCCCATTAATAATGTAATTAAGTTTATATCACCATGAGCCGCAGCTCTCTCAGCACCTTTGGGTTTATCTTTAATAGGAGGATAATGAATGGGTCTAAGGATACTATTACCCTTTTCAACAAACTTATCAAAATGATTTTCTTCAAGATTTAAATACAAAGAAATAGCTCTTAAAACAAAAATTGCTGTTTTTTCAAGAGATTGATAAACAGTTTTACCTATTGAGTTAAAATCTGGTAATTCATTTACAAAAACATTTTTTGGATAATTAAACTTATTATATTCATCATCATTAAGATATTGACCAAAATGCCAAAACTCCTTTAAGTCACCTTCTTTTTTTCCCTTTGCATGTTCTTTTCCAAATGAAGTATAGCCTCTTTGACCAGCAAATCCCTCAAGTTCATATTTTGCTTTTACATCAGTTGGAAGATCAAAAAAATCTTTAATTGATTTATAAATCATTTCTATATCAGAATCTTTTAAAAAATGTCCTTTTAAAGCAACAAAACCAATTTCTTTATACGCTTTACCTAGTTTATTTACAAATTCACTTTTAAGATTTTGATCATTAGATAAAAAATCGTTTAAATCAACTGAGGGAATATTAGGCATAGTTTAAAAATCAATTTCAGAGTAGGGGAGATTGAAAGCATCAGATACCGCTTTGTAAACTATTTTACCATTAATAATATTTAGACCTTTCATTAATGGAGCATTATCAATACAAGCAGATTTCCAGCCTTTATTTGCAATTTCAATGGCATAACCTATTGTAGCATTAGTCAAAGCTTCAGTAGAAGTCATTGGAACAGCACCTGGCATGTTTGCAACAGAATAATGTAATATATCATCAACAATGTAGGTAGGAGAGCTATGTGTTGTCGGTTTTGTTGTTTCAAAACAACCCCCTTGGTCAACAGCAACATCAACTAAAACAGTTCCTTCGTTTAAATCTTTCAACATTTCTTTGGTTACTAAATTTGGGGCTTTAGCTCCAGGAAGTAAAACTGCACCTACAATCAAATGTGCGTCTTTAATTTCTTTTTTAATATTATAATGGCTAGAAAATTTAGTTTTTACGTTTTCAGGCATTATATCATCAAGCTCTCTCAATCTTTCTAAACTTATATCAAGAATTGTAACATCTGCACCAAGTCCTGAGAGCATTTTAGCAGCTTGAGTTCCAACTACACCACCACCAATAACAACAGCTTTTGCAGGACTAACCCCTGGAACTCCACCTAAAAGTATACCACATCCATTCTGATGTTTTTCTAAAAATTTAGCTCCTTGTTGTGCTGCCATTCTACCTGCAACTTCAGACATTGGTGTAAGAAGGGGTAATGATCTATCCTTATTTTCTACAGTCTCATATGCAATACATATAGAATTACTTTTAATCATAGCCTCTGTTAATTCACGTGATGAAGCAAAGTGAAAATAAGTGTAAACTATTTGATCTTTTTTTATTAATGAGTACTCTGAACTAAGGGGTTCTTTTACTTTTATAATCATTTCAGAAATAGAATATAGTTCCTCTATTGAATCTAAAATTTGAGCACCAACATCACTATACTGATTGTCTTTAAAGCCACTTCCTAATCCAGCGTTTTTTTGAACATATACTTCATGACCATTTGATACCAAAGACTCAACACCAGATGGGGTCATTCCAACTCGGTGTTCACTATCTTTTATCTCTTTAGGTATACCTATAATCATTGGCCAAATATATAATTATTTAAAAAGATTAGAATCTATTGAAGGGAAAATTTTAAGTGCATTTTTATAGTATACTTTCTTAAGAACTGAATCAGGTAAATTTAACCCATAGAGTCTCCATAAACCATGTCTTTTCCTGAAATACTTAATATACTCATCTGAAGTTTCCAAAACCTGAAAATAAATGTAATATTCTTCTTTATTATAGATGTCTTTTCCAAACAGGATTCTATCTTGATATTCAATGAAAAATTTTCTAGCTGTAAAAGGCTGTCTACCCAGTTCATTAATAACGGCACCAAATTCAACATATACATTTGGAAGTTCATCTAATTGCATTGATAGTTTTTTTAAATCATTAGCATACCAACCGAAATGAGCATTGATAAAGGTTGTTTTTGGGTTGTTTTTGAACATCTCATATTGCTCTGTCATAACTTCATTAAAAGATGGGTATTTTTCAGATGGTCTAAAACTATTTGGCTTTTGTCTTGCATGAAGCCATCTCTCATTGTATTTGTTGATTGGATCAAAAAAAGGTTTAGGTTCTCCAGAGTGTATCAAAACAGGAAAATTATATTCAGCACACTTTTGCCAAATAAAATTTAATCTTTCATCATTTACTTTAATCCTATTCTCGTTATCATCATACACATTCAATCCTAGATTTTTATAAATTTTTAGTCCAATTGCACCGTATTCTTTAGCATTCTCAAGTGTTTTTAAGGTAGTGGATTTAAATTCTGGATGATCAATTCGAGATAAATCAATATTGACAAAAACACCAAATCTTTTAGGAAAATTAGAATTAACATTTTCTATAGATTTCTTTAAATTTAAATCCATTAAAGATTTATTTCCAGAGAAAACAGCAAAACCAGAACCACTTAAATTAATTAAATAGGCCATATTTAAGCTATCCATTTCTGAAGCTAAATCACTGAGGTCTTTCACAGGCATGTCCCAATGATGACTGTGAACATCAATAAATGGGAATTTAGACTTTATTAAAGGATTAGATTCTACAACTAATGAAGAAATAGGGGAGTATTCTTCAATGTCCATTAGATTATTCTTTTTTTGCACCGTATTTATTGAATAGTAAGAAATGAGTGAAACAACAACAACTAAAAAAAGAATTCCAAGAAGAAATAAAGAAATTCTAAAAAATTTTCCTAAAGAAAAGGTTTTCATTTTAACATGAATGGAACTGAAACTTTAGTTTTATCCCATGAAAAATCTATATAATTACTTAAGGAATCAGTTGAAAACTCAATTGTAAAATCTTCGACTGAGTTGAACAAAACATTTGTTAGTACATTAACTGAAAAAACATCAGATTCAACAGATGGTCTATTAATTCCTAAAAAATTAACTTCCTTGTTAAAATAAATATCCCAAGAATCTTTTGATGGAATAGTATATATTGAATATTTACCAGCTTTTAATTCTTTGTCGTTAAAAAAAAGCGGAACATTGTTTTCTATAAAAGTATGTCTATTAGCACCAGTTCTCCAATATTCATCAAATGGAACTAGCGCACCTTCATCTTTACTTCCAAATATTAGCCTATTTTTCTTAGAAGGACTACTATATGTAATGGCTGCAATATCCTTTTCATTATAGTTGTATTCAGTAATTTTGAGAGGACTTGCTGGATTTAATATCGAATATGTAAAATATCCTATTACCAACAATAATATAAATAAGATAGAGTATAGTATTTTCTTCATTTAATATAATTTAACATAATATAAATTATAGTTCATTTATAACTTATTAATTTTAACAGCATTTAAACCTTTTTCACCACGAATAGTTTCAAATTCAACTTTATCACCTTGATCTAACGTATCCTTACATTCACTGAAATGAAAGAAATATGATTCTTGAGATGTCATATTTTTTATAAATCCAAAACCTTTTTCATTATCATAGAAAGTTACCTTTCCTTGAATTTTCTCATCAAAGTCTTGATTTTTTGCTGCACCTAGATTTATTGATTCTAATTTTATTTCTTCCTTTTCAGCAGGATCTGGCGGTGTGTCTGTAAAATTTCCTAAATGATCTACGTATACAAACTCTTCTTGTTTTAAATCTCCACGTTCTCTAGCATCTTTACGAGCTTGCATTTTTTTTCTTTTTTCTTCTCTTTTTTTTGCTTTATTCTTTTCTCTTTCTAGTTTATTAAAAGTTTGTTGTGATTTTGCCATTTAGTTTATTTGAGTTCTAATTTACTAATTATTCTCTTATAATTTTAAAAGTTTGTCTAACGGTTTCACTTTCCATTATGATAATGTATGTGCCTTGTATTTGTCTAGATAAATCTATCGCTGTT
>Ga0255760_10000375_pt1 | contig 44129 bp, 37 predicted proteins | sample 071ome_25_FD_179960 | JGI IMG/M metagenome (GOLD analysis project Ga0255760, IMG submission 179960) | Coastal salt marsh microbial communities from the Groves Creek Marsh, Skidaway Island, Georgia - 071410BT metaG (version 2) | ecosystem: Environmental > Aquatic > Marine > Intertidal zone >...
CTTGAGTGAACGTATAAGCTACAGAAATAGGGAGTTGAATTGTAGCCTCAGACCCAGACAGCGAGTAGTATAGCAAGCCTTCCCATGAATTATTGGTGCAATATACTCGTACAAATTAAATATCAAAATGGAATAATCTCATTTTAAATAAAGAACCTTGCGAAAACCTTGCAGAATAAAAAAAGGGCTACAAAACTGTATCGCCTGTAACCCTTTTAAATAAAGGTGTGATCGCGGAAGGATTCGAACCTTCGACCGTCTGCTTAGAAGGCAGGTGCTCTATCCAGCTGAGCTACGCGACCTATAACATTTGTTACGAGCGCAAATATAGTATTTCTTGCAAAGAAAAAATAGGATTTTTAACTACAGTGCATTACAGCTAGTTCTCCTTTTTTAGTTTCTGTAATATTTAAGCTATCTTCCCCTAGAAAAAGAATCTTTGCCTTAAAAATGACACCCGCTAAAATCAACCTTTATACCTTTTGGAATTTGCCTTCTGCATGGTGGTCGGGGGTGCGTGTTTCAACCATTACGGAGCATTCTTGTTGCGTAACTGTTCGATTAGCTTTTTTTAATAAAAACCCATTTCGTTCTATTTTTTGGGCTGTGCAAGGCATGGCAGCAGAACTTTCCACCGGTGTCTTGTTGATGCGAGAAATTCAAAAGGCCAATGCAAAGGTGTCTATGCTTGTGCTTCAAAACAAGGCTTCCTTTTCCAAAAAAGCAAAAGGAAAAATTTCTTTTGTTTGCAAACAGGGGGAGGAAGTAAAAAAAAACTTTGATACATTGCGAGCATCAAAAACTCCCCAAACCCTTTGGTTGAGTGCCGTTGGGATAGATGAACAAGGTGATGAAGTGGCTCATTTTGAATTTTTATGGACTCTTAAAGAAAAAGAATAAATCATGAACAACAACCCCTTTCAAGAGCAATTAGCACTCCCTGTTGTGGCAGCGCCTATGTTTCTCATTTCGAATCCACAATTGGTCATTTCATGTTGCATTAATGGCATTGTAGGTACTTTCCCGGCCTTAAATCAAAGAACCACAGATGGTTTTGAAGAATGGGTAGTGGAAATTAAAACGGCTTTAGAAGCCCATGAAGCCAAAACGGGTAAAAAGCCAGCACCTTTTGGTGTGAACCTGATTGTTCATCCTACAAATCCGCGCGTGCAGGCCGATTTAGAAATTTGCATCAAGCATCAAGTGCCCTTAATCATAACCTCGTTGGGAGCGGTTCCTGATTTGGTGCAAGCCGTTCATGCTTATGGGGGATTGGTATATCACGATATCATCAAAAGACGCCATGCTGAAAAAGCAGCTGAAGCTGGAGTAGATGGATTGATTTTAGTAGCTGCAGGAGCCGGAGGACATGCCGGCACCCTGCATCCTATGGCGTTAATTAATGAAATAAAATCTTTTTTTAAGAAGACCATCTTATTGTCTGGATGTATTTCTACTGGGCAAGACATAGCGGCTGCACTTCAAATGGGCGCTGATTTTGCCTATATGGGCACTCGATTTATCAATGTGAAAGAAAATTTAGCCTCGGAAGCTTACAAAGAAATGATTGTTAGTAGCAAGGCCGAAGATATAGTTTATACAGCGGCTGTTTCGGGGGTAAATGCCAATTTTTTAAGAGCAAGTTTGGAGCAAATGGGCATTACCGAAGCCCAATGGTCGCAAGCTAAAAAAATTGATTTTGGATCAGAATTAGATGCCATAAAAGCTGAAGCACAAGCCTGGAAAACCATTTGGTCAGCAGGGCAAGGGGTCACGAGCATAACCGATACTCCCACTGTGAATGAGTTGATGGATCGTCTTAAAATAGAATTTATAGAGGCCCTCAAAAAGCAACAAACGCTTTTAGCAACTTATAAATAGCAATAAGAAAGCTGCATTTTAGAGGTTTTGAGTAAGCGATTTTACAATTCTGTTTTCAGATAAAAATTCCTTTAAAATAACTTTAATAGCTGTGTAAACAGGAATGGCAACAATCATACCTACTGGGCCAACTAGAGAACCTGCAGCCAGTATAACAATAAATATTTCTAAAGGATGCGATTTCACACTTTTGGAAAAAATAAAGGGTTGACTAAAGAAGTTATCCACCAACTGCCCAACAACAAATCCGATCATCACATAAATGGTTTTGGGCAAAATCACGCTGCTAAAATCAGCCCCCAAGAAACTGCTCATGGTGAGAAGAAGCATTAAGATACCCCCAATAATAGGGCCTAAATAAGGAATGATATTCAAAAGGGCACAAAGAAAAGCTATGACAAAAGCATTTTCAACGCCAAAGCTGAAAAGAACCGTGGTATAGATGATTAATAAAATGCTGATTTGCAATATAATACCAATAAAATAGCGGGAGAGTAGGTTTTTAATTTTTTCCATTGATTTTGCTACTCGTGCTTCGTTCTTGGAGGAGGAGAGGGTCAAAATCATACGCTCCATCAGATTGCTGTCTTTTAAAAAGAAAAACAAAATAAAAACAACTGAAAACAAGCCTAATGTGAAGCCCCCCAATAAATCCAGCACTTGATTGAGGAGTTGTGGAAGGAGTTCAAAGTTTACGTTTTGAAGGAGGTTATTGGCAGATAATTGTTGCTGCCAAAGAGCGTTATCAATTTTAAAATAGTTGCTCAATTGAATGAGCAAGCTGTCTAAATCTTGTTCTAGCGCCCCAACATCCAAAAGTGAAAGATTGTCACTTTGTTGCACCAAAAGAGGTACAAATAAAGAAATAAGGCCCGAAAACAAAGCCAACAGTACTAAAAGTGTAGTGGTTGTAGCAAGTCCAGATTTAAACCGTAGACGTTCCATTAAAAATTTGTTTAAAGGTCTACCGATAAGGGTCAAAACAGCCGCAACAGCAAAATAGGTCAAAAGTGATTGTAGTTGCCACAACAACCACAAGACCAATGCAAGGCCCATTAACTGAAGAATAGCTTTAACGATTCCTTTTGCAATATTGTTTGCTTCCACGTGATAAAGGTAATAAAACTTAGTTTTGTTGTTTCATTTTAAGCAAAAGACTATGCGCCCCTATTAAGCCTGCCGTTTCGGTACGGAGGCGTGTGTTGCCTAAGCTAACAGCCTGCAGTTGATGATCTAGAGCTAGTTGTACCTCTTCAGGAGAAAAATCGCCTTCAGGGCCAATAAACAAATGGGTTGTAGTGCAATGCTGAGGTAGGTTCACCATGCTCAACAAGGTTTTTGAACTGTTATAGCAATGTGCTATAAAACCAGGATTATCTACCGTCTTTACAGCTTCTTGAAAAGGGGTTAAAGGCGCTAATGTGGGTAGATAAAATTGTTGCGATTGTTTTAAGGCTGCAATCATGATTTTTTGAAGCCGTTCGACTTTGATTACTTTGCGTTCGGCATGCTGACAGAGTAGGGGGGTGAAATGAGTCACACCAATTTCTGTGGCTTTTTCCAATAGCCATTCTAAACGTTGAATGTTTTTGGTGGGAGCAACAGCTAGATGTACCATTGACTTTGGTTTGGGATGCGCTACGGTTTCTACAACCTCAACTTTACAGGCTTTAGGAGAAACGATTGTTAGGGTTCCTTTCCATTCTAATCCTTGACCATTTGTGAGACTAATGGAGGCTCCTAGCTTTAGACGTAAAACTTTTGCTATATGACTGCTTTCAATGGGGGAAAGGGTCAACTGTTGTGTTTGTTCGCTAAGGGTTTCGTTAAAAAAAAGCGCCATTACCTAAAATTTTAATCGCGCATTTGACGAAGTACTCATAAGACCAAAATCTTCTAAACAAAATTTGTAATAGCCTGCTATGCCAATCATAGCAGCATTGTCTGTGGTATAGGCAAATGGGGGTAAAAAAGTCTGCCAATCTTTTTGCTCTTGTTGGGCTTTGAGGGCATTTCTAAGTCCACTATTGGCAGCAACCCCGCCTCCAATGGCAATTCTATTGTTCTTTTTTAAAGCGACAGCTAAAGTGATTTTATCCATAATAATAGCCACCAATGCCTTTTGTAAAGAGGCGCATAAATCCTCTAAATTTTCGGTAATGAAGTTTTTATTTCGTTGGGTTTGCTGGTTTAAAAAATTCATAAAGCCCGTTTTAATGCCGCTGTAACTCACGTCAAGTTCCCCAACTTTAGGTTTGGGAAGAAGAAAACGGTCCGGATTTCCCGTTTGAGCCAACCGGTCAATATGGGGGCCGGCAGGATAGGGAAGCCCTAATAGTTTGCCACATTTGTCAAAAGCTTCTCCAATGGCATCATCTAGTGTACTGCCAATCACGGTCATGTTAAAATAGTCTTCTACCCACACAATTTGCGTATGTCCTCCAGAAAGCGTTACCCCAATAAATGGAAAGGCGGGAGGGGTTGGGTGAACGCCCTCAATAAAATGAACCAACAAATGACCTTGCATATGGTCAATTTCCAGCAAAGGCACTTCCCAAGCCAAGGCCAATGATTTTGCAAAAGACCCACCAACCAAAAGCGACCCCAAGAGTCCAGGTCCTTGTGTGTAAGCAATGGCTGCTATTTGTTTTTTGTCGATATTTGCCTGTAGAAGGGCTTGCTGTATGACGGGCACTATATTGGATTGATGTGCTCGAGAAGCCAATTCAGGAACAACCCCACCATATTGTTTGTGGATCTCTTGATTGGCTATGCAATTAGACAAGACTTTTGGACCTTGCAGCACAGCGGCGGCTGTATCGTCACAAGAAGATTCTATTGCCAAAATGTAGGGTGCTTCCTTCAAAAAAATAAATTTTGAACAAATTTAAAGCAAAGCGATCAAACGGACTTATAAAATAGCAGTCATCCTTACCGCTAGCTTGGTTTTTATCTTGCTCGTGTTGGGAGCCATACTCTCCACCACCAAGGTGCAAACCCTTTTGGCGCACTATTTTACGTCAAGCCTCAATCAAAACTTTTCAAACCAAATAAGCTTTAGTCAATTTTCGTTAAAACTAGATGGAAGCGCTTCTCTCAAGGAAGTAGTGCTTGCGGATCACCATGCCGACACCTTAGCCTATGTCAAAGAGGTTCAACTTTCTTTAGTGGATCTCAATAGTTTGCTTGAAGGCGATTTACATTTAAAAACACTTTTCATAGATCAAATAAACATTAAAAATATCCATTACCCGGGCGAAGAGGATAATGCTCTTGTCATTTTTTTTAACGAAATTCAAAAGAGCAAAGCATCAGAAACAAGACGGCCAATTTCTATTGAAAGATTAAGCGTTACTGAGGGATCTTATCAAACCATAAAGAGCAGTAACCCAAAAGCAAACACTATTGCACTAACCCAGTTGGATTTGGAAGTAGAACAGTTGAGGGTGCAAGGAAAGCAAATCAAAGGGAAGGTGCTTTCCCTTCAAGGAATAGAGCCCAAACGTGCTATAAACCTCACTAAAGGACAATTTGAAATTGATTATGAACCTCAAAAACTGGTGCTTAATAGTCTCGTATTACAAACCGAAAACGACTATCTGGCAGGAACCATTGAAATTGCAGATTCATCAAACATAGCAACCCAATGGAACCGCACTGCCATTTGGCGCCTAGAACTTGACAGTATAGCTACTCAATTGAGCAGTTGGATAATGCAGCAGTCTCAAATCCAAAAATTGCCAACCATTACGGGACGCTTAGAAGGAAAGGGTAGGTTCAATCAATTTAACATAGACACCCTAAGACTAGAAAGTGATTGGGGCCATTTTGCTCTTACTGGAATCCTCTCGAATATTTTAGAACCAGCTCAAACAAATTTTGACCTAAGAGTAGCCGCCACAAATTTTCATCCTCAAAAATGGAGTGCTTCATTTGGACGCCAAGTGGAACCCTATTTTACGGAAGAAGATCAGGTCGATTTTCAAGGTCAACTTCAATTGCAGGAACCTGGATTGCAATATGACCTAGCTGTGCATAGTGCTAAAGGAAAGATTGCGCTATTAGGATTAATTGGGAAAGGAATTTTAACAACAAATGGGTCTAAGGCCTTTAACCTTAACGCAACCTTAGACAACGTGAGGGTCAATGGTTATATCAACTCGAATCTTCCCATGACACTAACTGGAAACCTAACGCTAGAAGGAGCCGGAAAAACAGTAAAGGAACTCTCAGCATCCTGGCAATTTGAAGCACTCAAGTTAAAGCTTCCTAACAAAGCTCCCATAGCCTTTGATGGGAGTGGAACTTATGCCGAGCAAAAATTAAAAAACTCCCTTTCTATTAGATCTGATTTTTTGAAAGCTAAAAGTGATTGGGTTTATGACCATACCCTAGCCATTCCCAAAATGGCGACAGCCATAAATGTTGAGTCGCTCAATCTGAATGTTTTTTCTGAAGTGTTGGGCGACGGCAAGGCCCTTTTTAAGGGTATTGTTTTGGCCAACGTAGCCGGCACACACTGGGATAATCTCACCGGTACGCTAACTGGAGCCTCACTGTCTTTAGAAACCGCCGTTGACACTCTTAATTTTAGTCCTCTAACAGTATCTCAAAAATGGGAAAACAATGAACGGATTCTACAAATTGTGAATCAGGATATTTTAAAATTGGTCATGAAGGGCAATTATACCTCTAAAGCTGTTGTCCCTTTGTTTCAAAATGCTTTGGCTGAGGTATATACCTTTTTACCCTCTGAGCCCATTGACAGCAATCAAGCTTTGCGTTTTAATATTACGATATATGAAAAAATAGTGAATGCCCTATATCCTAAATTGCGCGCCCAACAAAACATTGAAATTAGTGGTAACCTAAAGGGGGCTAAGCAGCACTCACAACTCACCCTAGATTCTCCCTTTTTTAAATGGGATGGCTTTGACTTTGAAAATATTCACTTTCAGTTAGACACTCAAAACCCTATCTACAATACCTATTTGAGTGTTGACGCCTTGGTCTATAAAAGCCAAAAAGTAGCACAATTCAATTTAATTAGCACAGCCCTAAAAGACACCCTCTATTTTCGATCTGAATTCCACAATAAAATTGGAAGAGCTCCCTTTGAAATTAATTTTTATCATACTTTGACACCCGACAAAACGGTTGTTTTTGGTCTCCAGCCTTCCACTTTACCACTAGAAGAAGCTACCTGGACCCTTAATCCCGACAATCAAAAAACACAACAAATACGCTATAATCCACAGGAAAAAGGCTGGCAGTGGACAGAGCTTTTAGTCCAGTCGCCCGTGGCTTTTATACAATCTTCAGGCTATTGGGATACGCCAGCACATTTCGCTGTGCAGTTGGAGGCAAATGAAGTGCCATGGGAAGCTTTTGTGCCCCAAAAAGAGAGTTTTCAAAGCTCCGGAAAGGTGGGGCTTTCCCTAAATTATGTTCGCTCTCCAGAAGAAAATCAGTTTCAAATGGAAGGACATTGGAAAGAAGTAAACATAAACGCACAAGCTTTGGGAGATTTAACCCTCTCGGCACGAGGCAATACCCAATTGCATTCCTATCAACTAGAAATGAACTTGGTGGACCAGGAAGAAAAACGCTTGCAAGGGAGTGGATCAATTTTAGGATGGGAAACTCCTAAGCTCAATCTGGATTTGAATTTAGCAGAATTTAAAATTGATTTTCTATCTCGCTTGGGCAAAACAGCCCTCCGAAACATTAGAGGAAAAGTGAGTGGAGCACTAAATTTATGGGGGCCATTTGATAATTTACAACATAATGGTGCTCTAAATTTAGAAGAAGGAGGCTTAGGTATTCCCTATTTGAATACAGACTATTCTATTGCAAAAGCCAAAGTGAACCTTTATGAGCAAACCTTTGATTTTCCTCAAGTGACGCTTAATGATAGCCAAGAAAACACCAGTGCACAACTCAAAGGCAAAATTAATCACAACAATTTTAAAAACTGGAGCACCAATTTAACCGTTACTTCACCAAGAATCATGTTGCTCAACAAACCCAATGCCCCCGAAGTTTTATTTTATGGAAATGGCTATTTAAACGGAAACCTCTACATAGATGGGCCCTTCAGAAACTTGAACATCACCATGGTTGGGAGTTCAGAAGAAGGCACTTCAATTAAAATTCCTTGGGCGGAAGACTATGGCCTAGTGGACACTTCCTACATTCAAATGATTGATAAGAGCAAAGAGATAGAGCAGCAAACAGCAGAAGACCAAAAACGGGTTGAGGAACAAATCAGCGGTTTGGAGTTGAATTTTGAATTGGATGTTACACCCAAAGCAGAAATTGAAATTGTGATTGACCAAGAAACAGGAAGCTTTCTGAGAGGAAGGGGAGCGGGGAGTCTTTTTATGGAAATCAATACAGCCGGTAAATTCAATATGTGGGGCGATTTTATCACCTATGACGGGATTTATAATTTTAAAAATTTAGGGGTAATTGACAAAAAATTTGACGTAAAACCCGGCGGAACTATAGTCTGGGATGGTGATCCACTCGATGCCCAAATGAATATTGAAGCACTCTATGAAGTGCCCGGAGGGGCCAATCCGGCATTGATGTTAGACAATCCTAATTTCAACAAAAAAATAGATACGGAGGTGTTGATCCAATTGCAAGGCAATTTATTAAAACCGGATGACCCGTTGTTTGAAATTGAGTTTCCCAACACCAGCGGCACCGTAGCGTCAGAAATAAACTACCGTTTGGCCGATCCACAGCGACGTCAATTGCAGGCTTTGTCCTTACTCTCTCAGGGCATTTTCATCAATGAAGTGAGTGTGTCTATGCAAGGAATTACCAACAATCTGTATCAAAAAGCCTCCGATATTTTTTCGAGTTTACTGAATGAAGACAACAATAAACTTCAAATTGGAGTGGACTATCTCCAAGGGGATAAAAGCGCCTTATTAGACATTGCTACTGCTGATCGATTAGGTTTTACCCTATCTACCAAATTGAGTGAAAAAATCCTTTTAAACGGTAAAATTGGAGTGCCCGTTGGAGGAGTAGAACAAACTCTAGTGGTAGGTAATATTCAAATTGATTTTCTTTTAAATGAAGATGGCACCCTAAAGGCAAAGGTTTTTAATAAAGAAAATGAGTTTCGTTACATCAGTGATGAATTGGGCTATACTCAGGGTGTAGGGCTTTCTTATCAAGTTGATTTTAATACTTTTAGTGCTTTAATACAAAAAATTGCAAAAGGATCTCAAGGCAATTTAAATAGTAATTCTAGCACGGTCTTGGATGCACAAGAGGGTGCTATGTTGGAATTTGTGGATAAAAAGTAGTTAAAAAGCCCTTTAAAATCTAAATTTCCTTGTCGCAACTGAGAATATAATCCTTAAATTTGGCGCGAATTTAAGCGTATGAAGCATAAACTCCAGAACCTTGCTGTCCTAACTTCCGGCGGAGATGCCCCTGGAATGAATGCGGCTGTTCGAGCTGTGGTTAGAACCGCAGCCTACAATAAGGTTAACTGCTTTGGTGTCTACAAGGGCTATCAGGGACTCATTGACGGAGATTTAGTGAAAATGAATGCCCGAAGTGTGAATAATATCATCAACAAGGGTGGCACCATTTTGAAATCGGCCCGATGTTTAGAGTTTAGAACCCCCGAAGGAAGAAAGTGTGCTTTTGAGAACCTGAAAAAGCACAACATAGATGGACTTATTGTGATTGGTGGAGATGGCACCTTTACGGGAGCCATGGTTTTTCACAAAGAATTTAAAATTCCGGTTATTGGTATTCCAGGCACCATAGACAATGATATTAGTGGAACCACCTCAACTATTGGCTATGATACGGCTTTAAACACCGTTATAGAAGCCATAGATAAAATTAGAGACACGGCCATTTCACATAACCGCTTATTTTTTGTGGAGGTAATGGGACGTGATGCCGGACATATTGCCTTAAACGCCGGAATTGGAGCCGGAGCCGAAGAAATTTTAATTCCAGAGGAAGATATGGGCCTAGATCGTTTGCTAGATTCCCTAAAACGCAGCGAAAAATCAGGGAAACAATCTAGCATAGTGGTCATAGCCGAAGGAGATAAAACAGGAAAGAATGTTTTTGAAGTGGCTTCTTATGTGGAGAAAAACTTACCCTATTATGAAGCTCGTGTATCTGTATTAGGGCATATGCAAAGAGGAGGCGCGCCTTCTTGTTTTGATCGGGTATTGGCTTCTAGAATGGGCGTTCACGCTGTGGAATCTATCTTAGATGGAAAAACAAACCTCATGGTAGGATTGCACCACGAAGAAATGTCGCTCTACCCATTAGAAGAAGCAATTAAAGGAAAATCTAAAATCAGTAAAGACTTAATTAGAGTATCAGATATACTCAGCATTTAACACTTAATTTTAAACAAACTATAATAAACATGGCAATGAAAATTGGAATAAACGGATTTGGAAGAATAGGACGCTTAGTTTTTCGTTCTGCAATGAAACAAGACGATATCACAGTTGTAGCCATCAATGACTTATTAGATATTGATCATTTGGCTTACCTTTTACAATACGATTCTGTTCACGGTAAATACGACGGTACGGTTTCTGTAGAAGGCAATCACCTAGTGGTAGATGGTCAAAAAGTCACGATAACTGCAGAACGCGATCCCGCTGCAATTGGTTGGGGAACTTTAGGCGTTGATGTTGTGGCCGAATGTACCGGTATTTTCACCACCCTTGAAAAAGCCCAAGCACACTTAGATGGTGGCGCAAAAAAAGTAGTTATTTCTGCTCCTTCAGCCGATGCTCCCATGTTTGTGATGGGTGTAAATCACACAGAAGCTACCGCCGATTTAAACATTGTTTCCAATGCTTCTTGTACCACTAACTGTTTAGCTCCGGTTGCTAAAGTTTTAAATGATAATTTTGGAATTGTTGAAGGACTTATGACAACAGTACATGCCACCACGGCCACCCAATTCACCGTTGATGGGCCGTCTCGAAAAGATTTTCGAGGAGGTAGAAGTTCTCTTCTAAATATTATGCCTGCTTCAACAGGAGCGGCCAAAGCAGTTACTAAAGTAATTCCTTCTTTGGTTGGAAAACTAACCGGTATGGCTTTTAGAGTTCCAACGGCCAATGTATCTGTAGTTGACCTCACCGTTCGTTTAGATAAGAAGACTTCCTATGAAGAAATTAAAGCTACAATGAAAGCTGCCTCTCAAGGGGATATGAAAAACATTTTGGGTTATACAGAGGAACCGCTAGTTTCTCAAGATTTTGTAGGTGATATTCGCACTTCTATTTTTGATGCTGGAGCTGGAATGGAATTAAATGAAAATTTCTATAAAATCATCTCTTGGTATGATAATGAATGTGGCTATTCAAACAAGCTGCTCGATCTTGCCAAGCACGTTCACTCGCTTTAAACACATTAGGATATGATATTGGTTGTTGATAGCGGTTCTACTAAAACCGACTGGATTGCTATGAATCCATCGGGAGATGTTTTATTTGCAACACAAACCCTAGGCCTCAACCCTCAAGTGCTCTCAAGTGCCATCTTGACAGAGCGTATTATTAATAATTTTGAGTTATATCAAAATCGTGAAGAAGTTACCCACCTCTATTTTTACGGAGCAGGCTGTGGTATTGCCTCACCTCAGAAACGCATAGAAATGGTTTTTAGGGAAATTTTCACCAAAGCCAAATTCATCATTAAAGAAGATACCTATGCGGCTGTTTATGCCTCTGTCACAATTGGAGAACCAGCCATTGTTTGTATTTTAGGAACAGGCTCAAATTGCTCCTATTACGACGGTGAAAACATAGAACAGCGGGTTACCTCTTTGGGATATGTTTTAATGGATGAGGCCAGTGGAAACTTTTTTGGAAAGCAACTCATTAGAAGTTATTATTTCAAAACCATGTCGCCCGATATGGCGGCTAAATTTGAAAAAGAATATGCTTTAGATCCCGATACCATTAAGGAGAATATTTATCGGCGCGAAAATCCAAATACCTATTTGGCCACGTTCAGCAAGTTTTTAATTGAAAATAAGACCAATTCTGTATTTCAGGATATCATTGCCAATGGCTTGCAGCGGTTTATCAATCATCAAATTTTACAGTTTGAAGACGCGCATCAGGTGCCAATTCATTTTATAGGTTCTATTGCCCACTTTTTAGAAGATGAAATCAAACTTTCTTTTCAGAAAAATGATTTGCATTTAGGCAAAATAGTGCGTCGACCCATTGATGAATTAGTTAAATATCACAAAGAAAAAGCTGAAAACCTTTTTTAAATCAGTCCACAGCAATTAGTGAAATTTCTACTCGCACTCCTTTGGGAAGGGTTTTCACCGCTACGGTTTCGCGTGCAGGAGCAGAGGCTTCCTTAAAATAGCCGCCATAAACAGCATTCACTTTTTCAAAATGGGCCATATCGTCTAGAAAAATGCTTGTTTTTACCACTTGTTCAAAAGTCATATTAGCAGCTTTCAAGATGGCTTCTAGGTTGTGCATCACCCGTTGGGTTTCCTTTTCAATACTTTTTCCAACCCAGGTCATGGTTTGGGGTTCAAAGCCAATTTGACCCGAAACATATAGGGTGTTTCCACTTTTTATAGCTTGACTATAGGGCCCAATAGGGGCAGGAGCATGAGGTGTTGTGATGATTGTTTTTGCCATATTTAAAACGTCTTATTATCGATTGCGATCGGGTTCTCTTTGTTTTTCATATTTAATATCACTCAATAGATCTGATTTTATTCCTATAAAGAAATTCCATGACGCTCGATCACTAAAGGGTACCCAACTAAAATTGAGCAGCCAACTTTTTAAATCCCGATCAAATCGCAACTGTGTATAGGTAAAGCCTTTTCCCTTAAAATCATATCCCGATGAAGCACCTATTTTCCATTTGGGGGTTAATTCAACGTTGCCCGAAAACATGAGTGAGTTATTAGAAAAATCATTTTGTCCTCTAGAATTGTTGTAAGTGAGAGAATAGGCAAGTTTTAAATCCCAAGGGATCTTGGTGCGATAACTTGGGTAAGTGGCCGTTTCGCTGGGTTCTTGAGTATTCATCATCCGTTGATCAGAAAAATTTGTAGCCTGCCCAAAAAGATCATCGTCACGCCCTCCTCCGGCGGTGGTTTCTTCAACCACACGTTCATTGTCCTCTCGTTCAAAATCAGAACTGGAAAAAGAATAATTTAGGGTCATATTTCCACTGGTGATACGCAGCAGACCACCCCCATTGGCGATGTGATATTTACTAATGCGCACCTTGTTTTCGTTTAGGGTATAAGGATCAAAGGTACCTGCAATATTCATACTGAGTTTGTTTTTAAGCAAATTCAGACCAGTTCCCATTCGAACGGGACTCCATCTGAGTGAGTCTGCAGCAAAGTTGTGAGAAGTTGAAATATTGAGGTTGTTGAGTAATACCACTTTTTTTAACTCTTTAGCTGTGGAGTCTTTACTTTTTACCTTGGCTTCAAAATTGTTTCCAATGGAAATTCCCATGCTGTTCGAATATGCTTTTGAGGGGGTGCCAAATAAACTGCCTTGAAAGCGAGTATATTCTGCAGTATGGCCCTCAGCATCTATGGTATAGGTGTCATAATATTGTTCAAAACTCGGACGAGTGCTATAGGAAACAGATGGGCGAAAAGTATGTCGGATGGATTGAATCTTTTTATCTTCCTTGAAGTTTACTGTACCATAGAGGGTAAAACCCGCTGAAAGGCCATAATTATATTGTCTAAAGGCTGCAAATCCGCTAATGGTATCCTTTGCTGCCACACCTGTTTCGGGATTGTAATCTTGAAAGCGAACGGTACGAGGTGTCCAAACTTCGCTATAATTTCCATTGGCTGAAATACTAATGTACTTTAAGACCTTAAAATTGGTGCTAACGGGAATGGTGTGTTGCATTCCACTATTGGCGTTTTCAAACATTTGAGGGCCAAATAGGTTTTCTTCTGTTGTGATGATCCGGTTTTCGGCTCGGGCGGTATATTGAAAATTGATGTTCTGAATGATGCCTTTTTTAGGTCCGTTTTTGGGGGCAAACGGGAAAATACGCTCCATATTGGCCTGCAGAGTGGGCAGGGTTAAATTGACCTGCTTAGATTTTGAATTTTGAGACATAGCTGTGGTGAGCGACACATTTACGCGTGGATATTCGGGAAAGGTTTTTTGATAGGAGATAGAAGAACTTAAATTGTTGTTTAAAAAATTGGCTGCATTGAGTTGGTTGATTGAGCGTTGATAGTAGTCACTACTTCCAAAATTAACAGAAGCAGAAAAATTAGAATTAGGACTAGATTTGGTGTCTTTGCTGTGTGACCATCGCACATTGAACACAGTTGATTTTCCATAGCCAGGCAATCCGCGCTCTTCTTGAATTAAGTTTTCATAGCGCACACTAAAGTTTCCTCTAAATTTATAGCGTTTATAATATTGACTATTGCCCTGAAAACCATAACTACCATTGGTGTAGTAGTCTCCTGTGAGTCTAAAATCAAAATAATCTGATAGGCTGATATAATAGCCCCCATTTTGAATGTAGTAGCCTCTAACATTACTCTCACCAAAGGATGGAAAAATAAATCCCGATTGACCATTAGGCTTGGCTTTAGTGGAAGGGAAATAGGCAAATGGTAGCGCCACCGGAGTGGGAATATCGGCAATAAACATATTGGTAAACCCCGTAATTATTTTGCCCCCGGGAATAATTTTTCCTTTTCGAACTTTAAAATAATAATCAATTCCTTCTTGTTCGTCTCCAATTAATTTTCCAGCTGTTGTAACCCGAGCATCTTTTATATAATAGACCGAGTCATTTTCCTTTTTGGTTAAACGTGCAAAAATATCCATGCCATTTTGACCCGATTTAGAATTCCAAATCAATGCTTTTTGAGTGTCAAAATTAAACCGTATTGAATCTGGATTCACCTCGTTTCCTCCTTGGTTAAAAAAGGGCGTTTGAGAGAGTATGCCAGTGGAATCTTTAGCAATTCTTCCGGCATAAACTTCATTGGTTTTATAATCTAAAACAATGATACCGGCTTTGAGTTGAATGTCTTGGTAATAAAGCTCTGCTTGATCATAGAGATAGAGCTTGTTTTCTTTTCTGTTAATGCGAACATAATCAGCAGCTTTATACTTTACTTTTTCCAGCAGCAGAGGTTCTTTGTTGCCAGTGGCGAGACTGTCTTGCGCAAGACTATCTTTCACTTCGTTTTGAGCACAAAGGCCAAGGGGAAGCAACAGGAAACTGTAAAATATATTACGAAACGATTTTGACTGCAAGATGTTTAGGCCTAAATTTGTGACTAATAGTTTACCCACGGCCAAAATTAATCATAATTTTGAGGATGAAAATAGATTTTAACGCATATTGTTCTTTAATAGCGCGTTTACAGTTGGCAAAGTTCACTTCTCTCCCCCTATTTTTAACAATTCTCTTAAGTTTGTTGCTGTTTGCTCCACAAGCCTCTATCTACAGCCAAGAAAAACCCTTTGTGGTGGTGCTAGATGCCGGACACGGAGGAAAAGATACGGGCAATAGAGGAAATGGTTATTTCGAAAAAAGGATAGCCCTAAACATAGCCCTAAAAGTGGGCGCCTCATTGGCAAAAGATCAAGGTGTTAAGGTAATTTATACCCGTAAATCGGATGTGTTTGTCGATTTAATTGAACGAGCCAACATTGCCAACAAAGCCGATGCCGATTTATTTATTTCCATTCACTGCGATGCGTTTACCAAATCAACGGTCTATGGTGCTGGTACTTTTGTGTTGGGTTTGCATGCCAATGAACGCAATTTTCAAGTGGCTCAAAAAGAAAACTCCGTAATCTTTTTAGAAGAAAACTACGAACAAAAATACGATGGCTTTGACCCCAATAACCCAGAGTCTGTCATTAGTCTCCTCTTGATGCAAGAAACCTATTTGGATCAAAGCATAGTGGCCGCCAACACCATTCAAAGAAGTTTTGTGCGCAATTTGGCACGTAAGGACAGAACCGTAAAACAAGCCGGTTTTGTGGTGTTGAAATATACTTATATGCCCAGTGTTTTGGTGGAAACAGGATTTTTGACCAATCCCACAGAGGGATCCTATTTAAATTCTAACAAAGGACAACAGGAAATTGCCCAAGCCATAGCAAAGGCCATTCTTAATTACAAAAAGGAACTGAGCAACAGCGTTGCGATAGAAAACCCCATTGAACTTGTAAGTCCTAAACAGCCAGAGAATCCAGTTGTTCAAAAGCAGCTAGAGGATGTCTATTTTTCTGTTCAAATTGCAGCCAGCAATAAAGCTATAGCTCCTCGATCTTATAACTTTAAGGGGTTAAAATCGGTGGAAAGACTCAAAGAAGGTAATATCTACCGCTATTTCTACAGTAGATCACCCAGCTATGACGCTGCTAAAAAGTTACAAACAGAAGCCCGTCAAAAAGGCTATAAAGGCGCATTTATAGTGGCTTTTAAGGATGGAAAAAAAGTGGATATTAAAACCGTTTTGCCTTAAAGACGATCCTTTTTGTCTTAGAAATTAGTTGTAGCTTTGTAAAGCAACCAAAAAAAGAAAATTTTGACTCTTTCTCGGGAAATTAAAACGGCCATTCTTGTTCTTGTAGGTGCTCTTGCCTTTGTTGTTGGATTTCGATATCTCAAGGGAGCCTCCCTTTTTGATAACAAAAAAGATCTTTATGTAATCTATGAAGACGTAGAGGGACTGGTCATGGGGGCCAAGGTTACCATAAATGGAATGGATGTAGGTAGGGTTACAAAAATTGATATCCTTCCTGATTTTTCTGGTGTTCGGGTAGATTTTTCGGTGCGAGAAGACATTCAAATCTCCAAGCAAAGCGAGGCCCTTCTCTACGAATCGGGACTCATTGGTGGCAAAGCCATTTCCATTGTGCCTGCGACAGCTGGCGATTTAGCCTCAGAGGGCGATCAATTGCCCGCTAAAATTAAACCAGGATTAACGGAATTGATCAACAGACAAATTGCCCCCTTGCAAAACAAAATAGAAAACATGCTCACCAGTGCCGATTCTCTTTTTGCTGGGGTGAGCAATGTGATGAACTACGAAACTCAAAATAACCTTAAAAATTTGCTCAAAAATTTAACCACCACCTTGGAAAGTGTAAATGCAATTTCCTCTAGAATGGTGGTACTTTTAGATCAAAATCAAGCTAGGTTAACCAACACTCTTGAAAACGTAGCCCAAACAACCGATAACCTTGAGCAAATAACAGACTCGTTGGCTTCAATTCGCTGGGGCACTACTGTCAAAGAAATGGAAACTCTAGTGGCTAACCTCAACACCATCGCGCAACCCGTTGCAGAAGGAGAAGGGACCCTAGGTCAATTGATTCAAAACGATTCACTATATCGTCAACTCAACGCCTCAACAAAGGCTCTTGAGGCATTGCTAGACGATTTGAAAGCACATCCAAAACGCTATGTCCATTTTTCCCTTTTTGGACGTAAAGAAACGCCCGCCAAACAATAAAATTTTATGGTGATGCTTCCTCAAGTTTTGTTCCTGCTTGCTTTGCTCACCGGGCTTGGTTTTTTTGTTCGCAACATGAAACAGCTTCAAAAAAGCATTAAATCTGGCCGCCCAATTAAACGAAATGACCAACCAAAAAAGCGATGGAAAATGGTGTTTCGTTTGGCTTTGGGTCAATCCAAAATGGTGACTAAGCCAGTAGCTGGAATCTTACACATTGTGATCTATCTTGGTTTTATCTTAATTAATGTGGAGCTGTTGGAAATTATCCTCGATGGCCTGTTAGGCACACATCGACTATTTGCACCCTACTTAGGTGCTAGCTATGCAATTTTATTGGGTAGTTTCGAATTTTTAGCCCTTGGGGTATTGGTAACAGCCATTTTGTTTTGGATTCGACGCAATGGGATGCGCTTGCAACGTTTTTGGAAACCCGAAATGAAAGGATGGCCCAAAAAAGATGCCGATTATATTCTCTATTTTGAGATTGTCCTCATGCTTTTGTTTTTGAGCATGAATGCCACCGATAGCCTTTTACAAGCTCAAGGGCATCCTCACTACACTAAGGCAGGTGCTTTTCCCATTTCTCAATTTTTAACCCCCCTCTTTGCACAACAGGAGGTAGCCACTTTGGTTATATTGGAGCGCAGCTTTTGGTGGCTCCATATCCTAGAAATTTTGTTCTTCCTTAATTATCTCTACTATTCTAAACACTTACATATCCTTTTGGCTTTTCCCAATGTGTTTTATGCCAATTTAAAACCCTATGGTCAATTTGAGGTAGATGCATCCATTACCTCCGAGGTCAAAATGATGTTAAATTTGCCTGTTGAAGAAAGCCAATCTACTGATATTCCTGATAGATTTGGCGCTCAAGATGTAACCGATTTAAATTGGGTTCAATTGATGAATGCCTACAGTTGTACCGAATGTGGTCGATGTACAGCCGTTTGCCCAGCCAACTTAAGCGGCAAAAAACTGTCCCCCAGAAAAATCATGATGGACACCCGAGATCGTGCTGAACAAATAGCTAAGCCAAAAGGAAACACGCAAGCAAACGAAAAAACCTTGTTAGATGGCTATATTAGCCGAGAAGAGCTCTGGGCGTGCACCTCATGCAATGCCTGTGTAGAAGCCTGTCCCATAGCCATAGACCCTTTGTCTATTATCATGGAAATGCGAAAATATTTGGTTATGGAACAAACCGCTGCTCCAGCAGAATTGAATGTAATGATGAGCAATATAGAAAATAACGGCGCCCCTTGGCCTTACTCACAACAAGATCGACTTCTCTGGAGTCAGGAATTAATAAACAATTGAACAGTATGCAACGAGAAGAAGCAGAAAATTATTTACATCGAAAAGTAGAAAAAGGAGAAGTAGTGAGTCCAGTACTTCCCGAGGGAATCAAAAATTATTTGATAGACATTGATGGGACTATTTGCGACGACATCCCCAATGAAGAACCAGAGCGAATGGCTACAGCAAAAGTCTACCCTGATGCTTTGGAAACGCTCAACAAGTGGTATGAAGAAGGACATTTGATATGTTTTTTTACCTCACGAGTTGAATCCCACAGAGAGGTGACAGAAAAGTGGCTAAAAACAAATGGATTTAAATACCACAGCCTGTTGATGGGAAAACCGCGTGGAGGTAACTACCATTGGATTGACAACCATTTGGTGCGTGCCACGCGCTATAACGGCAAGTTTACTGACCTGGTTGAAAAAGAGATGACCATCGAAGTTTTTGATGACGGAAAAGAACCTCAATAACACATGTCAACTTTAAAGATTGAAACGTTAGCTGCCTACCATGCTCGTGGCGAAACTCCCGAAGTAGTTTTTTGGGTGGGGTGTGCCGGAAGTTTTGATGATGCCGCTCAAAGTGTCACCAAAGCTTTTGCTAAAATTTTATGGCATACGCAAACCTCCTTTGCCGTTTTAGGAAATGAAGAAAGCTGCAGTGGGGATCCGGCTAAACGGGCCGGAAACGAAATGTTGTTTCAAGCCCAAGCTCTTCAAAATATTGAACGTCTCAATCATTATGGGGTCACTAAAATTGTGACCACTTGCCCGCATTGTTTCAATACCCTTAAAAATGAATATCCAGCCTTGGGGGGGCGTTATGAGGTGTACCATCACAGTCAGTTTTTAACGCATTTAGTAGACAGCGGTAAGCTTATCGTGCATGGAAAAACATTTAAAGGAAAACGCATCACCTATCACGACCCCTGCTATTTGGGGCGTGCCAATCAAGTTTATGAAGCTCCTAGAAGGGTCTTGAAAAACCTAGAAGTTGCACTTACCGAGATGAAAAGCTGCAAAGCCAAAGGCTTGTGTTGTGGTGCTGGCGGGGCACAAATGTTTAAAGAAGCGGAGCAAGGACAAACCGAAATCAATCTGCTGCGCACCAAAGAAGCTTTAGACACCCAACCCACTCTTATAGCCACCGGCTGTCCCTTTTGTAAAACCATGATGCGAGATGGCATTAAAAACAACCAAAAGGAAGGGGAGGTAGCCGTAATGGATATTGCAGAACTTATTGCACAAGCTGAAAATTTATAGGTATGTACGTGCCCTTTGATCAACTTCCGTCCGACGCCCGTTTGTGGGTTTATGGAATCAACCGCACGCTCACCGACCAAGAGGCTACTCAAATTCAGGAGCAATTGAAAGCTTTTTTAGCACAGTGGACAGCCCATCAGCAAACCCTTGAGGCTAGTTGTTTGCTGCCCTACAATGCCTTTCTTATCCTTGCGCTAAATGAAAATAGAGCCGCTGCTAGTGGCTGTTCCATAGATGCTTCTGTTCATTTCTTAAAACATCTAGAGCAGGAATTTCAAGTGCGGTTGTTTGACAGAACCCTTGTCACTTATAAAAGAGCAAACAAAATTGAACAACTCTCCTTAGCTGAATTTAAAACTAAGGCTAAGGAAGGTAGTATCACGGCTTCAACTGTGGTGTTTAACAATCTTGTAGAAACCAAGGAAGCCTTTGAATCAGCTTGGGAAACCCCAGCTAGTTTGAGTTGGCACAATCGTTTTTTATAAATGAAAAAAATCTTTTTTGCCGTTCTTGTAATTGGGCAACTTTATGCACAACCCGACCCACTACTTGTTCAAAAAGACCAACAAGAGGCACAAGCACAATGGGTTGAAACAACCTATGGACAATTAAGCCTGAAACAAAAAATAGGGCAGTTGTTTATGCCTATGGTCTTTAGTAAGAAAGACAGTGCACATTTTGCTGAAACCTTACAGCTTATTGAAGAAAACCATATTGGTGGTGTCATTTTTTCACTTGGAGGCCCCGTAAAACAAACCCAATGGCTTAACGCTTTTCAAAAAGCTTCCAAAATACCGCTATTGGTAGCAATGGATGCCGAATGGGGTCCTTCAATGCGACTCGATTCTGTTGCTCGTTTTCCTTGGCAAATGACCCTTGGCGCCGTGCAAGATAGCTCACTCATCAGAAAAATTGGACAACGAATGGGGGCACAAGAAAAGCGATTGGGTGTACATATGAGTTTCAGTCCGGTTTTGGATGTCAATACCAATCCTGATAATCCCATCATTGGGAATCGCTCTTTTGGTGAAAACCCCGAGCGCGTAAGTGCTCAAGCATTAGCATTGATGCAGGGTCACCATCAAGCGGGCATACTCACTTCTGGTAAGCATTTTCCAGGTCATGGTGATACTGCTCAGGATTCTCATAAAACCTTACCCACGGTCTCCATGTCACCAGAAGAATTGGATCGTGTGTCTTTGTTGCCCTACAGAACCCTCATCCAACACGGCTTGTCTTCTGTTATGGTGGCCCATTTGAATGTGCCTCCCTGGTCACCAAATGGATTGCCAACCTCTCTTTCAGCTCCTTTGATTCAACAAAAACTAAAAGGAGCATTGGGGTTTAAGGGATTAGTAGTGACCGATGCGCTCAATATGAAAGGGGTGGCCGATTTTGCCGCTTCAGAAAGTGTTGATTTGATGGCCTTTTTGGCAGGACACGATCTGTTACTCATCTCCAATAATATTCCTAAGGGAATTGCAGCCATAGAAAAGGCTTATCTAGAGGGTATTGTTACAGAAGAACGCTTGGCCCATTCGGTCAAAAAAATCCTAAAAGCCAAATATAAAGGGGGTTTACAGCACTATAAACCCATTGAGACAGAAGGTTTGTATAGCGATCTAAATACACCCCAAGACACCTTATTGTATAGCCAAGCTCTTGCTCAAGCCATTACCTTGGTGGAAAATAAAAAGCAAGTTCTTCCTTTTAAGTCCAAGACGTCTCTAGCACATCTACCCTTGGGTGACGATTCAGGAGTGGCGCTGCATCATTCTATTAATAAATATGCCCAAGTACCCCTTTTAGAGGGTGTCACTTCACAAAATGCTTTGATTAAGACAGCACCTTATGACACCCTCTTAGTAAGTTTTCACCGGTCTGATGAAACCCCTTGGAAGGCATCCAATTTTAGTGCTGAAGAATTGGCGATATTAGAAATTTTAGCCCCTCACAAAACTATTATTTTAAATGCTTTTGTACGCCCTTATGCCCTGCAACAATTGGAGAATATTGAGGGGCTTGATGCGATTTTATGGAGTTATCAAAATAGTGACATAGCCCAGCAACTGAGTGCAGCTGTTCTGTTTGGTGCGAGAGGCACTTCAGGTAAACTCCCCATTAGCGCTGGAATGAACTATCCTGTAGGGACTGGTTTATCGTTGCCCTCGCTACAAAAATTGGGTTATGCCACACCAGCTCAAATGGGCTTAGACCCCACTAAACTTAAAGCACTAGATACCTTGGCTCAAACAGCCATTGATTCTATGATGACACCAGGAGTGCAAATGTTGGTTGCACGTAAGGGGCAAATTGTCTATCATAAAAGTTTTGGATATCATACCTATGAACAACAAAGAAAACTAGCCAATCATCACCTTTTTGATTTAGCTTCATTGACCAAAATTTTAGGCACCCTTCCAGTTGTGATAGACGCTGTGACACGGAGGGAGCTTTCGCTCAACTCCACCGTGGCAGATTTAATACCCGAGTGGAAAGACACTAATAAAGCCACGCTCACCCTAAAGGAAATGTTGAGTCATTATGCCCGTCTAACGCCTTGGATTCCTTTTTATGAAGAAACCCTAACACAAAAAGAGCAGCCTCATTCTGATTTTTATAGGGAACAATCCAGTTCAGATTTTGCTATTCCAGTAGCCAAAAATTTATATTTAAAATCTGATTATGATCTACAGATCCTCCAAGCGATTAAAGACAGCCCCATGTTGGACTCCCTTCATTATGTCTATTCTGATTTGCCTTATTATCTTTTAAAAACCTATTTTGAACGAAAAGAGCAAAAAGGATTGGAAACCCTGGTGGAGGAGCTGTTGCTGAACCCTTTAGAACTAACTCGTTTAACCTATAAACCACATCTAAAGTTTGCTGATTCACTCATAACACCCAGCGAAAATGACACCTATTTTAGACAACGTAGGTTGCAAGGATATGTGCATGATATGGGAGCGGCTATGCAAGGAGGAGTAGGAGGCCATGCTGGTTTGTTTGGAACGGCCTATGATGTTGCTGTAGTGATGCAACTCTACTTACAAGGGGGCTATTACAACGGTAAAAAAATACTGTCAAGCCGTGTTATTGATCAATTCAATATCTGCTACTATTGCGATAAAATGAATAGACGAGGAGTAGGGTTTGATAAACCAGAAGTTTTAGAGGCAACAAACCATTGTGAAGGAGAAGCATCTTCTTCTAGTTTTGGCCATTTTGGTTTTACGGGAACTTATGCCTGGGCAGACCCCGAAAATGAAATGGTTATTGTATTTTTGTCGAATAGAACCTATCCTACCATGGAAAATAAGTTGTTGGGAAAACACAACATTAGAACACGCATGAGGCAATTGGTTTATGCTGCCTTGGTAGAATAAAAACGTATTTTTTTGAAAATTGCTATTGTTTGTTATCCCACTTTTGGTGGCAGCGGAGTTGTGGCCACTGAACTTGGTATTGCACTCTCTAGAAAGGGACACCAAATTCATTTTGTCACCTATAAACAACCTGTTCGTTTAGAAGCCTTAAGCCCTAATTTATTTTACCATGAGGTGCATGTTCCAGACTACCCACTTTTTAAATATCAACCCTATGAATTGGCTCTTTCCAGTCGTTTGGTTGAGGTCGTGACCGAATACAATATCGAAGTGCTCCATGTGCATTATGCCATTCCCCATGCTTATGCAGCCTATATGACCAAAAAAATGTTGGCCGATCAAGGCATCTATCTTCCCATAGTCACCACCCTACACGGCACCGACATTACGCTTGTAGGGAGACATCCATTTTATAAAAAAGCAGTAACATTTAGTATCAATCATTCTGATCGAGTGACAGCCGTTTCCCAAAGTTTAAAAGAGGATACGATGAGGCTTTTTGAAATTGACAATGAAATTGAAGTGATTCCCAATTTTATTGACATACAAAAATTGAAGCAAAAAGAGTTGCCTTGTAAACGCTCTCTTTTGGCTAAAAAAGAAGAAAAAATAATTACCCACATTAGTAATTTCAGACCCTTGAAACGGATTCTAGATGTGCTGGCTGTTTTTGAACAAATAAAAGACCAAATTCCGGCTAAACTAATGATGGTCGGAGAGGGCCCTGAAAAAGCTCTTGCCCAACGCTACTGCCAAGAAAAGAAGTTAGAATCTAATGTTATGTTTTTAGGTAAAAGCAGTGAAATAGATAAGATTTTATGTTATTCTGATCTCTTTCTGTTGCCCTCAGAACAAGAGAGCTTTGGATTGGCTGCCTTAGAAGCTTTGGCACATAAAGTGCCAGTAATTTCTTCAAATGTTGGGGGATTGGCAGAAGTAAACGCCCAAAATTATTCCGGTTTTCTCTGTCCGGTTGGAGCTGTGGACAACATGGCCGAACAAGCTATCAAATTACTTTCCAACGAAGCACTTCACCAGCAATTTAAAGAACAAGCCTTTTTACAAGCGGAGCAATTTGATCTTGCTAACATCATTCCTCAATACGAAGCACTTTACGATTCAGTATTAAAACCTCACTAGTTTGGTCTATTGGGGATGATAAATCCGTTTGGCCTGACTATATACTTCTTCTTTGTTTAGGGTCATGGGTTTGGTTTTAAAAGCCGCATAGAGCTCCATTTGATCATCAAAATGCGGCGAATCTGGATGATCTGAACTACCATATGAAATAACAGTTTCAATTTTTGGTGTTCCCTTGTCAAATTCAACTAAAGCAATATAAGATTCTCCACTCACCACTTTGGTAGTCCCATTTTGATGTGGCACTGCCGCCATGGCTGTAATCACATCAGGCAATCCAAAGATGGGTAGCTCTTTAGATCCACGGACTAATTTCTGAAACATACCTAAGGATACTTCTAAGGTGCTAAAATGACGTAGAAAGTGTTCTCTAGTGCTTCTAAGTACTTGCACCATAAGTGTTTCAGTAATAATTTTAGGCTCAGTTAATTTAGCGTAAATGGGTTTAAGTTGCTGATAGAGTGCAGCAAAAGTTCCCGCACCAAGAGAGGAGGCGGCTGCTTTTCGGTCCCAATTCTGAAGACGTAAGATCAAGGAACTAATATCCGGATATTGGGTTGCATCGAGTTGATCTAGAATGTCAATATTCATCCAGCTAAAACGATAGGGTTTGGGATAACTATGATCATATTTTATCCGCTTAAAATCTGCATAACTCACCTTCTCAATAGAATCGATGAGCTGTTTGAGTCTTGTTGAGCGATTGTTGTCATAATCTTCAAAGCCCATATTTTGGGAAAAAAGGGCGGGGTCAGGATTATCTTCTCCCTCACTTGATAAAAACGGACTGTGGTTGGCGTTATAAAAATAGCCGCTTTTAGGCTGTAGCACTTGAGGCAATTCTTCAATGTCATAGGTTTCTTGCCAAAGGGTTTTTTGGGTGTTTCCCGGCACAACATTGGCCCAATCATAACCGGGTTGGCGTTTGGGAATAAGTCCGTTTGAAATATAAAAAATAGTATCATTACGGTCTGCATAACCAATATTGTAGCCCGGTAAAGCTTTCATTTTTAGCGCGCTATAAAAGGAACTGAAAGAAGTAGCTTTATTCATGCGCCACCATTGCTCCAAAGCTCTTATTTCATGTAAGCTAGGCGTGTTGACAGCAAAATACCCGCTTTTGTTTTTCAGTGTAGGTCCATAAAGACTTTGGTAATATTTTTTCTTAATCTTGAGTGGAATGCCCAAAATAGAAACTTGCAGTTGCGCTTTTTTAACTTCAAGGGGATAATACTGATCATCTATCCGATAGTGCAACTTTTTTTTCGGGTGCATTTCTAAGGCAAAAACATCTGTTTTATCTGGTTGATTAACGGTATGTGTCCAAGCTAAATACTCATTTATGCCAATGAGAATGTTGGGACTTCCGGCAAATAGAGCACCTAGAATATTGGTGCCTTCTTCGCTATTTAAATGTGCCTCATACCAAGAAACAGGTCCATCTAGGGGTTGATGCGTATTGATCGCTAGAAAGGTGTTGCCATTGGTTGTTTTGGCACTATTAAACCCAAAGGTATTAGATCCCTTAGGTTCTGTTTCTACGGCAAGTTTATGCTCTACTTCGTTGTTTATGATTTTTTGAACCCACCGATCCCCTTGGCTTGAAATGAAAAGTTGCAATTGGGCATAGCGTAACATTTTTTTGGGGGTAATAGGGAATAGGTCTGCCACCAAAACTTGCTCGGGGTGCTTTAGGGCAAATTGATTCATGCCCGCCGCATAGCCTTCTACTACTTTTTTATAGGCGGGACTAATTTTATTCTCATAGTCTTTTTCAATTAACTCCTCAGAGCCAATAAACTGTGTGATGAAATCGGCAGGAAGTCCTTTGTTTTTTAAATGCTTAGACAGCAAAGCATTGCCAGCTAAATAACCCAACTGAATGGTTTTAAAATCATCTTCAGCATGGGCCCAAGCCAAACCATAGGCTAAGGCAGCATCTGTTTGGGCATAAATGTGAGGCACTCCATAGGAATCTCGAATGATGTCTATGGTGTTGGGGTTTATTTGACCATTTCCCCAATTGGAAAACAACCCACAGAGGATTAGGGTGTAGAAGCTTATTTTAAACATCTGCAATTTTTTTGGTGAAGATATTAAAAATCAGTTAGCTCTTTTACTTATTAGATCGAGGGGAATATTTTCTAAAAAAATATGCTTAGCTTTAGGGTTCAATAAATGCAAATACGCATACCTAAATAGAATTTAAATGAAAATGAAACACCCTTTATTGCTGCTCCTTTTTATGGGCTTTGTGAACAGTGCCTTGGCCCAAGAGAAAATCAGTCTTTTTAATGGAAAAAATTTAGACGGTTGGCAAATTCATGGCACAGAGTTTTGGTATGTATCTGATGGCCTTTTAGTCTGTGAAAGTGGGCCTGATAAAGCCTATGGCTATCTTTCAACTTTAGCACATTATGATAATTTTGATTTAAGTGTTGATTTTAAACAAGAAGCCAACGGCAACAGTGGCATCTTTTTTCGGTCAACAATAGAGGGCACCAAAATTAGCGGTTGGCAAGTAGAGGTGGCTCCTCCCGGTCATGATTCCGGAGGCATATACGAATCCTATGGCAGAGGCTGGTTGATTAAACCCGATCCCGAAAAAGATAAAGCACTTAAAATGGGAGAATGGAATACCATGCGCATTCGCGTGGTAGGTGACCAAATAGAAACGTGGTTGAACGGCGTTTCTATGATTACACTAGAAGACCAAAAAATAGGGCAGGGAAAAGGTTCCATAGCCTTGCAAATTCACGATGGTGGGGGCATAAAAGTGCGTTGGCGTAATCTTGAACTAACCCCCCTTCCTTAATTTTATAAAATAATAAACATGAAAAAAAGAACTTTTTTAAAAACCTCTGCGCTTGCAATGGGCACCGCTTTTTTGCCTGGGTGTCAATTTGAAGCAAAGGGAACAGAGCAGCTCAGAACAGCACATGTTGGAGTGGGGAATATGGGATTTGAAGACCTTAAAGCCATAGCTTCTCACCCACAAGTTAAGGTAACCGCTTTATGTGATGTGGACACTGAAAATCTGGCGAAAGCAAAAGCAATGTTTCCCAATGCAAAAACCTATAGAGACTACAGGGTCATGTTGTCTGAACTACAGAATGAGATTGATGCTGTGGTGGTCTCAACTCCAGACCATACCCATGCGCCGGCATCTTTATATGCCATGGAAATGGACAAACCTGTGTATTGTCAAAAGCCTTTGACGCATCATGTGTCAGAAGCTAGAACCATGCGTGAAGTGGCAGCTTCTAAAAACCTAGTGACCCAAATGGGTATTCAAGTTCATTCTTTTTATGATTATAAGCTGGCCACCATGCTCATTCAAGGTGGAATCATTGGCAAGGTGCATAAGGTAGTGGCATGGTCACCCAAAAACTGGGGTTATGATGGCCCTGCCCCCGAAGGTGAAGATGCGGTGCCTGAAACCTTAGATTGGAATTTATGGTTAGGCACCGCTAAGGAACGTCCCTATAAAGAGGGTTATTATCACCCCGGTAATTGGCGTAAATTAGTTGATTATGGTTGTGGAACGCTGGGCGATATGGGTGTTCATATTTTTGACACTCCCTATAATGCACTTCAATTAGACGTGCCTTTAACCATACTAAACAATTGTAGAGAACCTAATGCCTATGGCTATCCAGAAAACAACCACGTAACCTATACCTTTCCTGGCACTCCCTATACCCAAGACACCCTTGAATGGGTTTGGTATGACGGCCCCGGGGCTCCTCCTGAACTGGAAGAGCTGGCGCTGCCCAACGGAGATGCCCTACCGGATCAAGGGGCTATTTTCTTTGGTGAAAATGGAAATCTATTATTGCCGCATTTTATGCAACTACCCAAGCATATCATTGACGGTGCTTATGTAGACTATAACATTGCCGATTTTGACCCGAACGGTGCATTGGGCGAACCTGTTCGTGATTATGCAGGAGAATCCCCTAAACACTATCATCAGTTCGTGGATGCTTGTTTAGGAAAAGCTACCGCTTCGGCTCCTTTTTCCTATGCCGCACGACTCACAGAAACCATTTTGTTAGGTGTCATAGCTGGACGTTTTCCTGGTCAAACCTTGCATTGGGATAATGCCACAGCACAGTTTCAAGAAGCAGAAGCGAACCAATATCTGGCAGGAGATTATCGGGAATTTTAACCTTAGAATGGTAAAATAAGAGACTTTCTCAAAGATTGTCAATAGCTTGGGCTAATTCAAAATCTTTAGCGGTGAGTCCATCCGCATCATGGGTGGTGAGTTCTAGCAAAACCCTGTTGTATTCGTTAATGATTTTAGGATGATGATTTTGCTTGATGGCTAGCTTGGCCACTTTATTCATAAAGGTGATAGCCGTTTCAAAATCACTAAATTGTATAGCCAAATGAAGCTCTTTCTCTTTAAGTACCCAATGAGGGTGGAGCAATTCCATTTTTTCTTTAATGGCGCTTACAGTTAGTAACTCTAATGTTGCCATTTATTAATATAGGAGGGAGGTGACAATGCGGTAGGCTAAATAAATGCCCGTTACACTCCAAATCCACCATCTGTTTTTAAGATACCATTCCATTTGTTCTTTTTATCACAACAAGATATCAAAAACAAACTACTTTTAGTTTATTCAGGGCAGACCCCTTCAGTATAGCGTAAAACACCACTGTTTTCGGCAGCACAAACATTTGGGTAGGTTTCATTATTACAACCACAAACCGGAACATATTCTAATGTGCATATTGCATCTTCTTTGATTTTAGCCGGATCGATACAGTCGTCTTTATCATCGTCATCTTTGGAACTGCAAGAAGCTACAAAGAAACATACAATTGTCAAGGTTAAGAGACTAATCCATTTTAATGTTTTCATAGGTTAAGTATTAAGTTGTTATTCATTACAACTCCCTCAGACAAATATTATGCCAAGTCTTTAATCTCGATTAATTATAACAGGCCATCCTTTAAATTGTTTGGCATCGGCTTGAGTGACATCGGCAAAACGGGGCCAGCACTCAAAAGTGATTTTTTCGTTGTTTATTTTCACAATGCCAAATCCGGCTCCATTTGAATCGCTGTCTGGATTGGCATAAGCATGCATGGTAATTTTGTTATTAAAGCCATCTAGATAGTTGCCCGTCCAAGGTAAAATGTCATTCCCGTTGGGACCTGCCTTTTCTGACTCTGGCCACCACCATCGGCTGTAGTAATCGTTAACGATAGCCGGCACTACAAAGGCCCATGGGCCATCATCAAAACGGTCTATGCCGTGTTTGATAACAGTGGCAATATGCTGGTCTCCAGCTACGTGAATGGCATTGGCTTTTTGGATGAGTCGCAAGGCTTTATTGCGACCCGTTTGTGGCCAACCGTTAGAGTCTAAATCGGCATGTAAACGATTGTCTAGCGTGCCATGAATATGGGCCCCTCCACAGAAACCGGTTTGTGAAAGCACCACTTTTTGAATGCCCGGACGTTGGTCTTCAGCCCATTGCTTGAGAAAAGACAACTGCCGTTCTCCCAAAAGGGTTAAGCCCTCTAAATCTATAGAGTTTGGATCGTAGTTGGGATTGCGAATGTGATCAGGTCTAGGGCCTTGTTGTGGAATTTTTCCAGCTGGCCCGCTTTTAAATTTACGATCTTCTAGGATGGCAAAGTCAATAGCACCCCATTGGAAGTTGGTATAATAAACCGGAATATCTTGAAGAATAGGGGTGGGGTCATAGGGATCCGGCAAATGATTGGTTTGTGAACGATGCACCATTTTAATGTATTCTGGGTGGAAAAAATAGCCTCCATCATTGCCGGCCATAGAGCTGGCTTTTTTTCCATTTTCCCCCCAAATATTACCTTGACCAATATCGTGGTCATCGGGAATGGTAATACAAGGTCTGTTTCTAAAGGTTTCTCTAAACTGCATGCCAAATTTGAGCCAGGCAGCAGTATGCTCTTGATGATCATAAGACTGATCGCCAGCAAAGAAGATTAAATCTGGATCGAGTTCATTGATGTTGTTCACATAGTGATTGCGGTCTCCACGATCTTTATTGCTGTTGCATGAAAGGGCTGCTAACACAAATTCTTCCTTGGTAGGCGCAGCGCGCACAAGCCCTTCATAAGAAGCTTTATTGCCATGTAAAATGCGGTAAGGAATATTTTGAGTAGCATCCCAATTTTCAATTCTAAAGGTGGTGTTCCACCCAAGATCATGGATTGTTTCAGCGGCAATTTCTTCCCATTTTCCATCTTTTTGAATGGCCAAACGAACCTCTCGGTTTTCATCCGGATAAAGCGGAAATAGTTGAGCCGTGAGTTTTAAAACGTCATCGGAAACGGTATAAATACCAAAAGCAATGACCTCTTCACGGGGCACTTTTAAATTGACTATGGGATTGTCCGCTCGGTTCCACCAATCGTTTACACTGAGGGTGTCTAGTTTGCTGAAAGGCGCAAGGACCTTGGGTTCTAGGTTTTTTGGCGTTGGGTTTTGGCACCCTAGCAAAAGTATTGCGAGTAGTGGTAAAAGAAAATAGCGCATGGTCTTAAAAATTTATAACAAGATACTAAATCAAAGTAAACAATAAAATGCACAAGGGAGAGATTTCATTACGTCAAAAACCGTATTTTAGAATTCAATATGATGGCTATGCCTAAAAAATTAATTCTTCAAGATTTAGACAATCGTTCTTATGAGGTGGAAGACATAGAGCGCTTTATGCAGCATTTAGAAGATTTTCATACCAATGCTGAGGGCGAGGGTGACAGCAGTTTGCACGAAGAAAACGGATATTATTTTAGGGTTACTCCTGCTTTTTATCGAAATCTAAAAGAAAGAGTGGCCCAACTTTAATGTTGTTATAGCGTGACGATGGCCTTGATAAGCAATTTGGGACTGTTATAGAGGTTTTCAAAAGTTTTGGGAAGGTCCTCAAATTCCAAATGATGGGTGATGTATTGGGCAACAGGAAACTCTTTCTTTTGTAGGGTCTCAATGACCGCCTCAAAATCTTCACGAGTAGCATTCCGACTGCACAACAAGGTGGTTTCTTTGGCGTGCAGTTCAGGGTGTTTAAAACTCAGACTGTCTTTATAGAGTCCCACTAAGACATAGGTTCCCCCATGACGCATAAACTGAGGGCCACTTTCCATAGCAGAGCGGTTGCCGGTGGCATCAAAAACCACATCGGCTAGTTTTCCTTCGTTGAGTGTTTTGATTTGTGAAGTAGCCTCAGCGCCCGCTTCAATGGTCTCTATTTTAAGTTGTTGAGCAACAAATTCTAAGCGTTGACGGTCTTGGTCTAGTGCAAGCACTCGATATCCCTTGTTTTTTGCGAGTAACATAAGACCAATACCTATGGGGCCACAACCTATTACCAATAGTGTATTTCCTGTTTGAGTTTTGGCTCGTCTAAGGGCATGAGCACCTATGCTAAGCGGCTCTATGAGGGCAATGGCATCTAGGCTTAAATCAGCTAATGGAATTAAATGGGATTGTGGAAGTGCCATATAGTCTTGCATACCCCCATCGGTATGCACCCCGAGCACTTGAAGTTTTTCGCAACAATTGGATTTTCCATCTAAGCAAGCCACACAGGCATTGCAATTGAGATAGGGAAGAATGGCCACCTGATCACCTTTTTTAAGGGTGGATTCTTGTTGAGGCACTTCTTGAACTACACCGGCTAATTCGTGTCCCAATATTCTAGGGTATTCAAAAAAAGCTTGATTCCCTTTAAAGGCATGTAAATCTGTACCGCAAATTCCAATTTTTTTAATTTGAACTAAGGCCTCATGGGGTTGCGGTTTTGGAATAGCTTTTTCTCCTTTTTCCCATTTTCCGGGTTCCACACAGCGTATATATTTCATGGCTTTTAGTTTAAAATTAATTCGGGAAGAAAAAGGGAAAGTTCTGGAAAGAGTGAAACCAAAATGAGTACGATCAAACTAACAGCTAAAAAAGGCAATCCGGCTTTACTCACCTTTCCGATTGAGGTTTTGCCAATGCTAGAGGCCACAAAAAGGCAAACACCAACCGGTGGTGTTGTTAGTCCAATAATGAGGTTTAACACACAAATAACGGCAAAATGCATAGGGGCAATGTCTACGGCTAGGGCCACTTTCAAGAGAATGGGAAACATAATTAAAAGGGCGGCAATGGTCTCCATGAAAGTTCCCACTGCAATGAGCAAGAGATTAATCAACAAGAGCACTACATATTTGTTGTTGGTAAAAGCAAGAATTTCAGTTGAAAGGGTTTGTGGAATTTGCTCCGTGATTAAAATAAAGCCAAATAAATTGGCAAAACCCACTAGAATCATAAGCGATGCCGTGGTTTTCATCGAATCTAAAAAAACAATGGTGATGTTTTTAATATTTAATTTTTTATAGATAAAAAGCCCCACCAGTAGCGCATAGAGCACCGCTACTATAGACGCTTCTGTTGGGGTGAATACTCCTCCAATGATACCTACCAAAATGAGCACAGTTAGCCCAAGGGCCCAAAAGGTTTGGCCAAAACTAACCACTAGTTGATAGAAACTACTGCGTTTGTTTTTGGGATATTTTTTACGTTGTGCAATGATATAGGTCACCAAGAAAAGTCCAAAGCCTAGAAGCAGTCCTGGTATTGCTCCGGCTAGGAAAAGCTTTCCAACAGATAGACCGCTTAGGGTAGCGGCAATAATCATGGGTAAACTAGGTGGAATGATGGGCCCAACCGTGGAGGAAGCAGCTGTTATGGCACAAGAAAAATCACGATCATAGCCCTCTTTTTTCATAGCTGGAATGAGAACAGAGCCTAAACTAGCGGTATCTGATATGGCTGTTCCAGAAATTCCGGCAAACAACATGGAAGCACCAATATTCACAAAGGCCAATCCTCCTCTAACGTGGCCTAGTAAATGGTTGCAAAACCGAATTATCTTATCGGTAAGCCCGCCTTGATTCATCAGATTTCCGGCTAAAATAAAGCCTGGAATACTCAACAGAACAAAAACATCAATGCCGGCATACATTTTTAACGGGATCACCGTTAGAGGTGTGCCTTTAACAAGCAGATAGAGACAACAAGATAATCCCAAAGAAAAAGCAATAGGAAAGCGAAGCAATAAGCCTAACACAAAAACGATAAGGAGTAATGCAATCATTTTTTTAGTTGTTTCAAAAAGTTAATAGCAGCATAGATACAGATAGACCCTGTGAGGATTAATAAACTAAAAAACGGGAAGGTCATAGGAATTTGCAGGCTGGGCGAAAGCTCGTAACGTCCCATTTCAACAACCTTAATAGCATAGATCCCCATGACACCAAATAGCAGAAAAACAAGCAGGGGAATGATTCTATTTAGGTTTTGCTGAAGTTTTGGATTCTTTTTTTTGGAAAATAAATCCAATTGCACAAAATAGTTTCCTCTATAGGCTAGCCCACTGGCAAAGGCAATGGCATAAATAAATAAAATACGAGAAGCTTCTTCGGTCCAGGCAGGAACGTTATCTAAAAAATAGCGCGCAAAAATTTGAATCGAAACGGTAATCACAAAGCCAAAACTGCTTAGCAGAGTTCCGATTTTAAGGGTCCAACCTAAAAGTTTTAACGGCTTCATTGGGTGAGCGCTTTTATGGATTGATACACGTTTTTCATGTTCGGAGAGAGGCTTTCGTAAATGGCTTTTTCACTACGTTCTATAAAAGCCTTTTGGTCAACTTCAATAAAGGTCATGCCTTCATTTTGAAGGTCTTCTTGCACTTGAGTTTCATTGGCTACAAAAAGCTCATGTTCGTAGGCCTGCATTTCTTTTGCCGCTTCTAAAAACACTTCTTGCAAAGGAGGAGGAAGTCTTTGAAATTGGGCTTCTCCCACGAGGGGATACCCCCAACTAACCACATGGCCGGTTAGGTTCACATATTGTTGCACTTCACTAAAGCCCGCATTTTTAATCATGGCAAAGGGATTTTCTTGGGCTTCTATAGTGCCCTGCTGGAGGGCCGTAAATACTTCTGAAAAAGCCATAGGGGTGGGTTTAGCCCCCATAGAATTCCAGGCCGTAACATAGGAGGGGGCATTAGGCACCCGAATGATGAGTCCTTGTAAATCGTCAGGATGTTTGATGGGTCTATTGCTGGTGAGGTGTCGTTCCCCCCGTTGAAAATAGCCCACAGGGCGTAGGCCCATTTTTTCAATCATAACCTGTTCAATTTGGGCACCAATGGGACTTTCGATCAACTTTCTCATTGCAGCGGCATCTTTTAGCAAAAAAGGCATGTCCGAAAAAGTTAAGATTTCTTCCCAATTGGCTAGGGTTGCGGCCGAAATGGTCATGTCTATCACGCCAGCTTGAATGAGGCGAATGGCTTCAATTTCTTTAGCCAGCTGTTCTGAGGGGTATATCTCAAGTTTTATTTGACCCTTAGATCGCTCGGCTAGAAGTTCGCCAAAATGCACAAAGGCCTTATACCAAGTGTGGTTTTCATTGACCAACATGCTGGCTTTAAAAACATATTGAGGCTGCTCTGCCTTGGTTTTACACCCCATGAGCAGCAGTATAAATGTGCTTAGCCAAAATGCAAACCGAACACGTTTTGACATGTTTTATTGTTTCTTTGCTAAAGCTACTAAATTTTTAACGGCAAGCCATAGGGTCTTTATGCTGAGGATTGATTTTTGTGTAACGGTTTGGCTAAAGTGAGTTGTTTGTAAACTTGCTATTCATCTCTAGTCATTAATTTGTTGTATTTAAGTTCGTTTTAGGGTATTTTTACTTTCTCACCTTTTGCAATAAAAACTAATTCCTCAAGATTCTTTCCAAAATATTGATGTGAGTAATTGTCCATATGTGTTACAACTAGTGTATATCCTCAACCATTCGGTTAAACCCAAGGGCGGCGTTTATTTCTTTTAAATAATTTTATGTTTTTTTGTTTATAATAGTTTGCTTTTCAGCTTTTTGGCTCTCAAAAAGGATTGGCTAAACGCATTGTGTTTAGGGCTAGTAACTCTTGGAAGTAAATACAGGGAGGCAGCTAGGTCTTTCATGGTGGGGTCTTATTTTGGGGGTTGTTCAACCGAACAATACTAAAAAAATCTTTGAGTAGCAAAGATTTTAATGGTGCAGCAAGGGGCTAAAAGAAATAAGATTTGTATCCAACGAAAGGGGAGGGCGCTCTCTTGACTGACCTAGGAGGCAATGATTTTATTGCACGACATAATGCAGCTCCGAAACTTCAGAAATACGAAAATAGCCCAAAGGAGCCCTATCAGGATTGGTGCGGTTGACCACATTGCCGTTGAGGTTGACGGGAGGTGGCTGAAAGGGGCCGCCCCCACCTTGTAAATTTTGCGTAACCAGTAGGCTCCAATAGTTATACCCCCTAGGAGATAAGCCCAACTGTCGCAATTGGAGTGTGTCGCCTGCTTCTACCTCGCTGTCTACTAAAATACCGTAGTATTCAATGCCATTGGTAAAATCATCACGATAAACATTGAGGTCTGGGAGTTCGAAACGGGGGGTGATGAATTCAAAAAGAGTATAGTTTTCTTCTTCGGGGGGATCAAAACTATAGACTTCAAATTTAAGTGCCTCACGGCCAAAGAAGTTGAGTTGTTCTTGTTCCACACGTGTAATATTGGCCACCGTTTGAAAGCTTTCGGTTGCCTCAAATTCTTCTTGGTTGTAGGTAATATGGAGGGTATAATTTTGGTTGACCTGATAGGGAACGGTATCAAGGGCTACGTAGCGTCCAGAATTTTCAATTTCCACAAAGCGATAGCGCTTGGCCGCTTCGTCCACAATACTTACGGTTGCACCGCTAGCCGGATTTGTTTCGTTGCTAAAATAGGGGCTAAGGGTGGAAAGCCATATTTCTTGCTCAGTTTGACGGGTTTCTTTAATCCAATTGATATTGGCTTCCACAACCAGTCTGGGCGCCTCCTCATTTAGGTCAACTTCAATAATTTCTTCACAACTAATGCAGACAATTAAAGCACAAAGCCATCTTCCAATTTTTTTCATGCTACCATTTAAAGTTATAGGTTACGGAGGGAATAATGCCAAAAAGCGAAAGCTTTATGGCCTCATTGCTTCCTGTGTCTAGATTTTGCTCAAAGCGAATGGAGGCAGCATTTTTTCTGTTGTAGACATTAAAAATGCTAAAAACCCACTCTCCTGTTTGTTTTCCGTTCTTTTTTTGCGGGGTGAAGCTTGCCGAAAGATCCAAGCGGTGGTAGGCGGGCAACCTGCTGCTGTTTCTGGATTCATAGTTGGCAATTGAAAAGCCCTTAAAAGTATATTGTCCGTTGGGATAGGTGACCGGTTGACCGGTTTGATAGAGAAAATTCGTGTTGAAACGCCAACGCTTGTTTTGCTGATAGGAGGCTGTTAGACTCAAATCGTGTGTTTTATCATAGGGCGTAAAATACCATTCGCCATTGCTTATGCCAGTTTCTGAGGGAGTTCTTCCTTGGGTTTGTTGCACGGAACGAGAAAGTGTGTAGGCCAGCCAGCCTGTTAGTTTCCCCTCATTTTTTCGCAAAAGCAGTTCCAAACCCTTGGCTTCAGCAATGCCGCTTAACAAGACTTGTTCAATGGCATTATTGGCAATTAATTCTGCTCCATCAATATAATCTAATCGGTTTTGAATGGTTTTGAAGAACGCTTCTATTGAAAGATTATAGCGGTTGTTTTGGAGGCTTTTAAAATAGCCTAAGGCCACTTGATCTAGGAGTTGGGGCTCAATAAAAGGACCACTGGGTGCCCATATATCAATGGGAGTGGGGGCATTGGTGTTAGAAATTAAATGTAAATATTGGGCCATGCGGTTGTAGCTCACTTTAACCGATTGCTCTCTTTTAAGCTCATAGGCCATTGAAAAGCGGGGCTCTAGATTATAAAACGACTTTAGAACCTCTCTTTTTTTAAATTCTGTTAGGCCAATAGGAGAAGCACTTTCATAAATTTGGAGTGACTCATTAAACAACACCGGCTGATTGTTAGCATAGTTAAAAAGCGGTTGCCCCAAACGGATAAAATTACTCAATCGCAAGCCTATCATAATGTTTACGTTGGCACTTAAGGCAGTGTCTAAGCTCCCATAAATCGCATTTTCTAAAGCAAATTTATCGGTGAGTTTGTTGGTTTGAACCTGCGTGTTTTCTTTGGTGGGTTCAATAAGACCAGGGTCAAATTGATAGTTAATATGATTTAAGCCATAGGCCAATTTGGTGTTTTCGTTTAGATAGTGCTTAAAATCATATTTCGCATTAAAATTGATAATGCCAGAAGTCCATTTAAAATCGGCGAAATTAAAATCTAGATAATAATCATAGTCTGAATAAATCAGCGATAGATTAGAAAATAGTTTTTTAGAAAACAAATGGTTCCATCTGAAATTGGCTACCGAATTGCCATAGGCGTTGCTAAACAGATTATCTATATCAAAAACATCTCTTCCAAAATAGCCAGAGAGAAATATTTTGTTTTTTTCATCTAGTGTGTAACTCAACTTGGTGTTGAGATCATAGAAATAGGCTTTGTTATTGTCAATACTTTCAATAAGGGGGAGAAACAAATGGGCATAGCTACTGCGTCCTCCGAAGAGAAAGGCACCCTTGTCTTTTTTTAGCGGGCCTTCCACCAACAGACGGCTTGAAATGAGTCCTATACCGCCATTGGCCCGAAACTGTTTGCTGTTCCCTTCTTTTTGATAAATATTCAATACGGAGGCTACCCGTCCGCCATAGTTAGACGGAATGCCGCCTTTGTAGAGCTTGAGGTCTTTGATGGCGTCTGGATTAAAAACGGAGAAAAAACCAAAGAGGTGAGAGGCGTTATAAATAATGGCCTCATCGAGCAAAATAAGGTTTTGGTCAGCTGCACCACCCCGCACATTAAAACCCGAGGAGCCCTCCCCGCCATTGGTAACTCCCGGTAAAAGGGTGATGGATTTAATAATATCAACTTCTCCTAGAGCAGCCGGCATGTTTTGAATGGTGCTGATGCTGAGACGGTTAACGCTCATTTCGGGGCTTTTGAGGTTCATAGCCTCCACATTTTCAACCACCTCCACTTCTTCTAGGGCAAGGGCCGTTTCCACCAATTCAAAATTTTGGGTTAAGTCGGTTTCTAGGTCAATGCTGGTATTCAAATTTTCAAAGCCCAAATAGCTGATAACAACAGCATGAAACCCCTTAGGAACGGTGATGGAATAAAACCCATATTCGTTGGTGATGACCCCTAGTTGCAAATCAGGAAAAATAACATTTACCCCTATAAGGGTTTCGTTGGTGTTGGCATCGGTAATATAGCCACTCAGGGTTTGGCGATCCTGCCCATATGCCAACACAAAGGAGCAAAAGGCAACTAAGAAAAAGGGTGAAATACGCCTTGGCATTTTCTTTTTCAATTTTTTTTCAAGCAATTCGCTACAAAAATAGGCACTGTAGTGCAATTAATTGGCTTTTGTTTAAACTATAAGGCAGATACAAGCCAAAAGCCTTTTGTTTAGTGCTATTCCGTTAGTTTTTCTAATTGCCCAATTTGCTCCCAGTTTGGATCTATTTTCATGCTAACAGCAACATAAATTTGATCATCTTTTAAATCAATCATTCCTGTTGAATTACTTTTCAATTGAGCAATTACTTGGTCAGGAGTCAATTTATACATTGCACCACTGGAAGCATCAACAATAATTCCAATAATTCCACCAAACAACAGATTACCTAAGAACCATCCATCCATCTCTCGTTTAATCGTTATTTCATATGGATAATAGCTATCTAAAGCTATTTTCACATCATACTGTTGCTTTTTTGATTTAACTCCTTTTTCTCTACCTATTCTTCTAAGAACTAATATCTTAGGAGTTTTTCCCATTTCTTTTCCATCAATTGTAATGGTCGCTCCGTTAGGTTGGCTATTCAAATTAACCTTTTGGGTAGGGCCATGGATAATTGTAGCGCAGCTTGACATAATAAATGCTAAAATACCAGTTGTTAAAATGCTGATTTTCAAAATACTAAAGTTTGTTTGTTAGTTAATATTCATGTTGCTTCAATAAAAGCTAGCACCTAAATAAGACCTCCTGTCTATTCCTAACTTCAATATACCTCCTTGCTCTATTTGTGGTGGATTAGGCAATAGTAGTAAACCCTCCTGCAGATGGTTATCATTAGGAATACGGCTACAAAAACAAAGTGTTGATAGTGAACGTAGGGACTTCATGACATAGGCTAGATTGGGTGCGTATCGGTTTTAAAATAAAAAAAGTGGGGCAATAAAAAAAGGCTTTTAGCTAAAAGGATTGAGAAGGAGTGGTTTTTAGAATTTTTATTTCCCAATACAAAAGCGACCAAAGATGGTGCCTAAAATATCTTGATCTACCTCAATGGTTCCGGTAATGCTGCCAATATGCTGAATAGCTTCTTTAAGGTCAATGCTCAGCAAATCGCCACTAATTTGATGTTGAAGTCCCTCTGCAACTGTTTGCAACGCTTCAGCTGCCAATTGCAAGGCTTCCTGATGGCGGGCATTGCTAATTAAAACGCTTTCGGAAGATTGGGTTGCCTTGATTTTGCGGTGCAAACTAGTTTTTAAATGCGCTATGGTTTCGGGTTGAAAAGTAGAGAGTTTTAGAAATTCTATAGGCCATTCAGGGGGCAAGAGTTGTATTAGTTCCTCCTGATGTGCCAAAAAAGCATTGGGGTCAAATCGATCAATTTTACTTTCTACCAAAATGATTTGAAGGTCGGCTCGTTTCATTTTGTTGAGATCTTCTAAAACAGCTTTTGGTGGGGTGTCAAGGGGATCATAGAGATAAAGCAAAAGTTGAGCTTGAGTCACTTTTTCATAGGCTCTTTGCACGCCAAAGGCCTCTATGGTGTCGGTGGTTTCGCGTAAGCCAGCCGTATCGATAAAGCGAAACTTAAGCCCTTCAATCACCAAAGTATCTTCAATGCTGTCTCGCGTGGTGCCGGCAATATCAGAAACGATGGCCTTTTCTTCATTGAGCAAAGCATTGAGCAGGGAAGATTTTCCGGCATTGGGTTTTCCTGCAATGGCCACGGGAATACCGCTTTTAATAGCATTTCCCAAGGTAAAAGAGGAGAGAAGTTCCTGCAATTGCTGTTGGAGGGCTTCCACCAAATTGACCAATTCTTGGCGATCGGCAAAAGCAACATCTTCTTCAGAAAAATCGAGCTCCAATTCTATAAGAGCTGTAAAATTGATGAGTTTTTCTCTAAGGCTATTCAAGTGAGAAGACACCCCGCCCCGCATTTGCTGTAGGGCCAAACGATGTGCTCCGGCGGCGTCTGAGGCAATGAGATCGGCAACGGCTTCGGCCTGACTTAAATCCATTTTTTTGTTTAAATAGGCACGTAAGGTAAATTCCCCTGGGGTGGCAATTCGCACTTTTTGTTCAATATAGGCTTGTAAAAGTTGTTGTTGAATATAGGGAGAGCCATGGCAAGAAAGTTCCACCACATCTTCGCCTGTATAGGAATGGGGCGCCTTAAAAACCGTCACTAACACCTCATCCAAAAGTTCGTTTTGGTAATTAATAGTGCCAAAATAAACGTCTTGCGAGCCTCCTTTTTGAAGAGAGCGCTTGCTTTTAGATTGAAAAAGCACTTCAGTAGTAGCAATGGCCTCGGGCCCTGAAACCCGCAACAAGGCAATGGCACCTTCTCCGGGGGGGGTGGCAACGGCCACTATAGTATCCGCAAGATTCATCCTGCAAAAATAGGTGATTTCCGTGAGGCAAAGGCCAAGGGCAAACAAGAACTAGTCACCGGAACTCGTTACCCAATTTTTTTTCCGAAGGTAGCTCTCTTTTTGTGGAGCCTTTTTTGATAGTGCTTCCAGAGTTGTTGAATGGCCAAGTTATCTTTTAACTCCGGATTGGTTTCTACCCATTTGATGTTGTATTTCTTAAAAACATCAAGCATTTCATAGAAAATGAGTGCTGTTAGTCCTTTGTTTTGATAATCGGGGCGAATCCCGATCAAATAGAACGAAGCGCGATCATTGAAATACAAAGCTTTAAACAAATGATAGTAGGACCATAGATTCTTTTTTCCTTTCATTTTTTGTAAAGCCTTAGTAAAACAGGGCAGTATGATAGAAAACGCTACGAGCTCTCCTTTTTGATTCACGATGCACTTAATATAATCCGGATTGACATAGGGGAAATATTTCTTTTTATAATGTTCAATCTGATCGTTTTGAATGGGAATGTAGGTAGAGAGGGCGCTATAGGTTTGATCTAAAAGTTGGAACATTTGCTCCACATAGGGATAGATGCTCTTTCTGGAGTTAAAGTGAAGCGTTTTCAACTGATAGCGATTCACCACCAAATTGGCAAAACGTTTTACGTTTTCTGGCATATCTTCCCTTTTAGGCACTTTAATCTCATATTCTACCCATTCGGTTTTCGAGTCATAGCCCAGTTGGGTGAGATGCTTGGCGTAGTAGGGGTGGTTGTAGAGCGTAATCATGGTACTTCTTTCTTCAAAGCCCATGGTCAAAATACCAGCCTTATCGAGGTTAGAAAAGCCCATTGGCCCTTCCATATGATCCAGTTTTCGGGCTTTTCCCCAAGCCTCAGCTGCTTCTAAAAGCTTTTGGCTAACGTTTATATCGTCAATAAAATCAAACCAACCAAAGCGCAATTTTTTGGTTTTTAAGGCATTCACTTCAATGTGATTGACCATAGCCGCAATGCGACCCACTACTTTGTTGTTTTGAAAAGCCAAAAAACAACAGGCTTCGGCATTTTTAAAAACAAAATTTTGAGTGGGATCAAAATAGGCCATTTCCTCCTCAATTTGCGGGGGCACCCAAAAGGGGTGATGAACATAGAGCTCAAAGGGAAATTGGACAAAAAGCATTCTGTCTACTTGGTTGTCAACAGACTTTATCTCAATGGGTGGGTGCATACTTAATTTTTGCGCTTTGCTTTTTTATTGCGCTTCTTTTGGGTTTTACTGTCTTTTCGGATGGCTTTTTTAACTTGTTTTTCTTGCTTATTTAATGACTTAGCCTCGAGCTCAGCCGCTGTCTGAAAGTCTTTGTGGAAATCCAATCGATAGGACACCCCTGCGTTAATAAAGAGCATGCCGGGAGTGTTTTTTGTGTTGGCTCCCACCGTAGCTTCAATTTGTAGGTCATCACTCCACAAATAGGCGGCCCCTCCACGCACTAAATTGTTGCGAAACAAATCGCTATAGCGTCCTTCGTTTTCCAAATAAATCGACCACAGCGGATTGAGTGTATGGGTGAGGGTTACGATATAATTTTTTTCAGGATAGTCAGACAATATGCGTTGATAGGAGAGATTGGTAACCAACACCCAGGTTCTTAGGAAATGGGTTTGAGTGGCCAAGGTAGCCCGAAAGTGTAAAAAAGGCTCTTGGTCAAGTGGAACTCCAATATTTTGATAAAAAATAGGTCGATAGAGCTGGGCAAAATAATTGCGATAAGGGTAGGGCTGTTCTTTGCCTAATTGTGCATTGGCACCTGCGGTGAGAGACACAGCAGGAAGTAAATCGCGCAGCTTAAAACGGTTATTGGCTTTCCAACTGTATACATTAATTTTTTCTTCTTTTTTATAAGGATCATAAAGCAAAAACTTTAGTCCTAAAAAATTTTCGGTAAAACCTTTTTTAGTTGTGGAGGTTGGCTCGGTTGCCAGTTTAGAGGTAAGGGTCCCTTTTAAATAGGCACCTTGATAGGTGAGTTCTAATCGCTCAAATAAAAAACCCCATCGCACCGAAAGAAAGGAAATGCCGGCATTAAATGTAGATTTGTTATAGCCCGAATGGAGGTAGTTTTGATGTGCAAACCCACTTTCTAGTTGCACCACGTTTTTCCCCACGGCAAAGGCCCCTATGGAAATACCCGGCCTGTTGGAGTTGATTTGATCTGTATATTGGGAAAAGAGACTTGTTAAGCCAAGAAGAATAAAGGAGCAAGTAATCAAAAATTTCATGCTGTAAATATACTTCATGTTGATGCATTTTAGAGGCTATAAGACAAAGCTAATTTAAAAAGGGCTAAATGTTTTTGAATTTCTTTACATTTGAAATTAAAGAGATTGGCTTGTTCGGATTAATTAACCCATTTTCAAAATACTTCATCCCTTCATTTTAATGCAAACGCTTATGTCCTCTTGGATGAGTTCACTTTTTACACGCAAAAACGGACTGCACGTTGGAATTATTGTAGGTTTTATGCTCCTTGCCTTGGCGTTTTATTATCCCCTTTTGGGAGGTAAACAATTATTGCAATCGGACATACGGCAATATGAAGGTATGGCACGCCAACTAAAAGAAGTGCGGCAAGAACAAGGCAAAGAACTTTATTGGATAGAAAATGCCTTTGGTGGAATGCCAACCTATCAACTCGGGGCTCAATATCCGTTAGATGTTTTAGCACCCCTCTATAAACTTATCCGGGTATTGCCACGCCCGGCACATATTTTATTTCTCTATCTACTAGCAGCCTATTGCTTTTTACTTGTTTTGCGTTTACCCTGGCACACGGCTCTCTTTGGGGCTTTGGGCTTTGGGTTCTCCACCTATTTACTCATCATTCTACAAGTAGGTCACAATACAAAAGCCTTAGCCATTGGCTATATG
>Ga0255760_10000376_pt1 | contig 44083 bp, 44 predicted proteins | sample 071ome_25_FD_179960 | JGI IMG/M metagenome (GOLD analysis project Ga0255760, IMG submission 179960) | Coastal salt marsh microbial communities from the Groves Creek Marsh, Skidaway Island, Georgia - 071410BT metaG (version 2) | ecosystem: Environmental > Aquatic > Marine > Intertidal zone >...
AAAACCGATACGCAAGCAACTGGTTCCGATACCGGATCTCGTAGACAGACTCTTACCTGAGTTGAAATCCACAGGGGGCGGGAACTTACGTTATTTGCTGGCTAAAAAAATTACAGCCTTAAGCGGTCTGCCGATTGACCCGCAACAATGGTCTGATTATGTATTGGATGAACATCTGCAGATGCAGATCATGGTGAGGGATGAAGCAGGTAATGTTCTGGGTAGTGGCAGGGATCTGCTGGTATTACAGGAGCAGTTCGCCGAAGAGATTCAACGTGACATACAACGTCATTCGGAAAACTCATTGGAATGCTCAGGGATTACCCATTGGGATTTTGGCGAGCTCGAAGAAACGCATGAAATCAAGGTTGAGAATATCAGATTATGTACTTACCCGGCTCTGGTGGATGAGCTCGACAGCGTCGCTTTAACCCTGTGTGATAATCTGCCATTGGCAGTGCAGGAAACAGTCTGGGGTATTGTACGTTTGCTGATGCTAAAAAGCCCTCAGCAGGTAAAGTATCTGAAAAAGATACTCCTGAGTGATAAACAGAAAAACCTGCTTTTAAGTCATTTTGGGCACAAAGATGAAATTCTGCAGCAGCTGATTCATACCGCATATCGAAACTGTTTTATTGATGAAAATAAGCTGCCAAGAACAGAGAAAGCGTTTAATGACATGTATGAGCGTTTTAGAGGCGATTTAATAGCCATTGCTGAAAAGCTGGGGCACAAACTTTATGACATAGCAGGGCGTTATCATAAGGTTAAAAAGTTACTGGAAAAGTTTTCCGCTATCGAGTCTGTATACAAGGATGTGGAAATGCAGCTGGAGGAACTTTTTCATGCAGATTTTATTTGTGACACACCGAAAGAATACTTTTCAGAAATACCCAGATATTTAAACGCTATCGCTGAGCGTATGGAGAAGTATCCCAGGCAGGCGGAAAAGGACAAGGAATGGACAAAAACATTGCAGCGTTATCAGGCCTTATATAACCAGCAATATGAGTTTTTGGTAAAACAAAACAGGGTGTCTGATGAGCTTGAAAGGTTCAGATGGCTAATGGAGGAATTTCGGGTGTCGTTATTTGCTCAGTCGATGGGAACACGAGAACCGGTTTCAGAAAAACGCTTACAGAAGTATTGGCAGGAAGAAATTCTGGAGACCGCTATGGGTGTTAATATTTAACCAGGGTTTTTACCCCGAGGAAGAATTGCCCTTCTTCCAAATCGAAAATACGGACTATTTCCACTAGTGCCTGAAACTCATTCTTATTGGTTTGTCCGTCATGGATTTTAATTTTGCATTCGGTTCCCATAGGAATGACCTGATCCGTCATTATCCCCATGCCACTTTTACTGATGTTGACACAAAGTGCTTCACATATTTTTTGTGGGCGGCCATAGTATAAAGTGATAGCAGTATTTACCTTTGCTCGTTCGAATTCACGTTGATCATGGAAACGAGCCATTGTGTGATAGGTCCCTCTGAGTAGATCACGCATTTTAATCATTGAATCAGAGCCTATTATGGGTAAATTTATTTTTCGGTTCAAACAATTCTCGCCAGCAAGTATGTATTATTTTAAATAAACATTTTGTGATGTAATTAACGAACTTCTATTGCAGCAAAATACAGAAGGGAGTAAGGTAGAACTGTCTTGGGGTTTTGAAGAAATGTTCCTGGTTTAGATAAAATCCACTGGTTTTTATAAGGCATGTCAGGAGCCATATTCATTGTCTAACATAATTCAACGGTAGGCTGTTTGAGGATTCAGCTAGCCTCTCAAGAAGAATAATGGAAAAAGGGGATAATAGTACTGTCTTGGTAATTGATGATGACCTCGTCGTCAGGGATAGTATTGCCGCTTTTCTGTCAGAACTCGCCTATCGTGTTGTTGTCGCCTCGGATACCAGTGAAGGAATGGAAGCTTTTCATTCGGCTGCGCCCGACCTGATCATTCTTGACCTTAATATTGCGGGTGACTGCGCTCTGGATTTTTTGAAAGCTATTTTTCTGGAGTCTTCCGCTCAGCCGGTCATCGTGCTTTCAGATAAAGAAGTCCTCGATAATGTTGTGGAAGCAATGAAACTTGGTGCCAGCGATTATCTTATAAAGCCGGTTACTGAGTTGGTGCTGCTGCAACTTTCCATCAACAGCAGCTTGAATAAGGCTCATATCATTAAAGAAAATGAGGCTTATCGCAAAAAACTGGAAAGCATCAATCATGAGCTGGAATATAATCTTGAGTTATTCCAGACTGACCAGCAGGCCGGAAGGCTGGTCCAGATAAGCATGTCTCCGGAGCCACCACAGGTTCTGGCGGGTTATGAGATTAATCACAGAGTTGTACCTTCCCTCTATCTGAGTGGAGATTCAGTTGAGTACGCTGAAGTGTCGAAGCACAGTGTTTTGTTTTATCTGGCGGATGTTTCCGGCCATGGTTCTTCGTCAGCTTTCATTACCATACTGTTACGTTTTCGTACTGAGCAGATGTTGCGGGAACAGGAAGGCACTTTTTCCAGAAAACTTACCCCAGCTTTAATACTCAGGCGCTTAAATAAGGACTTACTTGGTGCCGGACTTGGCAAACATATCACCATGTTTGTCGGTCTGTTAAACAGGAAAGACAACACTCTGACCTATAGTGTTGCTGCTCATCATCCCCTTCCTGTTATTTATAAGGATGGCAAAGCCAGCTTTATAGCAGTTAAGCGCAGCAGCTTTCCTGTCGGTTTGCTGACTGAAGCGGAATATTTTGAAGAAACCATTCCTTTCGAAAAAGCATCACTCACATTATGTTCCGATGGCATTCTTGAAACCTTGCCGCAAGCCAGCCTGGAAGAAAAAGAAAAAAGAATTCTTGAAGTCGTAGAGCAAAGTGAAGGAAAATTTCAGGCTATCAGAGAAGCATTCATGCTTAAAAATCTGAAAAATATACCTGATGATATTGCTGTGATGAATATCAGTGATCTGGCATCATAACAATTGGGATGAGCAGGGTTATGTTATAGATGAATTCAGGAAAGATTTTAGTAGCAGAATACAAGCACATGCCAGTTCTTAAACTGGTGGGGGATGTGCGTGTCCTGATGAGTTCTACCATCGATAATTATTTTTCAAGCCTCTACAGCAAGGCTATTCTGGAAGCCATGATTGTCGATCTGACAGAAACAACCGGGATTGATAGTACGGCTTTGGGTTTGCTCGCCAAAATGGCAATCCAGTTGCGTAACCGCTTTAATGTTAAACCCAGCATTATTTCCACTAATCCTGATATCACAAAAATTCTTAAAGGCATGAGCTTTGATATTATTTTCGATATTGTGGAAGAGCCACTTGATGCTGAAACAAATTTTGGCGAGTTGAATCACGTCAGCGAGCCTGAAGATGTGATCAAACAGAAAGTTATTGTTGCCCACCAGGCGCTTATGACTTTAAGTGATGAGAATAAACTTGAATTTCAGGATCTGGTCAGCGCCTTAAAAAACAGCTAACTGTTCTTTCAACTGTTCTTCACTGCCAATTTGGTTTTAATAAAGTCGCTGTGAGAGACATACAGCAGTTCGGCAACTTTACGAATAAGATGCTCTTCATAACGATCCAGGTTGCCATCCGCAAAAGCCACTTCCCACATGTTCTGGATTAAAGCAATTTTATCTTTCTGGTCATAAGACTCATTAATCAGGCTGGTGAACTGATAGACCGAGGTGGCTTCATCGGCTTCCTGTTGAGCCAGGTTGAATAACTCTTCCAGGGTAGCTTCCGGCAAGTTAAATTTGCTTTGCAGAATGCTGGATATCTTTTTTGTTTCGATATCGTCTATGCTGTGATCGGCCTTGCATAGCTCAAACATCAAAGCTGCACAGGCAAGATGATTTTTATCTACGAGTGTTTCGCCTGCGTCATGCTGTTCTGCCGGACTCAGGTATTTATTAAAGAAAGTGTTGATACTTTGTAACATAAGCTCTCCTTTATCGGGGTTGCACTACTTGCATGGCTTGCTCAAGCACACTTAAACCGGCACCGGGCTTATAAGCATTTTCACTGAGGTAGCGCCTAAACTTTTTACCGCCGGGCTGGTTTTGGAACAGCCCAAGTATATGCCGGGTTATATGTCTTAAGGCTGTTCCTTGCTGTAATTCCTCGGCAACATAGGGCAAAAAATATTCAAGGATTTTTTGGCGTTCAGGTATCTCATTATCAGCATTGAAAAATTCCTGATCTACAGCAGACAGGATATAAGGGTGCTGATAGGCTTCACGTCCCAGCATGACGCCGTCGACATGACGTAAATGCTCATGTGCTTCTGCCAGGGTTTTAATGCCGCCGTTAATGATTATTTCCAGCTCGGGGAAATTGCCTTTGATGTCATAGACGCGCTGATAGTTTAAAGGGGGTATTTCCCTGTTTTGTTTTGGGCTCAGGCCTTTAAGAATTGCAATGCGGGCATGCAGAATGAAACAGGAACAGCCAGCAGAGTTAACGAGAGTAATGAAATTCGCCAACTCGTCATAGGAATCGATATTGTCTATCCCAATGCGGCTTTTCACGGTAACGGGAATATTGACTGATCTTTTCATGGCGGCAACACAGTCTGCAACCAGTTCGGGCTCAGCCATCAGGCAGGCGCCAATTTTACCATTTTGTACACGGTCACTGGGGCAGCCGACATTTAAATTAACTTCCTGGTAGCCGGCGTCTTCAGCCAGCCTGGCAGATTCAGCCAGCTCGCCGGGGTCACTGCCACCGAGCTGAATGGCGAGCGGCTGTTCTGCGGAGTTAAACTTCAGAAAACGTTCTTTGTCTCCGTGTAATAAGGCACCAGTAGTTACCATTTCCGTGTATAACATCGCATGCTTGCTTAATAAACGTAAAAAATAACGGCAGTGGCGGTCGGTCCAGTCCATCATGGGGGCGACACAGAAGCGATGAGAAAGTGGTTCTGAAGAAACAGACATGAGTGTGTACTAATTCTCCGGATTGGCCTCTAAGAGTGAGCCCTGATTATAAAGTTTGCAGACAAGATTTAAACAGTCTGGAGAATTCTGGATAGCCTGGCTGTTAATGCAGACTGTACTGGCATCACAGAGCTCAAGGACCATTCTATGAATGTCATTCTTGTTAACAGGCAAGTCAAAGCCGGTACCATCAACAGATAAAAACAGGGTGTGGTCCTTTTCATAAAACGCAAAACGGGCAGCAGGGTGTTTTTCCAGTAATAGACCCTGCCTCAGAGCTGCTTGTAATGTCTCAGGATTGAATTCGGTATCCGGTAAATAAGTCAGCTCGGGATATTTTCTTTGCGTCATGATCTGTGCAAAGCATTGTTCTATTTTATGCTCAAAATTCTCTGTATTTTGAAGATAAGTCTGTATAAGTGATTTTGCTTTAGACAGACTGGCGTGACTAATTTCAGAAAGATTGGGCTGTATTTTTATGCCTGACAAGTCCGGGTCACTATAACGCTGGTCTTCAGTCAATTCTGCACAGAGCCGGGCAGCAAAATGACTCAGCAATTCAGCGCAGGAAGGCGCCCGGAAACCGATGGAATAACTCAGGGATTCATTTATTGCTGTGCCATGATGCGCAAGACCGGGAGGGATATAGAGAGCATCACCAGCCTGCAGAGTAAATTCCTCCTGCGCAATAAAGTTTTCCAGAATTTTTAGTTCCGTGTCCTGCCTTAAAGGACTGGTATCATCGCAGCGTTGACCAAGTTGCCAATGTCTTTGGCCCCGACCCTGAATAATGAAGACATCATAGTAATCAAAATGCGGGCCTACGCCGGCATTCTTTGTTGCATAGCTGACCATGACATCATCAAGCCGCCAGCCTGGAATAAAAGAGATACTGTTTAAAAGTTGCTTTACGGCAGGAAACCAATGGTCAACGGCCTGCACCAGTAGGGTCCAGTCATGTTCAGGAAGTGTTGTAAAGTCCTGCTCGGTAAATGGCCCAGATTGCAGGCGCCAGGTGTCATTTTCATTAAAGACCAGTCTGGCTTCGATTTCTTCTTCACAAGCCAGACCCGCGAGTTCTTCAGGGCTCAGGGGATCCTGGAATTCGGGGAAGGCATTTTTTAAGAGTAAGGGCTTTTTTTGCCAGTAAGTACCGAGAAATTCTTCAGGGCTGATGTCATCCGGCAGCATTACACTTTTTTAGCCTGTTCGGCGGCATTGCCGATATAGCTTTCCGGTCTCAGTGCTTTTAATTGAGTTTTGACAGCATCAGGTAACTCAAGTGTTTCAACAAACTTGCCTAATACTTCTGCATTAATTTGTTGTCCACGGGTCAAGGCTTTTAACTTTTCGTAAGGTTCCGGGATATCGTAACGGCGCATGACTGTCTGTATGGCCTCGGCAAGGACTTCCCAGCTGGCATCGAGGTCTGCCGCCATGGCATCGGCATCAATCATCAGCTTGGAAATGCCTTTTAATGTCGCCTGATAAGCGATAGTGCCGTGCGCAAAACCAACACCAATATTGCGTAACACAGTGGAATCAGTCAGGTCACGTTGCCAGCGGGATATAGGCAATTTTTCTGAAAGGTGCTGCATAACGGCATTGGCAATCCCAAGATTGCCTTCAGAATTTTCAAAATCAATGGGATTGACCTTGTGCGGCATGGTGGAAGACCCGACTTCGCCAGCGATCATTCTCTGTTTGAAATAGCCCTGGGAAATATAACCCCAGACATCACGGTCAAAATCAATCAGGATGGTATTAAAGCGACAGACCGCAGCAAATAATTCGGCAATATAATCATGCGGTTCAATCTGGGTGGTATAGGGGTTCCAGCTTAAACCAAGTTTTGTTACAAAATCTTCAGCATTGGCTTCCCAGTCAACTTCCGGATAAGCCACGATATGGGCGTTGTAATTGCCGACTGCGCCATTAATTTTCCCCAACAGCTGCATTGCTTTAATCTGCTGAACCTGGCGCTCAAGTCTGGCAACGGTATTGGCAAATTCCTTACCGATGGTTGAGGGAGTTGCAGTCTGCCCGTGTGTTCTGGAGAGCAGGGGGATATCAGCATATGCATGGGCTTTCTCTTTTATGGCCTCGACGACCTGTTGTAATTCAGGTAACAGACAGTCAGCGCGGAAATCCTTTAGCATCAACGCATAAGACAGGTTGTTAATGTCTTCGGAGGTGCAGGCAAAATGTACGAATTCCATTGAAGCTTTGAGTTCCGTGTTCTCAGCCAGCCTTTCTTTGATGAAATACTCGACGGCTTTGACATCATGATTGGTGACGGCCTCTTTATCCTTGATATCCTGAGCATCAGCTTCGCTGAAATCCTTAATCAGTGCTTCAATAAAGGCATTAGCCGAGTCACTGAGTACAGGAACTTCACTGATACCGGGATTTTCCGCCAATTGCTGTAGCCAACGTAGCTCCACAATCACCCTGTAACGGATCAGGGCGTATTCGCTGAAATAGTCTTTTAGGGCTGTGGTTTTGTTGTTATAGCGGCCATCAATAGGGGAAATGGCATTTAAGCTTGTGAGAGGCATATGGGGCTTAAACCTGTCTGTTTCTAAAGCGGCATGATAACGTATTTATGCTTATAAATCAGTATTCAAGTTTGCATATGTTTGACATATGATTATTCAGGCGTATACTGCTGGAAATTCACTTTTCTGGGCTATTTTATGTCGATTATCGCTAAAATTTTCACTAACGGCCGCAATCAGGCGGTGCGTATTCCAAGGGAGCTGGAATTTAAGGGGGTGGATGCTGTCAATATCGAAAAAAGAGGAAATTCACTGCTTTTAAGTCCGGTGCGCAGTACCTGGAGCTCTTACCGGGAGGAAGCTGCAGCAGATGAAGATTTTATGCGCATACGGCCACGCTTGATTAAATCCTGAACCCATTGATTTTACAGGCTTGTAGAGGCTTTTAGATGTTAATTTTGCTGAGTCCTGATATATGCCGTCATATTATCCTGACACAGGATCAAACGGCGCTGGAGCTGTTGGAAAACTGGACTGCACGGGGTGATGAAATTCTGCTTTCTGCCATCACCTATGCTGAACTGGTGGCTGGCGCCTTACAGACCGCCGATAAAGAAAAGCATATGGCTCTGGTAGCCGCTTTTTGCGAAAGGCTCGATGCAATCGTGCCCTGGGATGAAGCTGCAGTCGACAAATACACGGAAATTCAACTACAGGCCCTTGCAGAAGGCATCGTCACTAACATGAACAACGCCATGCTCGCTGCACATGCAATCAGTCTGGACGCCAGGCTTTTATGTATGAACAGTAAAAGCTTTGCTGCGATTGCAGGACTGGATTTACTCGAATTGGCTCAAAATAGCGGGAAGAGTGAAGGGGATTAATTAAGGACTGAACTTGAATGCGAAAAAAAGGGCAGCTGAGCTGCCCTTTTTTATTCTAGATCGGGTTTTAGGCTACGGGACCGCTTTCATCAATAGCGGGTGTCGCACTTGATACGATTTTCACTGGCGCTGTTTCTTTCAGGAAGAGAGAAACAACAAAACCGAAAATCATACCGCCTAAGGCTACATATAAAGGTCCGACCAAGCCCATGGTTGGTACTACAAAAGAACCAACGATCGGGCCAAGACCGCCACCGAAAATCTCACCGATACCGACAACAACACCGATAGATGCTGCAACCAGACCGACAGGAGCTGATTCTGTAGCGATTGGGCCAGTGATCAGAGCGATATTACCGAAGCAGAAGAAAGAAGACAGGAACAGAGGCACAAACAAGGCACCAACGCCACCGCCAACCTGCAGGAACCAGTACAGACATACGGCTGCTGCTGCGAACCCGATAATAGCAACGGGTTTGCGGCCTAATTTGTCTGAAACACCTGCCCAGCCAAACTGACCGAAGAAGCCACCGAAACCTACAGCAGAGGTAACCACACCCATTTCTGCAAGGCTAAGACCGACAACATTTTCCAGATAAACCGGCATAAAGGCAGCAAGCGTAAACAAGCCACACATGGCACCTAAAAGGGCAATAGTTGCTATTACAACATTATAGCTTTTAAGTGGGCCTGCATAGCTGGCGATTAATTGGCCAAGGCTGAGCTCATCAGTTTCTTCTGTAACACCCAGTGCTGCTGCACCCATGGTGTCTTTAGGCTCTTTCAATACTTTCCACAGGAAGGCAAGAACAATAAAACCAGGTGCAGCGATCAGGATGAATACCATACGCCAGCTAAGTCCCATACCCAGAAGCTGAGTGGCAATAATTGGCGCCATACCCAAGCCCATGAGGGAGACACCGCATTGTTGCAGACCCTGGTTAAGGCCGCGTCGGCTTGGTTTTGAAGCTACTGCGACAGCAGTAAAGGAAGTTGGTGTATAGGCACCTTCAGTCACACCTAATAAGGTTCTGATCAGAATGAAGAAAGTCATACCAGTAGCAAGACCAGTTAATCCACCCATTAAGGAGAACAGAACGACTGAAGTTAGAATAATTTTTCGATGTCCCCATCTGTCAGCCAGACGACCAAAAACGATGGCAAAAACACCCCAGGCCATACCAGTTAAACCGGCGAGGTTACCAATAGCGCCAGGATCAAGGTTTAGGTCAGCGGCGACAGTGTTCCATAAAGCACCAATGACAAAACGATCCATCCCGACAAGCGCAAAAGCCAGAGCAAGTAGAAGAACTACTTTCCACTCGTAATCTGTATCCCAGTTATTATTATTTTGTTGCATTCGATATCCCCTTCACAATCTAGAAATGAAGCGTGAATAATAAACGCCATTGCCTGAAATGTCTATGTCCTGTGGCTGTTGAGTTAAGCGGGAAAGGCAAACAAATATTACTTTTCAGGCTTTCTGTAAAAGCCATTGGATATCATGGGAGATTCTTCGGCGTTTAATCAGAAAATGCCAGCGTCTGCCACCCAGTTGATGCCAGAGTACTGCTGAGCGGATACCGGCGAACAGGGTTGCCCGAATCGTGTTGGCAATATCAGCATTTTTTAAATATTGAGGCTTGCCGGGGACCTGTATACGAAAGGAAAGCGTACTGATGGTCTGCTGATAAAGACGGGCAAGTTGCTTGATAATGTCCGGGTTCTCCGCCAGTTGTCCGGCTGACATGTGTTCACTGTCAACAGCTTCGGCGATACCCGTGGAGATTTTATCCAACATGTCTTTTTGCTTGCTGAGTCTTGCTTCCAGATAAATCATGCCAATCAAATAGCGCATAAGTTCAGGGCTTTTTAAGGAATTCTCTTTGCTGATAAAGATTTCTTCCAGCACCTGTAGCCCAAGCCTCAGTTTACTGACAGAGCCATAGACTTCTTCGGTTGAGGCTGGATTGGTAATAAACAGACTCTGGAGGGAGGTGTTCAGCTTGTCCTGGGCTGCCAGGCCATGCTGAGCCAGCTGGTCAACTAAAAAAGCCGCCTGGGCAACACCGGCAAGCGCCAGGCTTTGTTGGGTTTGTCTGTTCATGAAAGTTATTAAACCATAAGCGAGGATTCAATAACGCCACCGCCAAGGCAAATATCACCCTGGTAAAAGACAACAAACTGACCGGGGGTTACACTGCGCTGCTGTTCTTTAAAGTTAACTGTGTAAACAGGGCCGACTTTGCTTAAGGTACAGGCCTGATCCTGCTGGCGGTAGCGGACTTTCGCCTGACAGTTCAATGGAAACTCTGGTTCAGTCTGGGTTACCCAGCTGATGTCAGTAGTTTTGAGCTGATTGGAAAAGAGCAGTGGGTGTTCATTACCCTGAACAACAAGCAATACATTTCTATCCAGGTCTTTGCTGGCAACATACCACGGAGCTTCTTGCTGGTTTTTCACACCGCCAATGCCCAGCCCCTGGCGTTGGCCAAGCGTGTGATACATCAGGCCACTGTGCTGCCCCAGAACATTACCCTCAGTATCTTCGATATTGCCCGGTTGTCCAGGGAGATAGGTTTCCAGAAAATCCTTGAAGCGACGTTCACCAATAAAACAGATGCCGGTACTGTCTTTTTTATCATGGGTCAGCAGTTCATGCTTTTCAGCCAAGGCGCGTACTGCCGGTTTTTCAAGCTCACCGACAGGAAATAAGGTTTGTGCCAGTTGCTCCTCTTTGACTGCACAGAGGAAATAGCTTTGGTCTTTATTGTCATCCAGGCCTTTTAACAAAAAGGTCTGGCCGTTTTCTGTAAGCTTCCTGACATAATGGCCGGTGGCAATCAGATCAGCACCCAGCTGTTTGGCGTAATCCAGAAAGGCTTTGAACTTTATTTCCCGGTTACATAAGACATCGGGATTCGGTGTGCGGCCAGCTTTGTATTCCTGCAAAAAATGTTCGAAGACATTATCCCAGTATTCAGCGGCAAAATTGGCTTTATGTAATGTGATACCGAGCTTGTCACAAACCGCCTGGGCGTCAGCCAGATCTTCTTTGGCCGTGCAGTATTCAGTGTCGTCATCTTCTTCCCAGTTTTTCATGAACAGGCCTTCAACCTGATATCCCTGTTCAAGCAGCAGGAGGGCGGCCACCGAAGAATCCACGCCACCGGACATGCCAACAATCACTTTGCTGTCTCGTTTATTGTTCATGATGGTAAATCAGTGAGAGTGGATAACGCTGACCGTCCAGATAATCCTGCAGGACTTTCCCGACGATAGGACTGCGTGCGCTAAAATCAGGAGCCAGTATTTCTTTTGCGGACAGCCAGTGTGCGGCAATTATTCCTTCATCAAGCCTTAGTCCAGGATGATGTTTGAACGGCGAGGCAATAAAACAATGCCTGATATAGGTGATGTTGTTGACAGGACTGAGATACTGATAAGTCCCAAGAAAGGCATCTAGCGTCACTTCCCAGCCTGTTTCTTCCAGGGTTTCACGAATCGCTGCCGCGTAAAGAGTTTCGTTTTCATCCAGATGGCCGGCAGGCTGATTAAAAACCGTTTCGCCCTGGTCGACTTCTTCGACCATAAGAAAGCGACCATTCTGCTCTACAATGCAGGCGACTGTTGTGTGGGGATACCAATTCATAAGCGGGGCATGCTACCCGAAATTGGGGGCTACATAAACGCCAAACTAATGCGATAATCGTTTCTTTTTAGCAGGTTATGAAAAAAATGAATGATTTGACACATCTGGATTCACAGGGGCGGGCGCAAATGGTTGATGTCGGGGGCAAGGCGATCAGTCAGCGTGTAGCCACAGCAGAAGCTGTCGTCACTATGCTGCCGGGAACCCTGGCCATGATAACCGAAGGCAAGCATAAAAAAGGGGATGTGTTTGCAGTCGCCCGTATAGCGGGTATCCAGGCGGCTAAAAAATGCCCGGATTTAATTCCTTTATGCCATCCACTCATGCTGAGTTCGGTTAATGTTGATCTGGAAGCTGATGAAGCAAACAGCCAGGTATTGATCAAGGCGACCTGTAAACTTGCCGGGCAAACCGGGGTGGAAATGGAAGCACTGACCGCCGCGTCTGTTGCCGCATTAACCATTTACGATATGTGCAAGGCAGTTGATAAAGGCATGACCATCTCACAAGTGAGATTGCTGGAAAAATCAGGTGGCAAATCCGGCGACTGGAGCAGGAAATAAATGACGACCATTCACTATTTCGCGAGTATCCGTGAAAAACTCGGGCTGGCTTCTGAAGAGCTTGAATTGCCTGCCCAGGTTGATACCGTTAGTGCACTGGTTGAGTTGCTTGTTGAGCAGCATGGCAGTCAGTGGGAAGAAGTGTTGAACAGTACTTCGGTACTGGTTGCGGTCAATCAGTCAGTAGCTAAATTTGCCAGTTCGGTAAAAGACGGCGATGAAATTGCGTTCTTTCCACCGGTAACAGGTGGTTAGGCTTAATTAGAAAAACAAAAGAGTTTACTTTGCGTTCACTGAAAATTTCCATCCAGCAAGAAGATTTCAGCATTGATGATGAATGTGCTGCCATGCGGGCAGGGCATCAGGATATCGGTGCGCTGGCTACTTTTACCGGCCTGGTACGGGAGCAGGATGATGAAAAATCGCCGGGCGATAAAGTCACATCCCTGTATCTTGAACATTACCCGGGCATGACCGAGAAAAAACTGCAGGAAATTGCCGAGCAGGCAGACCAACGCTGGCCTCTGCTTGATGTGGTGATTATTCATCGCATTGGCGAATTGAAGCTGTCCGAACAAATCGTGTTTGTTGCGGTCAGCAGTATGCATCGTGAAGCGGCTTTCGCCGCCTGTGCCTTTATAATGGACTTTCTAAAAACACAAGCGCCGTTCTGGAAGAAAAGTAAAAGCAGAGAACATGAACACTGGGTCGAAGCCAAACAATCGGATAACAAAGCCGCTGAAAAGTGGGCAGATGGTAGAGATAAAAGTTAGAATACGCGCTTTTTTCAAGGAAGCCCCAACATGCTCGAAGTAAACAGCTTATTCCAACAGATAAAAGACAACCTGGAACGTATTTCAGTGCTTCGGGGGTATCTTTGACTTCGAGCAGAAGCAGGAACGTTTAACCGAAGTCGAACTGGAACTGGGCGAGTCAGCGGTCTGGGACAAGCCTGAATATGCCCAGGAGCTGGGTAAGGAACGTGCCAGTCTTGAAACAGTTGTGCATACGATACTTGAACTGGAACAGGCTTACGCTGACATTGAAGGCATCATCGAACTGGCCAGGGAAGAAAACGACCAGGAGCTGCTGGACGAAGCCCTGCTTGATCTGAACAAGGCCGAGGAAAAACTCGAAGAGCTGGAAAAACGCCGGATGTTTTCCGGCGAAATGGATGCCAACAATGCCTATCTGGATATACAGGCAGGTTCCGGCGGTACGGAAGCGCAGGACTGGGCAGAAATGATCATGCGCATGTATCTGCGCTGGGGTGAGCAAAAGGGATTCAATACCGAACTGGTTGAGTCTACACCGGGAGAGGGCGCTGGTATCAAGGGCGCAACCTTGTATTTTGAAGGTGAATTTGCCTTTGGCTGGTTACGTACCGAGACCGGTGTGCATCGTCTGGTCAGGAAATCGCCTTTTGATTCGGGTAACCGCAGGCATACCTCATTCGCCTCGGTCTTTGTCTCGCCGGAAATCGATGATGATATTGATATCGACCTGGATATGAGCCAGGTCAGGGTGGATACTTATCGTTCCAGTGGTGCAGGTGGTCAGCATGTTAATACCACGGATTCAGCGGTGCGATTAACGCATGAGCCAACGGGTATTGTGGTGCAGTGTCAGAACCAGCGCTCACAACACAAGAATAAAGAGACGGCCATCAAACAATTAAAAGCCAAGCTCTATGAAATGGAAATGCTGAAGAAACGTGAAAGCCTGCAGGCGGTTGAAGACAATAAAGCCGACATAGGCTGGGGCAGTCAGATTCGTTCCTACGTACTCGACTCCTCACGCATAAAAGATTTACGCACTAACGTGGAAACCTCCAATACCGGTGCTGTTCTGGATGGCGACCTTGATCAGTTTATGGAAGCCAGTCTGAAGATGGGTTTATAAAAAATTCTTTAAAACATTGAGAAGTTAAGATGAGTGATAATGATACCAGTAATACTGTCGATGAAAACAAACTGATTCATCAACGTCGTGAAAAGTTGCAGGAAATCCGCCAGCAGGGACAGGCTTTCCCGAATGATTTTCGCCGTACTGCCTTTGCTGTTGAACTGCATAATGAATTTGATGAGCAGAGCAAGGAAGAGATCGAAGAACAAAAAAGTATCGTCAGCGTGGTGGGCAGAGCAATCCGTATGCGTGGCCCATTTATTGTTTTGCTGGATGGCAGTGGAGAGATACAGCTCTATCTAAATTTCAAAAACTTTGACGAAGCCAAAAACAAGGAAATTAAAAGCTGGGATCTGGGTGATATTGTTGCGGCCAGTGGTGAAGTATTTAAAACCGGCAAAGGTGAACTGTCTGTGCGTGTCAGCGAGATTCGTTTGCTGACAAAATCACTCCGGCCTTTGCCAGACAAGCACAAAGGTCTGACCGACACCGAAGTGCGTTACCGGCAGCGTTATGTTGATCTGATTGCCAATGAAGAAGTCAGGGAAACTTTTGTCGTTCGCTCCAAAATCATTGATGCTATCCGTCGCTTTATGAATGCCGATGGTTTTATGGAAGTGGAAACGCCCATGCTACAAATGATTCCGGGCGGTGCTACGGCGCGTCCTTTTATTACACACCACAATGCGCTGGATCAGGATATGTATTTACGCATTGCGCCTGAGCTCTATCTGAAGAGGCTGGTGGTGGGTGGTTTTGAACGGGTCTATGAAATCAACCGTAACTTCCGCAATGAAGGTTTATCAACCCGGCATAATCCTGAATTTACCATGCTGGAATTTTATCAGGCCTATACCGACTACCATCACCTGATGGATTTAACCGAAAACATGCTGCGACAGATCGCCGAAGAAGTGATCGGTGAGACAACAATTACCTATCAGGATATAGCGCTGGATTTTGGCAAGCCCTTCGCCAGGCTGTCAGTAGTTGATGCCATTGTTGCCAATATCGACGGTGTTTCTGCAGAAGCCTTGAATGATATGGAAAGCCTCAAAGCATTGGCAGATAAATTTGGACTTGAAGTGAAAGAAAGCTGGGGTATCGGCAAAATCCAAATGGAAATTTTTGAAGAAAAAGTTGAGCACCTCCTGCTGCAACCAACATTTATTACGGAATATCCAACTGAAGTATCACCGCTGGCCCGACGTAATGATGATAACCCTGAGATTTCTGACCGCTTTGAACTGTTTATTGCCGGCAGGGAGATAGCCAACGGCTTTTCAGAACTGAATGATCCTGAAGATCAGGCTGAACGTTTCCATGCCCAGGTCGCCGAGAAAGAAGCAGGGGATCAGGAAGCCATGCATTTTGATCATGACTACATAACGGCGCTGGAATATGGCATGCCACCAACAGCCGGTGAAGGTATTGGTATTGATCGACTGGTGATGCTGTACACGGATTCTCCTTCCATCCGCGATGTGCTGCTGTTCCCACACATGCGGCCACAAAGTAGTTAGGCAACGCATAAAGTTTTGGCTGAATCTTCACAACAGGCTATACAACTTGAAGCCTCCTGGTTAGCCGAACTTGCCGCTGAGTTCGAGCAGGATTACATGCTGAAGCTGAAATCTTTTTTGCAGCAAGAGAAAGCTGCGGGAAAACAGATTTATCCGCCGGGAAAACTGATATTCAATGCGCTTAACACAACGCCTTTGGATAAAGTCAAAGTTGTGATCATCGGACAGGATCCCTATCACGGACCGGGGCAGGCACACGGCCTTTGTTTTTCAGTCTTGCCAGGTGTCGACATACCGCCTTCCTTGATGAACATCTATAAAGAACTGGAATCTGATCTGGGTATTACCCGGCCCAATCATGGTTGTCTCACTTCCTGGGCAGAGCAGGGCGTATTGTTATTAAATGCCGTGCTAACCGTTGAACGATCACTCGCAGCTTCGCATCAGGGCAAAGGCTGGGAACAATTTACTGACAAAGTTATCAACGTCCTGAATGAAAAAAAATCGGGACTGGTGTTTTTACTCTGGGGTTCCTATGCACAGAAGAAGGGGCAGTTTATCGACAGAAACAAACATCTCGTTCTGCAATCACCACATCCTTCACCACTGTCTGCCCACAGAGGATTTCTGGGGAATAAACATTTTTCGCAGACAAACGCTTATCTTGAAAAGCAAGGGAATGCTGCAATTAACTGGGAAGTGCCTAAATCAGTTTAAGCGTGTTGGTTATTATTCCTGAATCGATTCCCGCAGTATCTCTTCTAGCTCGCCACGCTCCATCATTTCATTAAAGAATGAGGTCGGATTGCAGGTCGGACTTTCCAGCAGCCCACTGGCATCGGCGCGTTGTGAGCCGCGGGTTCTGACGAGAGGTTCCGTATAGAGGGAATCGTAAATGGTCATGGTGCGATCAATGGACAGACCATCTTCGGCGACGGTCCAGCGTTCAACCGTTCGGGTGTCATCGCCACCGGACATCTGGTAGCCGGAACCATCCAGCCAGGCAGGTGACAGGTGAGTGGTTTCGATCACCAAAGTACGATCTTCCCAGTGAGCTGTAGAAAAGCCCATGGTCGAAAGTGGCTGATTTGCTGGTGCATCACGACCATCCATGTAAACCCAGCGCGGAGTGTTTTCCTGTAAATAAACGATGAGGTAATGCGTACCGGCATCGACAATCTGCATGGGGAAGGGGGAGCCGAATAAACGCGGTAAACCCGGATGCTCACAACGTAAAGCCGGATCATCGCCATATTCTCTTGAGGCATAAATGGCTGCACTTTCAGGGGTATGCGGCATGGGTTTCGGTTCAAAGTCGTCAACTGTTAACTGGAATTTATACCGGTTTGTCCAGAACCCACTGATATCCACTTCATAGTCATTGGGGTGAACGGTGTAGTCGATATTCGGGTCGGCAGTGACTTCGGTTTCGGAGTTTGGTGTGACACAGCGGCCCAGTCGTCTGCCACTTTCCAGGGTGATACATGTAGCATACAGTTTTTTCGTGCCGTTGCGGCCAAGGTTGCCAACGGCATGAATGGTATCGCCCACCTGAATGGTTTCGTTGGTCCAGTTTTCATTACGGAAGGAGACCAGATTGCCCGGCGGGTCGAAAGACCAGATTTCAGTGCTGCCATCCGGCAGGGTGGATTCGACAAAATAATGCACATGAGGGTTGGCCCAGATCACGCGTCGGACAACGCCTTCAACTTCACCTTCAAGATTGGCATCAAATTCAGAGTTGAAGGAGTGATGTGCACTGAGATTTGAAGAGAAAAAAATTGTAAAAGCTGCGCAAAGTAGTGCTGCGTTTGCTAAAAGACGAGATAAATGCACGAATGCCACCATGGTTTTTATTATTTCAGGCATTATGGAACTGAATTTTTGAAGATTCAAGCTGCCGTGGCTTATGCAGTTCTTTGACTTATCCGTCAGTTATTTGCCCTGATAGATACAGCCACTGGTACAGGTTTCAGAAACGACAATTTTGCTTAAGGGCAGAAGGGGTTGCAGTTTATCCCAGATCCAACGCGCCAGATTTTCACTGGTGGGGTTTTCCAGTCCTTTGATGTCATTCAGATAATAATGGTCGAGTTCTTTTATGACCGGTTTTACAATTTTTTTTACATCTGAAAAATCCATCAACCAGCCTGATTCTTCTCCAGGCTCACCCTTGATATGCACCTGTACTTTATAGGAATGACCATGCAGACGACCGCATTTATGTCCAGCGGGCACATTCGGTAGCAAGTGGGCGGCTTCAAAACTAAATTCTTTATAAATTTCCATAAAATATTTTTCAGCGTCAATCTAAAGCGCGCAGAGTGTAGCGATTGCTGTACCTGCTGTACAGCATATGCATGCACTTTACTTAATATTGCTTATAATGCCAGGGAATTGAAGCACTGTGTATTGTGATGCGAATTTTTAGCTTATTAAGGCGTTTATTAAGCAGAGCCAAACTGCAGTTATTGAAAGGTGCCAGGTTGCCACTTTTCCTGGGCCTGATGGCCATGCTGCTTACCTTATGGCTGCATGCCAGTGCACCACCGGCCTTAGCCATATTGATAGATCGCCTGGATAATATTGTTTACGACCAGCGCTTTAATCTGTTTACGGTTCCCCGCGGTGGTGGAGATCATAAAATTGTCATCGTCGATTATGATCAAAAAAGTCTGGATGCCGAAGGGCAGTGGCCCTGGTCACGTTTTAAAATAGGTGACATGGTTGAGAAGCTGGCGGATGCCGGTGCTCTGGTTATAGGCTTTGATGTCACCTTTCCGGAACCGGCATGAAACCTGGCGCTTGAACTGGAAGACCGTTTGGGCAGTGAAAGCCAGCTGTTGATAAACGATCTGGATCGAGTCCAGCAGGCGCTGGATGCGGATGCTTATTTTGCCGAAAAGCTGCAATTGACTGACGTAGCGTTAGGCATGTCGTTCAGGCCGAATGAAGCTTTGCGCTATGGCACCTTGCCCAGGCAGATTACAGAAATTGATGAAGGGGATGGCACCTTCAGGCATACTACCAAATAGAATTGACATGTAGCTGCAAGTCGGTAAAATGCGCAGCCTTGACGCTCTGGGTGATTAGCTCAGTTGGGAGAGCGTCGCCCTTACAAGGCGAATGTCGGGGGTTCAAATCCCTCATCACCCACCACAACACCTATGCAATACTTGCTATGTGTTGTATCGTTTTTTGTGTCGCGGACCGGTAGTTCAGCTGGTTAGAATGCCGGCCTGTCACGCCGGAGGTCGCGGGTTCGAGTCCCGTCCGGTCCGCCATTCAAAACACATCTTTTCTGCAGAACTGCAAGATTTTCGGCAAGACCGTGAACGCTATTCCCTCAGTTTCCCCAGTGATCAGTCTTTCTTGTTGAGCAGGCGATAAAAGAAATGCGCCAGAATAATGGCGGCTGACACCCCGGCAAAGACATAGATCAGATCGAACGAAATGCCGCCTAAAACTTGCTGGCCATAGGCATTGCTGCTATATCGAAAAATATCCATTTTGAATCAGTGCTTTCAGCTATCCCGGATGGCCCGTTTTACCAGGTTTTCCATTAGAGGAATTTTGAAACCGTTATAGTTTAAAACTGTTGCTCCCCGGGCTGCTGCTCCGGATGCTAACTCGATTGTTTCCTCATCTCTGGTGCTGCCGCGAACAATGTCTTCTACACCATTGAGACGGCGGGGGGTGCATTGAACGCCGCCACAGACAACACGCAGATCAGCAATGACGTTGCCCTCCATCCGTAAGACAGCAGCAATATTAACCAGTGCAAAATCCCAGGTGGCCCGGTCAGCCACTTTTTCAAAATAATAGCTGGTTCCCGCCCAGGTGGAGGGAATGCGAATTGAGGTAAGGATGTCGCCAGGCTCCAATACGGTTACCCGTTCGATATCGACATTAGGCCCAATAAAGAAATCCTCGGCAGCAACTTCTCTTATGCCGTCACTATTCTGGATAACCATTGTGGCATCAAGTGCGACTAATGCAGGTGCTGTATCTGAAGGAGTGACTGCAACGCACCGGTCAGCCTCGAACAGGCAATGCTCCCTGTTTAAACCTTCCGGTGTATCGGCATAGCAAGTGTCACCACCAGCTCGATAGCAATTGACACCTGAGCGATAATACCAGCAGCGAACATCCTGACAGATATTGCCGCCGATGGTGCCAATATTTCTGATTTGCGGACTTGCTACTCGGCTGGCTGCTTCAGCCAGAACGCCGTAGTTTTCCCTGATTAGCGAGCTTTCAGCGATTTCAGTTAATGTTGTCAGGGCACCAATTTCAATGCCACCAGCTGTTTCGTTAATGCCTGTCATGCCGGGAATTCCAGCCAGATCAATTACCGCTACCGGACGTTTAATACGGTCTTTAAACCAGTCAAGGCTGTCCTGGCCACCGGCCAGAGGCCAGGCATCAGCACCATAGCGGTCAAGCAAATCCAGAGCATTGCCCATATCAGAAGGCTGGAATAGGTCGAAATTTGGCATCATATCTTTAGTAGACATATTCAACGCTCCTATTGGGTAAACAGCTGCAGTGGACTGTGGGATTGCTCACGACCAGAAGCTGCATTGATGATCATGTCAGGCGTGACAGGGTTACGGTTAAAGTAATGACCGCCAAGGGCATTGGAAACAGCAGCCAGTACTGCTCCTACAGCAGCGCCTACAGGTGGCTCACCAATACCTTTCATACCCATGGGATTAGTCGGATCTGGCTTATCAACAGCAGAAACATCCATAAAAGCAGGCACATCCAGATAAGAGGGCGGTTTTGCCTGATAAAGGCCGACACTTCCAGGTAATCCATTCTGCGGATCGTATATCTGGCGTTCAGTTCGCGCCATACCAATACCCATACAGGCACCTCCTCTTAATTGCCCAACCAGGCCAAGAGGGTGGTTTACGGTACCGCAGTCACCTGAGCTTACGAACTCCAGAATGTCATACTTGCCGGTTTCCAAATCCAGCTCAATCATGACGAAAGTCGCGACCATGGCAGATATATGCTCATTCAATGGTGTTGTATCTCTGGCGACTCCAATGAGTCCAGTGCCAGCCAGGCCGGCTACTGATGCCTGTGTAAGTGGGTTGGTTTCGTTAGGGTCTTCACCGGCATATTTACCACCAAGCTCTAAAGCTCTTTGTGCGGCCTGGGCATAGGTAATGCTCATGGATGGATCGTTTATATTGAATACGGTTTCATTGGCAAGATCATAATCTTCTGCATTGCCTCCCAGATCCATTGCAGCAATTTCCTGAAGTTTTTGCTTCATATCCATAGCGGCTGCATAGTTTGCACGTGACATCGTGTAAGTCGTTAAGGAGCCGAATTGACCGATGGTCCATGGCAGGTGCTTACTGGTATCACCTCTTTCGATAACACAGTTATCCCAGTCCATGTTGAGCACTTCAGCAGCAACCCGACAGGTAGAGGCGTAGGAGTAGGTGCCCAGATTGCCGACACCCGTATGTATATGCAATTTACCATCTGGCAGGATTCGCATCAGCCCATCAAAACCTGAGATCCCGGCTGAGTGGTAACCCTGGCCAATACCGACGCCAATGACCTTGGAGCCGTTGCGCTCACCATTACGCGCAAATTTATTGGTCCAGTCAAAGCGCTCTGCTGCCATATCAATAGCATCGAGCATATAAGAACTGGATACTTTCTGTCTGACAGGCCCTCCGGTGAGTGTCTCGTGATTGGAGGCATTAATGCGTCTAATTTCAAGTTGATCAATACCCAAGGCATTGGCTGCTTTATCCAGTAAAGGCTCAATTGCCGCTGACATCTGGTTTTGTCCAGGGCCACGTTGAGGCCCGCAAGGTGTTGTGTTGGTTCCAATTGGAATGGCCCTGAACCGCATGCTGTCTGGTGTATAAACCAGAGAAACCATGCCGCCAGCAGCACCGAAATCACCAAAAGGGTTTTTGGCACCACCTTGCTGCACAATAAAGAGGTCTACTCCGGTCATTTTGCCTTGTGCATTAAAGGCTAATTTTGCTCTGCCTTGAAAGCTGGCTCGGGCAGAGCCAAGATAATATTCCTCTGCTCGACTGATACGAAGCATGCAGGGACGTCCAATCATTCTAGAAAAGTGTGCCGGGAGGGCCATTACAGCATAGGCTGCGCCTTTGGAACCGAAACCGCCTCCGCAAAATTCGGAAATATAAACCAGATCGCTTGGCGGAATGCCTATGAAGTTAGCCAGGCCTGGTACAACAAACATCTGGCTTTGAGTTGAACCATGCACATAGCATTTACCATTTTGCCAGTAGGAAAATGCACTTCTGGGTTCCATGCTGTGGTGCGAATTACAAGCTGTCACGAAGGTTTCATCCAGTACCAGTGCGGCATCATTAAAAGCTGCGTCAAGATCACCGTATTGCCAATCCATGATTGGCTCTCCCATAGGAAGTTGGCCTTCTTCAACGGCAGCAAAATCACGGGCTGTCCATTTATGACTGGTTACACCGATATCGCCAAGCTCATCTTCTTCCTCAATTCGTAGAGAAGAAACAAGATTACCGCCGTAATAGGCATCTGGGCCTCCGGGATAAAGGCTTTCAAGCGGATCTAAGACGAAATCTTGTTCTTCATATTCCACTCTGACCAATTCCAGCGCATTAGCTGCAGTTGCTTCATCAACAGCAGCAATGGCCAATATGGGTTCTCCAATAAAATTAGGTTCATTGCTCAGTATCTGCTCGCCAGGGTTTGGGAAAGTAGGAACATCATCTGCTGTCATAATGCCGTAAACACCTTCCATAGCCAGGGCTTCAGATGCATCTATATTTCTGACGATGCATTTAGGCATGGGGCTTAATAACATTTTGATATAGGCCATGCCTTCTGCTCGAAAATCTTCGGAATAGGTAGAAGCACCGGTAACCTTGGCTTCAATGTCAGGCGGCGTAAAGTTTTTGCCAATGTGTCTGTAAGTAGGATTATCAGCCATTATGCGATCTCCTCTGCAGCACGTAACACAGCATTCAGGTAGTGGTCATAGGCACCACAACGACACAAATTACCTGCCAGGGCCTGACGTGCTTCTTCACGTGACGGGTTTGGATTGTTATTGAGTAGGGCAACCGATGAAATAACCTGTCCAGGCGTACAGAAACCGCATTGTGGAGCTAGCTCATCTATCATGGCCTGCTGAACAGGATGCAGCTCGCCTGCCGGACTGGCGATGCCTTCAATAGTAGTAATGTTTTTACCGGTAACACGGTGACTCAACATTGAGCAAGAATTATTGGGGACGCCATCAATTAATACGCTGCAGGCACCGCATTCACCGCGGTCGCAACCAATTTTTGTGCCGGTCAAACCCAGCTTGTTACGTAAAGTCATTGCCAGGGTTTCATTGGGTAGGACGTCTACGCGACGAACTGTACCGTTTATATTGAGGGATATAAGCCTTTCAACTGAACCCGGGGCAGGGGTGGTCGGACTTTCAGAACAACCGCTGACAAACATCAGGCCGCCAGTCGAAACCACGGCGCCGGAGGCAATAATGCCTTTAATAAAACTTCTTCTGGATTGATTATGAGGGCGCATAAAAAATGACCTTCTTTAGGAGATTTTGATATGAACCGATACTAGCTCGCTTTTTGTGCTGACTCAAGTATTGTCTGAGTGGGAAAATTTACGATATCTCTGCTAGAAAAAATTTAAATCAGCCAGACTGGCTATAAAGAGTTTGCCTGAAAAAATATCGTTTCCTATAATCGCCTTCCAAGTGTCTGTATGATGTAACCGCAAAGTCGGACAAAGAAATTTTCAGATATCTCAGTTCTATCTCAGTCTTATGAAGTCAAAATCCCATGCAGCAAAGTAAAATAATCCGTCATAAATTGATTGACCGGATATTGCATTGGTTTTTTGCTGCCACAATTCTGATTCTTTTAATCACCGGTTTATTGCCGGTCTATGGCTTTAACGCCAGTCTGATTGTTATTCACTGGGTTACCGGACTTACGCTGACAATATTATTGCTGCTGCATATCTGCCGTTCGGTTTTTTGGAAAAAACTCGGTGAGATATGGTTTTCACGTAAGGATTTGAACTTAAATCAAGGCAGGTTAGGAAAGTATTCACTGGCGCAAAAACTGATGCATCAGGGTGTTGCCGTACTGACTCTAGCAGCTGTCGTTACTGGTTTAATGATGATGGTTCGCCTTGATACGCCATTATGGGAAAGGGATCCGTACTGGTTGAATGCTGAAACCTGGGGTGTGGTATTTTTTATTCATGGTCTGGCAGCTTTAAGCTTTGTCAGCATTATTATGCTGCATATTTATTTTTCTTTACGGCCTGAAAGCCGTATGTATTTGCGTTCTATCTTCAAAGGCTGGATTACCAGGGAAGAATATGAACGTAAACATGATGAGCAATTATGGTCACCGGACAGGTCGTCAGAAAGAGCAAAGGATACAGACAAATCATTGAACAATGTTGCTTCAGAGTAAAAGAATAAAAATTTGCTTCTCAAAGAGAAGGTCATAAGGAAGATCAAAATGTCAGAACAAACAGTCGGATCGAATACGTTACTGGAAGATTGTATAGAAAAGATAGAATCAGCCTATGAATATATGCTGGCTTATGCCGCACAGGGTCGTAAAAATGAGCCTGCCGAAACTGAAGGCGCAGATTCAATCCGTGCTTTCCTTGAATCGCTGGTTTGGGGAATCAGCAATATCGCTACGGGTTTTGAAGAATCAACAAAGACGCTTGGTTTAAATGAAACCTCTGCGCAGGAAGTTGAAAACTTTAAAAACATATTGAAGCGTGACGCGGAGTCGGCACAGGCTGTGGTTGCGCTGGTACTGAATGTGCCATCACTGAGTTCGCAAGTTATTGATAACCTGAATGCCTCCACTCATGTGCGCAGCTTACTAACAGACATCTTTGTCATGGACGAGGTGCTGAAAATTCATCAGCAGCATTCTGCCGGATAAGCAGGATAGCAAGGTAAAAGAGTAAAGCGTTGTACTGATCAGAGACGGTAGAGATTTTCCCCTCTGGGAAACAAATACTTGATGTCAAAAATAATACTGTTAGTTTTGCCAAACTTCCTGATCTGATCAATGCCCAATTCACGAAACTTCTCGTGGGCAACAGCCAGAATAATAGCGTCATACTGGTTTTCGCCAGGCTGTTTCAACATTGAAATATTGTATTCTGCTTTAGCCAAATCAGGGTCAATCCAGGGGTCATGGATATCGACCTTTACGTGATAGGTATTCAGTGTGTCGATGATATCAACGACTTTTGTATTGCGCAGATCAGTGCAGTTTTCTTTGAAGCTGAGTCCCATAATAAGTATCCGGGCATCAACCACATTGATTTTTTCCTGGGTCATTTTTTTGACTAGCCGATAAGCCGGATATTTCTTCCAGTATGGGGACGCAGACTTCTTCGCTGGCGCCTGGATAAACAGTCGATTCATAAATAACAATATCGTCAGCTTTCAAGTAGGGTGCTATCGTCCTGCTGGCTTCCTGCAATGGTTCAAGCAGAGGACGTTTATGATGATCTACCGGGGTTGGCACGGTCACAATGAATACATTGCAATCATTCAGGTCAGTTGCTGTATAGGAATATTCAGCTTTCACTGCGGAAGCTAATTCCTCAGAGCTGAGCTCCAGCGTATTATCCTGCTGTTGTTTAAGGCTATGAATGCGTTCCTGATTTAGATCAAAACCAAGTGTGGGGTAGTGTTTGCCGAATTCTACCAGCAGAGGCAATCCGACATAACCAAGCCCAATAACAGCTATTCTGATATTTTCAATATTCACAATGCTTCCTTAAAAAACCAAGGCATTATAGATGCGACCAGCTTGTAAATAATAGCTTGCAGGCCTACTGCCCATGATATACTTCACATTTTTCCAACTTGCAGTTCGGATGCTTTATGTCTGATTTTTCCAGTATTGGTTTAGTTGGCAGGCAGGATAATGCCAACATCTCCGACTCTTTGAATGCGCTTGCTGATTTTTTATTACAACGGCAGGGGCTGAAGCTTGTTGTTGATGAGGCAGTGTCAGATTTTATGCAAGGTCACAGTGCCTTTTCTGACATGTTGGTGGTGCCTCAGGACGAGCTGTATTTACATTGTGATCTGGTCATTGTCGTGGGTGGTGATGGCAGCATGCTGAAAGCGGCAGGTACACTGGCTAACCAGAATATTCCAGTCGTTGGCATTAACCGCGGCCGTCTCGGCTTCCTTACCGATATAAGACCCGAGGATCTGGAAAACAGTCTGGGGCAGGTGCTAAATGGAAAATACAAGGAAGAAGCCCGCTTTCTGTTAAATGTCAGCATACAGCGCGGAGATAAGACTGAAGAGATTGGCTGTGCCTTAAATGATGTGGTTTTGCATCCGGGTATTGCAGCTCAAATGATCGAATTTTCCTTATCCATAGATGATGAATTTGTTTACCAGCAAGCTTCAGATGGGTTAATCGTGGCTACCCCGACTGGCTCAACCGCCTATTCGATGTCAGCAGGCGGACCTATCATGCATCCAAAACTGGATGCAGTAGTGCTGGTACCTATGTATCCCCATTCATTAAGTAGCCGTCCGGTCGTCATTGACGGGAAAAGTGAAATTAAAATTGTTGTGGGGGACAGACATAATATGATGCCGCAGGTGAGCTGTGATGGTTCTGTTGAGTACACGGCGGAATCCGGTGATCAGATTATTGTCAGGAAAAAAACAGAAAAGTTACGTTTGCTGCATCCTGCGGAATATAACTACTATGCGACTTGTCGAAGTAAACTGGGGTGGTCTCAACAGCTGGGCTCCAATTAAGGCTAGTCGATGTTTAAAGTTCTGGAAGCAGCAGAGAGTGAAAACCTGGCACAATTCAGCCGTTTGCTCTGGCAGCAGAACATGTCCCACCGGATTTATCATGAAGCAGGATTGCAGGTCGTCGCTGTCGCTGATGCTAATGATATTGCCAGAGCTTCAAGCCTGTACCGGCAATGGAAGGCAGGTGAGATTAAACCGGCAGAAAATGATTCCTCCAGTATAGCCGGATACTTTAATGTCACTCAGAGTGCCGGGCGCCTGCTGCAGGCACTGTTCCGGTTTCCGGTGACGATAATCTTGATACTGGTTTGCTGTGTCATGGCTGTGCTGGCGCCTTTGGATACACTGTCTGATACTGTCCGCTTGTTTTTGTTTCCCGATTTTGCCTATGGTACGAGAACCATAAATCTGGGCTTCGTACTGGAGAATTTTAGCGTCAGACAGTTTTTAAACATGATGTCGCCAATGCTTTTGCACGCAGGGCTGTTACATTTATCTTTCAACATGCTATGGCTCTGGGAATTTGGCCGTCGAATTGAGAGCAGACAGGCAAGCTGGGCGATGGTGATTTTAATTATTGTGCTGGCTCTGGTCTCAAATACTGCTCAGTATTTGTATAGCGGCAGTATTTATTTTGGTGGCATGTCCGGTGTGGTCTATGGGCTTTTCGCCTATATTTGGATGTGGCAGTTATTTGATCCGGCCAAGGGTTTGGGCTTGCCTGGTAACCTGGTTTTTTTCATGCTGCTGGCATTGATTGTTCTGACGATGATGGGTCTGGACAGCATTGCGGATGAAGCACATATTGCCGGTTTGTTATGCGGTGTACTGTATGGCGCGGTGGTATCAACGGTGAGCAGAATCCAGCGTGCCATGGTCAAGGGTGCTAAATAAAAGCAGCAGGTACTACTGGCAGGCACTATAAAGTTGTGAGTTAAGAGAGAATTGATAAATGGATGAAATCCCTAACAGTTTTGAAGAACTATTGGCCTCTATAAGCCCGGAGATTCACAGCAAGCTGAAACAGGCGATTGAGCTTGGGCGTTGGGAAAATGGCGAGCGATTGAGCAAAGAGCAGGTTGAGCTTTGCATGCAGGCAGTCATTGCCTATGACGAAAAGTATTTAAGTGAAGAAAAAAAAGTTGGTTATATAGACCGCACAAAATTGCAGTTGAAAGAGGTGAAGCATTAATGTCGGTTAATACTACTGGCAACCTTCAAAAGATGAAGGCACGCTTGGAAAGCCCGGTTTCCTATAGCTTGCCTTTAGGTGACACCATGGTGCCGCTAAACGCACTGATAAATAAAAAAATCAGCCTGACGTTTTCTGGAAAAATCAATTGTGTTTACTGTGGCAGGGAAACCAATAAAAGTTTTAATCAGGGTTATTGTTACCCTTGTTTTCAGAAGCTGGCGCAGTGTGATAGTTGTATTGTCTCTCCCGAAAAATGCCATTATGAAAGTGGTACCTGCAGAGAGCCATTATGGGCGGATGAATTCTGCATGCAGGATCATATTGTTTATCTGGCTAATTCATCGGGAATAAAAATCGGGATAACTAGGGCTTCACAAATCCCGACCCGTTGGGTAGATCAGGGTGCGGTGCAGGCTTTGCCGGTATTCAGAGTCAGGAACCGTCAGCAATCCGGCTTTCTTGAATTACTATTCAAACAGCATATCAGTGATAAAACCAACTGGCGTGCCATGTTGAAAGGTGAAACTGAAAATCTGGATCTGGAGCAGCACAGGCAGCATTTATTGGCAGAATGTTCAGAGGAAATACAGGCTTTGCAGGATCGCTTTGGCATACATGCCATTAGTATCTTGACCGGCATGAAGTCAATAAGCATTGATTATCCGGTGGAAAGTTATCCTGCTACAGTCACGTCACTTAATTTTGACAAGGAAACAAAAATTGAAGGGAAGCTGGAAGGCATAAAAGGGCAATATTTAATACTGGATTGCGGGGTGTTGAATGTCCGTAAATTTGGTGGCTACGAAGTTAATTTACAAGCGTAATAAAAAAGGATTAGAACTAAGACATGAGAGAAGCACAGGCTAAAAATATATATTTGAAAGATTACCAGGTTCCTGATTTTTTTATCGATAAAATTTACCTGGATGTCAGTCTGTATGAAGAAGAAACTTTTGTTGTTTCCCGTTTAAATATTCGCAGAAATCCTGAGGCACCAAATCAGCATGTGCCACTGGTGCTTAATGGTCAGGAGCTAAAACTTATCGAGTTACGTCTGGACGGCGAATTACTGCTGAACAAAGATTACAAACTGGATGATAAAAGTCTGACAGTAAAAAATGTAAAAGATGTTTTTGAACTCGAAAGCAAAGTCAGTATCAAGCCACAGGAAAACACGAGCCTGGAAGGCTTATACAAATCCAGTAATAAATTCTGCACACAATGTGAGGCGGAAGGCTTTCGTAAAATAACCTGGTTTTTGGACCGACCTGATGTCTTGTCCAGTTTTACAACACGTATTGAAGCGGATAAAACCCATTATCCGGTGCTTCTATCCAACGGCAATAAAATTGACAGCGGTGATTGTTCAGAGCCTGATAAAGCAGGGCGTCATTGGGTCGTCTGGCATGATCCCTTTTTGAAACCGTCCTACTTGTTTGCTCTGGTTGCCGGTAATTTATTTTCGGTTGATGACAGTTTTACAACCTGTTCCGGTCGTGAAGTTGCGCTGCAGATATTTGTTGAAGAAAAAGATCTGGATAAATGTGATTTCGCACTGAAATCATTAAAAAAAGCCATGCAATGGGATGAAGAAGTTTATGGCCGTGAATATGACCTGGACATTTTCATGATAGTCGCTGTCGATGATTTCAATATGGGCGCTATGGAAAATAAAGGCCTGAATATTTTTAATTCTTCCTGCGTACTGGCCAAGCCGGAAACATCGACCGATTTTTCTTTTCAACGCATTGAGGCAATTGTTGCACACGAATATTTCCATAACTGGTCCGGTAACCGGGTTACCTGTCGTGACTGGTTTCAATTAAGTCTGAAGGAAGGTTTTACGGTTTATCGGGATTCTGAATTTTCTGCTGACATGGGGTCACGCGCTGTCAAACGTATTGATGATGTGAATTTTTTACGTACCATACAGTTTGCAGAGGATGCCGGACCGATGGCGCATTCGGTGAGGCCTGAATCCTACATGGAAATTTCCAATTTTTATACAGTAACCATTTATGAAAAAGGCGCAGAAGTTGTTCGCATGATTGCCAGGTTATTGGGACCTGAACTTTTTCGCCAGGGCACAGATCGTTATTTTGAAAAGTTTGATGGCATGGCTGTAACGACTGAAGATTTTGTTGCAACTATGGAAGAAGTGAGCGGGTTTGATCTGACCCAATTCAGACGTTGGTACACGCAGGCAGGCACACCCCTGTTAAAGATTAGCGGCAGTTTTGATGAACAGGCACAGACCTATACCTTGCATGTTGAACAGAGCTGTCCGCCAACACCGGGACAAAAACAAAAAGAAGACTTTTATATTCCACTAGCCGTGGCTTTGCTTGATCAGCAGGGTGAAGTAATCCCTTTAAAGCTAGATAAAGAGGATGTTCCTGCCGAAAACACCAAGGTGCTTGCAATCAGCGAGAAGAAACAGTCCTTTGTGTTTAAGCATGTCGGCCAGAAACCGGTGCCATCATTGCTTAGAAGTTTTTCTGCGCCGGTCAAAATGCAATTTGACTATTCCCGTGATGAGCTGATGTTTTTAATGAGCCATGACAGTGACGGTTTTGTTCGTTGGGAAGCATCACAGCAATTAAGTCTGCAGATTATCCATGAATTAATGGAGCAGAGAAAAATAGGCGAAAAGCTGGTGCTGGATGAGCGTTTAATCCAGGCTATGCAGAAAGTGCTGGACTCGGCATTGAACGATAACAATGTCGACAGAGCCATGTTGTCACGACTGCTGATCTTGCCTTCCGAAGCTTATATTGCCGAGCTGGCGACAGAAATAGATGTCGATGCGATTCATGAAGTGCGCGAGTTCATACGTCAACAGATTGCTTTTGCACTGGAAGCCAGTCTTACAGATGTTTATAAAGCCATGCAAAGTGATGAGCCTTATGTTGTTGAAGCAGATGCGATTGCTCAACGTGCCCTTAAAAATACAGTTTTGAATTATCTGGTTTTAGTGGATGATCAAAAAATTGAGGCCTGTTTCAGGCAATACCAGCAGGTCGATAATATGACAGATCAAAGTGCTGCATTGCGAGGCTTGCTATCAGGGACAAGTGAGCTTGCTGAAAAGCTGAAGCAACAGGCGTTTAGTGAATTTTATGATAAATGGAAACATGAAGCCCTGGTCATTGAACAGTGGCTGAGTATGCAGGCTGGTGTTGCCAGTAAAGAAAACCTATCCGAAGTTATTAGGCTTACTCAGCATGAAAGCTTTGATATAAAAAATCCCAATAAAGTACGTTCTGTTATTGGCGCTTTCAGTCACCAGAATCTAGTGGGCTTCCATCATGAATCAGGGTCGGGTTATGAGTTTCTGGCGGATAATGTCATCATTCTGAATAAACTTAATCCGCAGATTGCATCAAGATTGTTAACGCCCTTGACGCACTGGAGAAAGCAGATGCCGCATCGACAGAAATTGATGCAGGCTCAGTTGCAAAGAATTCTTGATCTGGAAAATCTATCGAAAGATGTTTATGAAGTCGCTTCAAAAAGTTTGCAAGACTGAAGCTAACTTTTTATCACTATGACAGCAGGCGTTTCAAGAAATACATTAATTCCATGAAACGCCTTAGCTTGCTGTCAAACTAAATCAGGCACTTACATCAATATTCACAGCTGGAATATTCTGGGCTTTTTGCGCTCCCTGCATAAACGATTCGATTTCGTTGAAATTCAGGTAACGATAGATTTCACCGGACATGGTATTCAGGCTGTCCATGTAAGCCATATATTCTTCCATATTCGGGATTTTACCCAGCGCTGCACAAACAGCCGCCAGTTCAGAAGAACCCAGATAAACATTGGCACCATCACCCAGACGATTTGGGAAGTTACGGGTTGATGTTGAAATTGCCGTGGATTTCGGTGCGATCCTGGCCTGATTGCCCATGCACAGAGAACAGCCTGGCATTTCGGTTCTGGCCCCGGCACTACCGAAGGTGGCATAAATACCTTCTTCGGTGAGCTGATGCTGATCCATTTTTGTCGGAGGAGAAATCCAGAGTCGCGTCGGCAGGGAGCCTTTGACCTGTTCGAGCACTTTGCCAGCGGCACGGAAGTGGCCAATATTGGTCATGCAGGAACCGATAAAGACTTCATCAATTTTAGTGCCGGCAACTTCGCTAAGCGGTTTGACATCATCCGGATCATTCGGACAGGCCAGCAGAGGCTCTTTAATTTCATTGAGATCGATTTCAATGATTTTGTGGTATTCAGCGTCGGCATCGGCTTCCATCAATTCAGGATTCTTCAGCCATTCTTCCATGGCTACAGCACGTCTTTCCAGGGTGCGAGGATCGCCATAACCTTCTGAGATCATCCAGCGCAACAGGGTTATATTGGATTTAAAATATTCGATGATGGGTTCTTTGTTCAGTTTAATGGTACAGCCACCAGCGGAACGTTCAGCAGAAGCATCAGATAATTCAAATGCCTGCTCAACTTTAAGATCCGGCAGACCTTCGATTTCAAGAATGCGTCCGGAAAAAATATTCTTTTTACCTTTTTTCTCAACTGTCAGATCACCGGATTGAATTGCGGCATAAGGAATGGCATTCACCAGATCACGCAAGGTGATGCCGGGCTGCATTTTGCCGGTGAAACGGACCAGAACAGACTCAGGCATATCCAGCGGCATAACGCCTGTCGCTGCAGCAAAGGCAACCAGGCCGGAACCGGCCGGAAAGGAAATGCCAATTGGGAAACGCGTATGTGAATCACCACCGGTACCGACAGTATCCGGCAAGATCATACGGTTCAGCCAACTATGAATGATGCCGTCACCAGGCTGCAGGCTGACACCACCACGGGTGCGGATAAAATCAGGCAGTGTATGCTGGGTGGAAATATCGACAGGCTTTGGATAGGCGGCTGTATGACAAAATGACTGCATGACAAGATCAGCAGTAAAACCCAGACAGGCCAGGTCTTTTAATTCGTCGCGTGTCATGGGGCCGGTGGTATCCTGTGAACCTACAGTTGTCATTTTTGGTTCGCAATAAGTGCCAGGTCTCACACCTTCAACGCCGCAGGCTTTGCCGACAATTTTCTGTGCCAGGGTATAACCGGCTTTGCTATCAGAAGCAGAAGTCGGTCTGCGGAATACAGGAGAAGGTTCAAGTCCCAGTTCTTCACGGGCACGCTCTGTCAGTCCACGTCCAATGATCAGAGGAATTCGACCGCCGGCCTGTACTTCATCAAGAATCAAAGGCGTTTTCAGGCTGAATTCACAGAGGACCTCGTCGGTGCCATGCTTGGTGATTTTGCCCTCATAAGGATGAATATCAACGATGTCGCCGGTATTCATGTTGCTGACATCACATTCAATCGGTAATGCACCGGAATCTTCCATGGTGTTGAAGAAAATCGGTGCAATCTGCCCCCCGATACAAACTCCACCGTCTCTTTTGTTTGGTATATGAGGAATATCATTTCCCATGTGCCACAATACTGAGTTGGTTGCTGATTTGCGTGAGGAACCGGTACCGACGACATCGCCAACCAGGGCGACCGGGAAGCCATTTTTCTTAAGTTCATTGATTTGTTCTTCAGCATTCGTCACGCCGTCACGTGGCATTTTGTACATGGCTTTGGCATGCAGAGGAATATCTGGTCTTGACCAGGCGTCGGGTGCGGGAGATAAATCATCAGTATTGGTTTCACCGGGAACCTTAAAGACACTGACAGTCATTATTTCAGGTACTTTAGGTCGGGAAGTAAACCACTCAGCATCGGCCCATGATTTCAGGGTGGCAGCGGCATGCTCATTACCGGCTTTGGCTTTTTCAGCAACATCGTGAAAGGCATCGAACATCAGCAGGGTGCGTGACAGCTGTTTTGCAGCTTCTGCGCCCAATTCGGCATCGTCCAGTAATTCGACCAGGGTTGCAATGTTGTAACCACCCAGCATGGTGCCTAATAAGGTAACGGCATCCTGTTTAGATATAAGCGGGGAAGCAGTTTCACCTTTAGCCAGGGCAGCCAGAAAGCCTGCTTTGACATAGGCAGCTTCATCAACACCGGCAGGTACGCGATTGGAGATTAAATCCAGAATAAATTCTTCTTCACCGGCAGGTGGATTCTTTAACAGTTCAATCAGATCGGCGACCTGTTCTGCATTCAAGGGAAGAGGGACAACACCAAGTTTTTCACGTTCTTCGACATGACTGCGATAAGCTTCTAACATTACTGCTTCCTCATGGTTATAGCGATATGGGGATCAAAAAAGGAGGCAAATTCTACGTGAAATTGCGAAAAATGGCTAGTTGCTGCTTCTTGTCGTTATTAATTTGAGTTGCTTTGCAATGCCTTGTTTGCTTGCCTTATACTTCGGCTCTGCTGTCTTATCGGGATCAGCAATAATAGAAAATATATCAGTGATTATTTCGGGGAATTTAAGTTATGTCTGATCCTAAGGCTGAATATTCAGCAAGCAGTTCAGTTAGTAGTGCGGTCATAAATTTTATCAATACAGTAAGCTACGAGGATTTTCCCGCCGAAGCCTTAACTTTGGCCAAGCGTTGCATCATCGATGGCCTGGGCGTCATGCTGGCAGGCTCTACACAACCGGCAGGCCGTATTCTTCATGAACATGTACAGGGAACGGATACACGTAGCGACTCCACGGTTTTTGGATCCAAGGCCTTTAAGACCAGCGCTGCAGCCGCAGCCCTGGTGAATGGGACCAGTGGTCATGCGCTGGATTGGGATGATACGCAGCTGGCTACCAGTGCTGACCGTATTTTTGGCTTGCTGACTCACCCTACAATACCTCCTTTAATGGCAGCACTGGCACTTGGCGAGAAACAAGCGATATCAGGAAAGGACTTTTTGACCGCTTTCCTCACGGGCTTTGAGGTGGAGTGTAAAATCTCAGAAGCCATTCACCCTGACCATTACAAAAAGGGTTTTCATTCTTCCGGAACTGTCGGAACATTTGGTGCAGCTGTCACTGCGGCTAAATTATTTAATCTGAACGAAGAGCAGTTGGCGCATATGCTCGCTATTGCTGCGAGTTCAGCATCCGGCATTCGGGTTAGTTTTGGTAGCATGACCAAGCCTTTACATGTTGGGCGTGCTTCACAAAACGGTATTGTTGCCGCTGAACTGGCAGCTCTTGGTTTTACCGGTGGCAAAGATGCACTTGATCCGCCCTGGGGCTTTTTCCAGACTTTCAGTCAGGGTGGTGGCTTTGATGAAGATCGTATTAAGGGCAAACTCGGTAATCCGCATACGATTGTTTCCCCAGGGGTATCCATCAAGCCTTATCCCTGTGGCGTGCTGGGGCATCCGACGATGGATGCGATGCGACGCCTGGTTATCAATCATGATGTCAATGCCGACGATATTGTTGCAATCCGTGTGCGTGCAGGTTCCAACATCTTGAACCCATTGCGTTATCCGATTGCCAATAATGAACTTGAAGCCAAATTTTGTCCGGCTTTTATGGTGAGTGCGATTGCTTTGCGTCGTAAGGCCGGTATTCACGAATTTAATGATGAATTTGTTCGCAGTGAACCGGTGCAGGCACTGATGCGCAAAGTTGAACGTATTCTTGATCCTGAGATTGAGGCACAGGGCTGGGAAAAAATCAGATCGACTGTGGAAGTTGATATGGCTGATGGCCGCACCCTGGTGGAAAAAGCTGATGAACGTTATCGGGGAGGTCCGGATTTGCCATTTACCCGGGAAGAGCTTTTTGAAAAATTTAATGATTGTGCGTCTCTGGTTCTGTCGGGTGAACAAGTCACTAAGGTGTTTGAACTGGTGGAATCCCTGGAAACCTGCAGCAATGTTAAAGAGCTTGTTGAAAGTTTAATGCCTGCTGAATCAGGTTCTTGATAATGAGTCTTGCCTGGTTATCAGTTATTGCCCTGGTTATAGCCGTTACTCTTAGCTGCACGACTGCCGTCAACATAGGTGTGCTGTCCATGTCGCTGGCACTGATTATTGGTGTCTTTTTTGGCGATATGTCACCAGGAACCGTACTTAACGGTTTTCCTGTTAATCTTTTTACGACTTTACTTGGTGTAACCCTGTTGTTTTCGATTGCTGAATCGAATGGCACACTTTCCCGCGTTACGGGGCGGGCAGTGGCGCTGTGTCGGGGTCATGCCGGTTGGTTACCTGTGATGTTTTTTATGGTGGGCTTTGCTATAGCCACTATAGGTGCTGGAGCAACACCCGCCAGTGCCTTATTGGCACCGCCAGCTATGGCAATTGCCGGACGTGCCAAAATCCCACCACTGGTCATGGCCATAATGGCCGGGAACGGCGTGTTGGCTGGAACCCTGTCACCCTTTGCTCCTACGGGTATTGTTGCTCATGGTGTCATGGAACAAATCGGTCTTGGAGGTGTTGAATGGTACACCTTTGCGTTCAATGCACTTGCGCATGCACTGGTTGGTGTCGGAGGTTTTTTTATGTTTGGTGGTTGGAAGCTGTTTAAAAATTCCACCCAGAGTGTTGCCTTAGAAAGCCATGATATGGCTGTGATGGAAAAACAGCATTGGTTGACCATACTAGGCATTATCGCTTTGATAATCTTGGTCGCCGGTTTTTCCTACGATGTTGGCATGGTGGCTTTGATCATCGCAACGATTCTTATACTGTTACGTACGGTAGATGAGGCTGTTGCCATTAAAGGGATACCCTGGAGTGTTATTCTGATGGTAACGGGCGTGACGGTGTTGATTACCCTGTTGCGGGAAACCGAGGGGTTGGACCTGATTACCAGTGGTATTGCCAATGTGGCTACGGCGGGAACAATAAATCCGATAGTGGCTTTTACTGCGGGTATTATTTCAGTCTACAGCAGTACGTCAGGTGTTGTGTTACCAGCTTTCCTGCCGATGGTGCCATCTTTGGCTGAACAGCTGGGTATGGATCCGCTTAATATAGCCTGGTCGATGAATGTCAGTGCGAGTCTGGTGGATTTATCTTCTCTTTCTACGGTGGGTGCGCTTTACATAGCCAGCGCACCGGCAGGAACCGATACCCGAAAATTTTTTAATGCGCTACTGGCCTGGGGCATGTCAATGGCCCTGGTAGGGGCCTTGTTGTGCAAGTTGGCGTTTGGCTGATTAAAGTTTCACTGTACCTATTAGGCATTTAATACTCGCTGCGGTTCACCGGCTAACCATGCTTTGATATTTTCGAGAGCCTGTCCGTAAGCCAATTCATAAAGTTCCTGCACCACATAACCGGTATGTCCGGTCAGTAAGAGATTGTTCATTGATCTGAAAGGATGATCCTGTGGCAAGGGTTCAATGTCGTAAACATCAATGGCAGCTCCGGCGATGGCCTTATTCTGCAGACATGACAGCAATGCCTTTTCATCCACAATCGGTCCACGTGCGGTATTAACCAGATAAGCGCTTTTTTTCATCATGGCCAGTTCCGGTGCGCCGACCAGACCTCGAGTACGATCACTCAAGAGCAGATGAATACTCAATATGTCTGCTTCACGAAACAGGGTTTCTTTATCAACATAGCTGGCATTTTGTGCAGCAGCTTTTTCTTCGTTAAGGTTTTGACTCCAGGCTATGACCCGCATGCCGAAAGCCTGTCCAATTCGGGCGACTTCGGAACCCAGGCGGCCAAGACCGAGGATGCCGAGAGCTTTGTCTTTTAGACCAAAACCAACTTCAGCCTGCCAGCCACCGGCATGCATCAGAGCATTTTCCCGGACGATATTTTTGGCCAGGCCAAGGATCAAAGCCCAGGCATGTTCATACGTGGAATGTGGAACCATTGACGTGCCACAGACGGGAATATTTTGTTGACGGGCACATTCCATATCAATAGCCAGATTACGCATTCCGGTAGTCACCAGTAATTTTAATTCCGGTAATTTTTGCAGCAGGGAGGCTGGGAAGGGGGTGCGTTCCCGCATAGCGACTATCACATTGAAGGGGTTTAATTTTTCGGCGAGGGTTTCTTCGTCGCTACCGGCAATATAATCATGAAAAACACTGACTTCAGCCTCCGCTAAGCTGTCCCAGTCGGCTGCCTGCGATGCGGCATTCTGATAATCATCTAGTATGGCAATTTTTAACATGCATGTTTCCTGTGTTTTTTGATTTAGCTAATGCAGCTATTCTACATTCTTTGCTTCGATTTATGTTCTGTAAAGCATTACAATTTACCACCATGAATCAGATTAAAACCCCTTGCATCGGTATTTGTTCCACGACTTCTTTTGGCGACAAGATTTGTCGGGGGTGCAAGCGTTTTAATTTTGAAGTGATCAACTGGAACACTTATACAGAGCAGGAGAAGTTGGCAGTGTTCAGTCGAATTGATCTGCTAACTGAGCAGATTTTACGGAACAAGTTTCGGATTTTTGATGTTGGAAAGTTACAGGATGTCATGCAGGATTTCAGATTTTTCTATCACCCGGAGCTGTCTCCTTTTTGCTGGCTGCATGGCTTGTTGCAAAAATATTCCTACAGAATCAATAGTCTGAACGAGATAGGTGTAGAGCTGGCTCCTGAGTTTAAAAATAAGAGTGTTGATGAAGTCATGTTGATAATCAATGAAGATCTGCACTTGCTCAGTGAAGCACATTTTCAACGTTATTTTCAGCGTTAACTGCACTTACCGGGGCAGTGGTGTAAATTCTTCGTTGTCGCTCGGAATGTCAGGAAAACGTCTTTCGTTCCAGTCCTGTTTGGCCTGTTCGATGCTTTCCTTCTGAAACGAAACAAAATTCCATTCGATAAAAGGAATCCTTGGCCAGGTTTCACCACCCAGGAGCAGGCATCGGGTATCAGCTAAGGTCTGGAAAGTGTTTTCCTGATTCAGCAACAGGATTTGTCCGGCTTCAAATGTTTCACTTTCCGATATGATCTTCCCATCCAGTATATAAAGCAGGCATTCAAACTCTGGCTGGGGGCGCTGGAAAGTACTGCCAGTCTGTGCTTCTACATCCAGAAAGAATAAAGGTGAATAAGTTGTTACTGGGGAATTCATGCCAAAAGCTTTACCGGCAACCAGTGTCATGCAAACGCCGTCTTTTTTAAACCGGGGTAAAGCAGCCAGCGGGACATGCTGGAAAGAAGGTTCCATTTCTCCCAGTTCAGCAGGTAAGGCCAGCCAGCATTGAATGCCGTTAACACGGTGAGCTTGGTCACGCAGGTCGAGCGGTTCTCGTTCAGAGTGCACAATCCCTTTTCCGGCTGTCATCAGGTTTACATCACCGGGGACTATTTCAATGTTGTTACCCAGGCTATCCTGGTGCAGCAGTTTGCCTTCGAGTAAATAGGTCAGGGTAGACAGGCCGATATGGGGATGTGGCAAAACGTCCAGACCTTCACCCGCATTTAGATCCATCGGCCCCATATGATCAAGAAAAATAAAAGGCCCAACCATGCGTTTCTTTATGTGTGGCAATATGCGGTTTACCGGCATGCCGTTCAGGTCTCTTACTTTACTTGAAAGCAGGGTAGCCATAACTAGACAGAAGAATGAGGATTTAAATAATGCAGGGCAAGTTGTTGCTGATCCCAACTGATATACCAGGCAACTTTATCCCAGTCTCCCAATACCATGCGCGTGTCCCTGCCGTTAGCCAACTCATGGACTTTGGGGCGGTGAGTATGTCCATGGATTAAGGTATCGATAGCATAAGCCTGTATGATGTCTGTTACAGCTTCCGGGGTGACATCCATGATATCGTCAGCCTTGTTGCTGCTCATGGCCTGGCTTTGTTTGCGGGCTTCTGCAGCATAGGCAATGCGCTCCTCGACAGAGCGAGCAAGAAAGTCCTTTTGCCAGTCGGGGTTGCGCACCATTTTCCGGAAAGCCATGTAGTCCGTATCTTTAGTACAGAGCACATCACCATGCATGAGCAAGACTTTTTTATTAAAGGCAGTGAGCAGGTAGGGTTCTTCTATCAGCTCAGCGCCACAAGTTTGCGCATAGCCACCTCCCATTAAAAAATCGCGGTTACCGCGCATGAGTTTTATTGTGACGCCCTGAGCACTTAAGGCATGTAAGTGTCGGGCAACCTGATCACTCAGTTCAGTATGGACATCATCGCCAAGCCAGACATTAAAAAAATCACCCAGAATGTATAAAGCCTGCGCATTACTGGCCTTAGCTTCAAGAAAATCAAAAAAAGCCTGAGAGATGTCGGGTCTGTCAGGCTCCAGGTGTAGATCAGAGATAAACAGAATCGGTTTATCTGACATTCAAAACTATGCCTCTATTTATGTCTCTATTTATGCCTCTATGCCTTGACAGTGACCGACTCAATAACGATATCCTCAAGCGGCACATCACCATGGCCGCCGACGTTACCGGTTTCGCAGCCTTTAATGGCATTAATCACATCCATGCCATCGGTGACCTTGCCAAACACGGCATAACCCCAACCTTGCGGACTCTTGTCGCTGTGGTTCAGAAAATCATTATCTTTTACATTGATAAAGAATTGTGCCGATGCAGAATGGGGCTCCATGGTTCTGGCCATGGCAATGGTACCGACATCATTTGAAAGTCCATTGTCGGCTTCGTTCTGAATGGGGGCACCGGTTGCTTTTTGTTTCATGCCGGGTTCAAAGCCGCCGCCCTGAATCATGAAGTTATCAATGACACGGTGAAAGATGGTGCCGTCATAGTGGCCGTTCTCAGCATATTGTTTGAAGTTGGCGGCGCTGATAGGGGCTTTTTCAAAATCCAGTTCAAGGGTGATATCTCCAGCACTTGTATGTAATACGATCATTTATTGCGTTCTCCTGCTCTTCCCCGAATAGAGGATAGTCATTGTCTGTAGTTTGCTAAAGGTAAGGGCGCTATAATAACGCCCTTTATGTCCTATTAGAAAGCAAGCAGAAGCAAGCAGGCCGTATGTCAGAAACTCCCAGCAATTTTATCCATCAGATTATTCGTGAAGATCAAAAGAATAATAAGCATGGTGGTAAAGTCCACACACGTTTTCCGCCTGAGCCTAATGGCTATTTACATATTGGCCATGCCAAATCCATTTACCTGAATTTCACCACGGCTCAGGCTTTTGACGGACTTTGCAATTTACGTTTTGACGATACTAATCCTGCAAAAGAGAATCTGGAGTTTATTGATTCCATTAAAAGCAGCATTCACTGGCTGGGCTTTGACTGGCAGGATCGCGAATTTTACGCCTCATCCTATTTTGATCGTCTTTATGAACTGGCCGTCAAACTGATTGAAGAAGGCAAAGCCTATGTTTGCAGTCTGAATCCTGAACAGGCCAGGGAATATCGTGGCACTTTGACTGAGCCTGGTAAAAACAGCCCTGACCGTGATCGTTCCGTGGCAGACAATATGGACTTGTTTGCGCGCATGAAGGCCGGTGAATTCGCTGATGGTGAATACAGTCTGCGCGCAAAAATTGATATGGCATCACCGAATATAAATATGCGTGATCCGGTTTTATATCGCATCCGTCATCAGCATCATCATCAGACCGGTGATAAGTGGTGTATCTATCCGATGTATGACTATACGCATTGCATCTCTGATGCCCTGGAAGGTATTACCCATTCACTTTGCACGCTGGAGTTTGAAGATCACCGTCCATTGTACGACTGGGTGCTGGATCAGCTGGATTTACCCGCGCACCCACAGCAAATTGAATTTGCCCGGCTCAATATTAATTACACCGTGCTTAGTAAACGCAAACTCAAACAACTGGTTGATGAGAATCTGGTCAGTGGCTGGAATGATCCGCGCATGCCGACACTCGAAGGTATGCGTAGGCGTGGTTACAGTCCAGCCTCTATTCGGAATTTTTGTGAAAGTATTGGCCTCACTCGTACCAATAGTATGGTTGATGTTGCCATGCTGGAACATGCTTTGCGTGAAGACCTGGATCAGACATCGCCACGCGCCATGGCGGTACTAAGGCCGCTGAAAATAGTGATTGAGGATTATCCAGAAGATAAACAGGAAAGTTTAAAACTCAGCCGTCATCCTAAAGATGAAAGCATGGGTGTAAGGCAAATTTCATTCCGGCGTGAGCTGTATATAGACCGCAATGATTTTGAAGAAATTCCACCGCCGGGTTTTAAGCGGCTGATTGCCGGTGGTGAAGTACGCTTACGCGGGGCCTATGTCATCAAATGTGAAGAAGTCATAAAAGATGCAGATGGCAATATTACTGAATTGCGTTGTTCACATGATGCAGCAACCCTCGGTGCAAAACCGGAAGGACGCAAGGTAAAAGGGGTGATTCACTGGGTGCCCGTAAAGGAGGCAATCTCAGCAGAAGTTCGACTTTATGATCGCTTGTTTCTGGAAGAGAATCCTGATTCTGCTGAAGGGGACTATCGTGATTTTATTAACCCGGATTCCTTGCAGGTTTTACAGGGGTGTATGCTTGAACCCAGCTTAAAAGATGTGCAACCAGAAGCACGGTTTCAGTTTGAGCGTGAAGGTTATTTCGTTGCCGACAGGGAAGATCATAAAGCAGATAAGCCGGTATTTAATCTGACCGTCGGTTTGCGTGACACCTGGGGTAAAGCCCAAAATAAATAAATCAGAAAATAAAATCGTGTTAAAAATTTACAATACGCTGACGCATCAGAAAGAGGAATTTCAGCCGATCGAACCCGGCAAAATTCGCATGTATGTTTGCGGGCTGACCACTTATGATTATTCTCATATTGGTCATGCTCGTATGCTGGTCGCATTTGATGTGATTGTGCGTTATCTAAGAGCCGGTGGTTTTGATGTGACTTACGTCAGAAATATTACCGACGTCGATGACAAAATTATCCGGCGTGCCAATGAAAACAAAGAGCCTTTTGATGAACTGACCGAACGCTTTATTGCTTTTATGCATGAAGATGAAAAAGCGCTGAATATTTCGCCACCGGATATCGAGCCGCGTGCTACGGCACACATCAAAGAGATTATTAGCATTATCGAAAAACTGATCAGCAAAGATTTTGCCTATGTTGCGGATAATGGTGATGTGTATTATGCCATCAACAGGTTTCAGGATTACGGCAAGCTTTCCCGGAAAAACCCTGAAGAACTGCTGGCGGGTGCCCGTATTGATATCGAAGAAAGTAAACGAGACCCAAGAGATTTTACACTTTGGAAACTGGCTAAAGCGGGCGAACCCGGTTGGGATTCTCCCTGGGGTTATGGACGTCCTGGCTGGCATATAGAATGCTCCGCGATGTCATCCTGTTGTCTGGGGGAGACCTTTGATATTCATGGTGGCGGTAGTGACCTGATGTTTCCGCATCATGAAAATGAGATTGCGCAGTCAGAAGCTGCCAGCGGTAAACCATTTGTACATACCTGGATGCATAACGGCCCGGTACGGGTTGATGATGAAAAAATGTCCAAGTCGCTGGGCAACTTTTTTACGATTCGTGAAGTGCTGAAGAAATATCCGGCTGAAGTAATCCGTTACTTTTTACTATCCAGTCATTACCGTAGCGCGATTAATTATTCTGAAGAAAATCTGCAAACGGCTTATGGTGCACTGGAGCGTTTTTATAACGCTTTAAAAGGTTTTGAAACGCAGGGACAGATTGCGCCTGATAACAGTGAATATGAAAAGCGTTTTGCTGACGCGATGAATGATGACTTCAATACGCCTGAAGCGATCGGCGTATTGTTTGAACTGGTCAGGGAAATAAATCGCATAAAAGACAGTGATGTCAAACAGGCAGAACAGCTAGTTGCTTTATTGAAAAAACTGGGTGGTGTGTTGGGCATATTGGAAATGTCAGCAGAGGAATTTTTACGTGAGGGAGCTGAAGATATTGATGCAGAACATGTTGAATCCCTGATTGCTCAACGCAAGCAGGCGCGTGCAGATAAGGACTGGGCCAAAGCTGATCAGATTCGTGATGAACTGGCAGCACTTAATGTAGTGCTGGAAGATAAAGATGGGGTTACGAGCTGGCGTATTGAAAGAAGCTAGCGAACTACAAACTGACTGACGTAATGTGTTGCATAAATACAGTCAAATATTGACGAATAAAGGCGGCACAAGTATCATGCCGCCTCTTCGCAAGAAGTCGTTTTTGAAGAATGTTCGGGGC
>Ga0255760_10000381_pt1 | contig 43620 bp, 40 predicted proteins | sample 071ome_25_FD_179960 | JGI IMG/M metagenome (GOLD analysis project Ga0255760, IMG submission 179960) | Coastal salt marsh microbial communities from the Groves Creek Marsh, Skidaway Island, Georgia - 071410BT metaG (version 2) | ecosystem: Environmental > Aquatic > Marine > Intertidal zone >...
GCAAAAATGTGCCTTCAAAATCTTGATCATTTTGGGTCACTTTTGCCCGTATCAAAGGCTTGTTATTGTGAAATTCTAACGGAATTTCTTTGAGTTTTTTGGATTTTGGAGCTGTAAAGTTTTCTACTGAAGAAATTTTAATTTTTTTCTTAGAATAATTGATGGTTGCCACTATATCTTTAAAAAAAGCAGCCCCAATGACCCCATCAATTTGTGTACCCATTTTTTTTGCAAAGGCATAATTTTCTTTATCAAACAACAATATGGTTTGATCGTTTAAGGTCATTTTACCAATCCGAATCGCATGGCCTGTGGTTTTATACGCTTCTACAGGCACTCCCTTTCCCAATCCAGTAATCAATATGGGATGGGTGTCAAAATGGGCAAGATCGGTCTTATGATTCACAAATAGGAGCGTATAATTAACCCCGGTGTCTAGAATAAAATGAAAACGAATCCCTTGAATATACACAGGGATAATAACCAAGTTATGCGCCAATTCAAAAGGAAGGGTAAATTGCTTCTTTGGGGTTTCAAAATAGGGAGTTGTTTGGGCTGATAAGGGATTTGAAATTGAAAAAAATGCCAAAAACAGGCTAAAATAGAGGCGTAACATGATAAAATTTTAAGGGCGCTGAACAAAAATTCAGATATGTATAAAAATACACCAAAAGTCATTCCAAAAAAATACCACTCCAACTAAAAATTAGCATCTTTGCAACTTATCTGTCTGGGATGCCACAATTATCACAAAAGGGAATATCGCTTCCTGCCTCACCCATTCGCAAACTTATTGCTTTTGCTGATCTAGCAAAGCGCAACGGCATTGATGTGCTGCATCTCAACATCGGACAACCCGATATCAAAGCTCCCAAAGAAGCGCTTCAAGTTGTCAAAGAGTCTTCATTGGAATTGCTGCCCTATGGTCCTTCTCAAGGCACAGAAACCTATCGTTCAAAACTTTGTGAATACTATACAAAAAGGGGACTTTCAATTGTTCCAGAAAACATCTTGGTAACTTCAGGTGCCAGCGAAGCAATTTATTTCACCTTTAGCGTGCTTTGTGATGCCGATGAAGAGGTGATCATCCCAGAGCCTTCGTATGCCAATTATAATGGTTTTGCAGCTGCAGCCAATGTCAAAGTAGTACCGATAGTTTCTACTTTTGAAGATCAGTTCAAACTACCAGACATTGAAGAAATTGCTGCCAAAATTGGATCCAAAACCAAGGCCATCCTGATATGTAACCCCAGCAATCCAACAGGCTATCTGTATGGTCCATCAGAAATTGAAGCCTTGGGACAATTGGCCCTCAAACACGACTTGTTTTTGATTGTCGATGAGGTATATCGTGAGTTTGTATATGATGGAGCCATACATCATTCGGTACTAAAAAATGAAGATTGGCGGGATCATGCCATCATGATCGATTCCGTATCCAAACGCTACAGCCTTTGTGGTGCGCGCGTGGGGTGCATCGTTTCGAGAAACACACACTTTTTAGACGTCGCTCTAAAGTTTGCCCATCTACGACTCTCCCCGGCCACATATGCCTTGATGGCAAGTGAGGCTGCTTTAGATGCCCCGCAAGCCTACTACGACCAAGTGATCGAAGAGTACACACATCGAAGATCAGTGCTTATCGGTGCTTTGGAAAAAATTCAAGGAGTGCAAATCTCTAAACCAAAAGGCGCTTTCTATTGCATTGTTGCACTTCCTGTTGAGGACGCTGAAGATTTTTCAAAATTTTTACTCACCGACTTTTCGTACCAAGGAGCTACCGTCATGCTGGCACCAGCCTCAGGATTCTATTCTGACCCTGAATTGGGAAAAAATCAAGTCCGAATTGCCTTTGTACTCGAAGCTGCCAGACTGCAACAAGCAGCAACCATACTCAAAAAGGGATTAGAAGCCTATCAAAATTCATAGGAGATTTTCTATCTTGGCGTTATGATTTCCATCTCGCGAAACTACCCACTAAAACATATCACCACCTTTGGTGTAGCTGCCAATGCTGCAGGCTTTGTTGAAGTTAGATCAATTACAGAACTGCAAGAAGTCTTGCAACAAAAACAATTTGCTAACATCAAAATCTTGGGTGGTGGTAGCAACATGCTCTGGACCAAAAATTATGATGGACTCCTGATACATATCCATTCTAAAGGAGTAGAAATTGTCGAAGAGAACAACCAAAATGTTCTAGTTGCTGTAGCCGCGGGAGAGTCTTGGCATGATTTTGTCCTTTGGGCCTTAGAAAACGATCTTGGAGGCGTCGAAAACCTTGCATTGATTCCGGGAAGTGTCGGTGCGGCACCCATTCAAAATATCGGCGCTTATGGCGTAGAAATCGAAAGTTGTTTTGAAAAATGTACCGCTGTAGAAATCGCAAGTGGTAACATCAAGACCTTTGACAAAAGTGATTGTGCGTTTGGTTACCGAAATTCTGTATTTAAAACCACACTCAAAGACCAATATGCCATTTGTACGGTCTATTTGAAGTTGCAAAAAAAACCACACGCTATTCGGACGGATTATGGCGCAATAGAAACCGCATTGGGAAACCGAAAGCCAACCATACAAAATATTGCTCAGGCCGTGATCGAAATTCGTTCTTCAAAATTACCAGACCCAAAAACATTGGGTAATTGCGGAAGTTTTTTCAAAAATCCGGTTGTTCCGCTCCACCAATATAAGCAACTTCAAAAGCGCTACCCATCGATTCCACACTACCCGGTAGATACCACGCTGGTAAAAATACCCGCTGCCTGGCTTATCGATACCCTTGGCTTTAAAGGCCATCGTGAAGGAGATGCTGGCGTGCATCAAAACCAACCCTTAGTTCTTGTTAATTATGGCGCGGCCAAAGGCCATGAAATTTATGCGTTAGCACAAAAAATCAAACAGGCTGTTTTAGAAAATTTTGGAATCACCCTAGAAGAAGAAGTCAATATCTATTAGCTATTCTCGATTTCTAGAATCAATCATAATCGTAACCGGCCCATCATTGACCAAATGTACTTTCATATCGGCACCAAAAATGCCTTCTTGAATGTTTGTTTGGACGGATTTTTGGGCTTGCTTAATAAAATAACGGTAAAGTGGTATGGCCGTTTCGTGTTTTGCCGCACGAATATAAGAGGGCCGATTGCCTTTTTTGGTCGCGGCCAATAAAGTAAACTGAGAAATCACCAATAGGGCACCCTGAACCTCTAATAAGGATTGATTCATGACCCCATTTTCATCGTTAAAAATTCGCATGTTGAGCAACTTATGAACCAACCAACTGGCATCATCTTGGGTGTCCTCCTCTGCGATACCCAATAACACCAGCAAACCCGATGTTATTGCCCCGACAATTTCTCCTTCTACTTTTACTTGGGCTTCACTAACCCGCTGTATTACTAATCTCATATTACCTATAGGTTGTATCTTCTTCCAAAAGTTGCTGGTAACTTTGATATCGCGAAGCCGCTATTTGTTCATTATCCAGTGCCTCGCGAACCGCGCACTGAGGCTCTTTTAGGTGTAGGCAGTTGTGGTATTTGCATTGTGATTTGAGTTTAAAAATTTCGGGGAAATAATCTCCCAATTCTTGTGGACTCATATCCACTACTCCAAAGCCTCTAATTCCTGGGGTGTCAATCAATCGAATATCATTTTCAAGTTCGTGCATCGCAGCAAAAGTTGTCGTATGTTGACCTTGTTGGTGCTGTTCTGACAAGGCTGCGGTTTCGAGTTCTAGCGTCGGGTCTAATGCATTGGCCAGGGTTGACTTACCTACCCCACTGTGCCCCGCTATGATACTAACTTTACCTTTCATCAAATCCCGAACAGCTTCGATTCCCTCATTTTGCATTGCAGCAATTTCCAAGCAGGAATAGCCAATATTTTCATAAAGTTGTCTTCTTTGTGCAACCGCCTTACGCTCTTGATTATCATAGGTATCAACTTTATTAAAAACTAAGATTACAGGAACGCGATACGCCTCTGCAGAAACCAAAAAACGATCGATAAATTGCGAATGTGTCGTGGGATTGTTAAGCGTGACTACCAGAAATACCTGGTCAATATTTGCGGCCAAAATATGGATTTGCTTGGAGAGGTTTACCGATCTTCTGACAATATAATTGGTACGATCCAGCACTTCTGTTATGATGCCTTGCATAGGGGCACTGGGATCAATTTCAAACAGCACCCGATCTCCAACAGCAATTGGATTGGTACTTTTGATGCCTTTGATGCGTAATCGTCCTTTTATCCTACAATTATAAAATGTAGCCGCTGATTTGACAGCATACCAACTCCCTGTGGATCGATAAACAATTCCTTCGTGCATGAAATACAAAATAACAACATTTTTTTCCTTTTCTACCGTTCTGCAATCCCTGTCGGAATCCCTATCTTTACAAAAAAATGTATGGCACAAAACGTTCTTCTGATGATTCTTGATGGTTGGGGAAAATCTCCCGACCCAAAAGTATCTGCAATCGATCAAGCACAAACCCCTTATATTGATGGCTTATACAAGAACTATCACCATGCCGAACTCCGAACCGACGGAAGCCACGTAGGACTTCCTGATGGACAAATGGGCAACAGTGAGGTGGGACATATGAATTTGGGAGCAGGAAGAATTGTATATCAAGATTTGGCCAAAATTTCACGCGCGATCGCCCACAACGAAATTGCACAAGATCCAACGCTTAACGAAGCCATTTCGTATGCCAAAGAAAATCATAAAGCCATACATCTTATGGGGCTTTTGTCCGATGGAGGCGTTCATTCTCATATTGAACATTTAGAAGGTTTGATAGAAGTACTTGCCGAAAAAAAGGCTAGTTGCTACCTCCATGCATTTACCGACGGGCGAGATGTAGACCCCAAGTCAGGAGCCGGTTTTGTACAGCGTATTCAGAAAAAATTGGATGCAACGGGAGGGCAACTGGCATCCATCATCGGGCGCTACTATGCCATGGACCGCGATCAACGGTGGGAACGGGTCAAAAAAGCCTATGACCTCATCGTAAACGCAGTAGGTACCTATACTCAAGACCCTGTAAAAAGCATCCACGAAAGTTATCAAGAAGGAATCACTGACGAGTTTTTGGCGCCATTGGTGGTCACCGATGCCCAGGGTCAAGCCAAGGTTAAATTAGAAGCAGGCGATGTCGTCTTATTTTTCAATTTTAGAACAGACCGAGGGCGACAACTCACCCAAGCCTTGTCACAACAACCTTTTCCAGAACATCAAATGCAACCCCTTGATTTGCATTATGTTACCTTGACCAATTATGACGCGACGTTCAAAAATGTCAACGTCATTTTTGACAAAGAAAACATCAAAGATACCCTGGGAGAAACCCTAGCAAAAGTAGGCAAATCGCAAGTGCGCATCGCAGAAACCGAAAAATACCCCCATGTAACATTTTTCTTCAATGGCGGTAGAGAAGCCCCTTTTGAAGGCGAAGAGCGTATCTTATGTCCTTCGCCAAAAGTCGCTACTTACGACCTAAAACCCGAAATGAGTGCCTTTGAAATTCGGGATGCAATCATTGAAAAAATCAAAAAAGACACCCCAAATTTTATCTGCCTAAACTTTGCAAATCCAGATATGGTAGGACATACCGGAAGCATGGAAGCAGCAATCAAAGCCTGCGAAGTAGTTGACCAATGTGCCCAAAATGTAATTGAGACTGCGCTTCAACACAACTACGTCAGCATTGTTATCGCAGACCATGGAAATTGTGAAACGATGATCAATCCGGACGGATCTCCAAATACCGCACATACCACCAATCCAGTGCCTGTAATACTTGTAGATCCAGAACACAAAAAAATAACCAACGGTATCCTTGGAGATATAGCACCCACAGTGCTAAAACTGATGGACGTGCCCCAACCGGAAACCATGACACAAAAACCCCTAATTTAGTCGCAATGAAAAATCTAACCCTCCTACTCCTAATTTCGCTTCTAAGCTGTAATACTAATGTAAAAAAAGAAACCGAGCAACCCTTGCCCGTAGAAACCAAAATTGCTGATGATGGCGAAACCTTTTATGAAGGCAAAATAAACCGTCAAAACCTCATAAGTTCACCACTAACCAACTGGTTTGAGACGGGCTATAATCAATATTACGTAGATCCGCAATGGGTAGAAGAACATCAAGGATTATTGGACGGACTACAATTCAAACTGTTTCTTGGCACCTGGTGCGAAGACAGTGAGCGCGAAGTGCCTGGTATGCTCAAACTCCTTGATGCCCTTGGATTGGATCAAAACAGCATGGAAATTTATGCCATGGATAAAAACAAAATAACCGCTGCCAATTTTGAAAAAGGACTCAACATCATCAACATCCCTACACTGATCGTATATAAGGATGGTGAAGAAATGAATCGTATCGTAGAACTGACAATCGAATCTTTAGAAAAAGACCTTTCAAAAATATTGAAAGGCCTTCCCTATCAAAACGCCTATTTCGAATAACTATGCATCTCAAAACACCAGAAGAAATTGCACTAATGCGCGAAAGCGCACAGATCGTTTCTAAAACTTTAGGCATGCTTGCCAAGGCCATCAAACCTGGTGTTACCACTCTAAAACTCGATGCTCTGGCCGAAGAATTTATAAGAGACCATGGCGCCGAACCCGGTTTTTTGGGACTGTATGATTTTCCAAACACCCTATGTGTTAGCCCCAATGCCCAAGTGGTTCATGGCATTCCAAACAATACACCCCTACAAGAAGGCGACATACTCTCCGTAGATTGTGGGGCCTACAAAAATGGGTTTTATGGAGACCACGCCTACACATTTGCAGTAGGTCCAATAGCAGCAGAAACTCAAAAATTATTAGACATTACCAAAGCTTCTCTATACAAAGGCATAGCGCTGTTTCAAATTGGAAATCGTGTTGGCGATGTAGGTTTTGCCATACAACAATATACAGAAGCTGAAGGATATGGTGTTGTAAGAGAGCTCGTGGGTCATGGTCTTGGTCGCGAAATGCACGAAGCACCAGAAATGCCCAACTATGGAAAAAGAGGACGTGGTAAACGCTTTCAAGAAGGTTTGGTTGTTGCTATCGAACCCATGATCAATCAAGGAACTCGAAAAATCAAACAACTCAAAGATGGTTGGACCATCTTAACGGCAGATGGTCTGCCTAGCGCTCATTTTGAACATAACGTGGCCCTGCTTGATGGGAGACCACAATTGCTCTCCACCTTCAAATTTATTTATGATGCTTTGGGGATCGAAAGTGATGAAGAGGCCCCTTTTGAATATACAGGTCCAATAATCGCATGAAATGGTTGTTAAATCTTTTTCCAAGAACCTTCTTAATCCGGGCCAGTATATTTTTTAGGCCCCTGTTAAAATGGTACTATAAAGGAACCCGGTTTACCGATCCAATCGACGGGAGTCAATACCGAAAGTTTTTAGCCTACGGCTATCAAAATTCGAGACCCAATGCCCTGTGTCCAGGAACCCTTTCTTTAGAACGCCACCGGTTATTGTGGGTATATCTAGAACGTTTTACATCCTTGCTCAAGGACTCAAAAAAAGTCCTCCATGTAGCTCCAGAACAAGCCTTTTATAAAAAATTTAAATCCCAAAAAAATTGGGAATATACCACCACCGATCTCAATTCGCCACTAGCCGATATCAAAGCAGATTTGTGCAACCTGCCCTTCAAAGAGCATCAATTTGATGTTGTATTTTGCAATCATGTTTTAGAACATATACCCAACGACAGACAAGCCTTACGAGAACTCTACAGGGTGTTGCGTAAAGATGGCATCGCTTTTTTGCAAGTACCGCTCAATCAAAATCAAGAACGTACGGACGAAGATCCAGATCTCATAGACCCTCAAGAACGGATCAAACGCTTTGGTCAATACGATCACGTGCGCTATTATGGAAAAGATTTTTTGAAACGCATTCAGGCAGCAGGATTTAGGGCCGAGTTTATTGATGTTTGCAAAGAACTTTCACCAGAAGAAATTCAACGTTTTGGCTTGCCCGATGGAGAATGGTTGCCGGTTGGCAGAAAAATTTAAAACCACCATGAAGAAAAAAGGCTGGGCATACAAATTTTCCGAATTCTACACGTTGCTGAAACTTCCAAAGCCCACCCGAAAACTGATTTGGAAGGTTGTTAGAAAAAAATACACCTATCTATCCATCAGGCGGTTAGCCGCTCTTGCAAAAGCTGCTGAGCAGGTCAGCCAAAATCTACCAAAGGGGATTTTTATCGAGGCAGGCTGCGCCCTTGGCGGTTCTACAGCGGTGATCGCACACCACAAACCTCAAAATAGCCGCTTTAATGTTTACGACGTTTTTGGTCAGATTCCGCCGCCCAGCAACAATGATCCTGAAACGGTTCAAAAGCGGTATACGATTATTGCGACAGGCAAAGCGCAAGGCATACAAGGAGATCCCTATTATGGATATCAACCGGATCTGTATCAAAAAGTAATTCAAAATTTGCAACAGCTCCAGATTGATCCCCAAAAGCATCACGTCCAATTGATCAAAGGCCTGCTGCAAGACACGCTTCGGCTTCATAATAACGTTGCATTTGCACACATCGATGTCGATTGGCATGATCCTGTTTTGTGTTGCCTCGAAAGGATTTTCCCAAAACTAATGTCGGGCGGGGTCCTTATCATAGATGACTATTTTGACTGGGGAGGTTGCCGACAAGCCACCGATCGTTTTTTAGAAACCGTGCCGGGGCAATACAGGATTATAATCGTTGGTGGTGCCTTACAGATTTGGAAAAATTAAAAAGCAAATTGGTATCTTTAAACCCATAAGCTATGGGCCTACAAATAGAACATCTCGTCAAAAACTATGGGAATACCCCCATACTTAAAGACATCAACCTGTCTCTTAAAAAAGGAGAAATTGTTGGGTTTCTAGGACCCAACGGCGCCGGAAAAACCACTTTGATGAAAATCCTTACCGGCACACTCAGTAACTGGCAAGGAAACATCCACTTCAATACCCTCGATCTAAAAACCCAAACACAGGCCGTACAGAGGCTCGTGGGTTATTTACCCGAAAATAACCCACTATACGGCGATATGTTTGTTAAAGAATATTTGGATTTTGTAGCAGACACCTACCAACTCAAAGTACAAAACATCGACGATCTTCTCCAAAAAATCGGGTTAATCGAGCACCAAAACAAGCTTATAAAAAACCTATCCAAAGGGTATAAACAACGAGTGGGACTAGCAGCAGCGCTTATCCATAATCCAGAATTCTTGATTTTAGACGAGCCCACCACAGGGCTAGACCCCAACCAATTGATTGAAATTCGTAAACTCATAAAATCTATTGGACAAGAAAAAACCATCTTTCTGTCCACCCATATTTTACAAGAGGTAGAAGCCCTATGCGATCGCGTGGTGATTCTTCACAAGGGTACCATTGTATTGGACTGCCCCCTAAAAGACCTGGCCAACCAAAACCAACAAATCGTCAAAGTAAGCTTTGATTTTCGGGTAGAACTCGAGGCCCTAAACCGACTAAAAAATGTCAAACACGTGGTCAATACACATGATTTTGACTATGAAATTTATTTTGAAACCGCCAATGATCAAAGGCCTGTAGTATTTGATTTTGCCCATGATAACGGGCTAAAGATTTTAAACCTGCAACATAAAATTGAAAATCTAGAAAAAAAGTTTTACGAACTTACCCAAGAGCTCTAAAATGCTTCGATGAACCAAGAAAAAATTGCTGCAAAAACAGGCCAAAAGGAGGAACTTCAATCACTTTACGATTTCAAAATTGAGAAAAAGCCCTTCGGAATTGGCAAAAAAGTCGGTTGGATTTCTTGCTAAAATACGGCCTCTGCAATTTTTTTAATCGCCGTTGATTTACCCATAGAATAATAATGAAGAAAAGGTACTTTGGCGGCCATCAGCTCACGACTTTGAGCAATACACCAATCGATCCCAACCTGACGAACTGCGTCATTGTCCTTGCATTTTACCACAGCCTTTATCAGGTCTTCTGGAAGATCAACATGAAAACGATGCGGAATCAGATTGAGTTGTTTTTTTGTTGCCAAAGGCTTTAGCCCAGGGATAATTGGCACGTCAATACCTGCCGCTCGACATTTGTCTACAAAAGCAAAAAACTTACTGTTATCAAAAAACATTTGAGTAATGATATAATCTGCACCAGCTTTAATTTTTTTCTTTAAAAAATGAATATCGCTATCCAAATTAGGTGCTTCCATATGTTTTTCGGGATAACCAGCAACGCCGATACAGAAGTCTGTAGGAGCACTGTTTTCGATTTCATTATCCAAATATTGCCCTTTGTTTAAGGCTGTGATTTGGGCTACCAAATCGCTGGCATAGAGATGCCCGCCTTCGGTTGGTTTAAAATAGGTTTCTGACTTAACAGCATCTCCACGTAAAGCAACAACATTGTCAATCCCCAAAAAATCTAAGTCGATCAAAAAGTTTTCGGTATCCTCTTTGGTAAAACCACCACAGAGCATATGCGGAATGGCATCTACCTCAAATCGATGCTGGATGGCCGCGCATATACCAACGGTCCCAGGACGTTTTTTGATAATTTGCTTTTCGAGCAAACCATTTTGATGCTCCTTGTACACATACTCTTCTCGGTGGTAGGTGACATCTATAAATGGTGGTTTAAATTCCATCAATGGAGTAATGCCTTCAAATAACGAATCGATGTGTTGCCCTTTGAGAGGGGGCAAAATTTCGAACGTAAATTGCGTCTTACCATTGCTTTGCTTAATGTGATCGAGTACTTTCATTTTTCAAATAAGGTTGGGATTGAGCCACTTGCGGGCCTCTAGTTCTGAGATATGTCTTCTTTTACTGTAGTCGATGAGTTGATCATCTTTAATTTTTCCAAGTCCAAAATATCGGGCTTGTGGGTGGGCAAAATAATACCCCGATACAGAAGCTGCTGGCCACATTGCGATACTTTCTGTCAGACGCACTCCTATAGTGTCTTCGACCTTTAGGAGTTCCCAGAGGGTTTTTTTCTCTAAATGATCTGGGCAGGCAGGATAGCCTGGGGCCGGTCGGATTCCACTGTATTGCTCTTTGATCAATTCTTCGTTGGTCCAAGACTCTTTTGGGGCATATCCCCAATAGTGCGTACGAACTTGTTGATGTAGATATTCTGCAAAAGCTTCCGCCAAACGATCGGCAAGTGCTTTTATCATAATTGCATTATAATCATCGTTGGCGGCTTCATATTTTTTGGCCAATGCATCGGTGCCAAAACCCGTAGTAACACAAAAAGCGCCCATATAATCAATTTTATTCATGGTTTTGGGCATAATAAAATCGGACAGGGCCAGGTTGGGCTCTCCTGCGCGCTTTTGAAGTTGCTGGCGAAGCGTAATCCATTGTCCCAAGATATTAGAACGTTGCGGATCTGAATAGATTTCGATATCATCTCCAACGCGGTTAACCGGAAATAGACCAAAGCGTGCTTTGGCTTTCAAAAGCCGATTCGCTACGACTTGCTTCAATAATTTTTGAGCGTCATCAAAAAGCTCAGTTGCTTGAGAACCGACAACAGCATCACTTAGAATTTCTGGATACTTGCCGTGCAAATCCCAAGATCTAAAAAAGGGACTCCAATCAATATAGGGAAGCAATAATGACAAATCAACGTCTTGGAGCGTATGACTTCCCAAATGTTTGGGTACGGGCGGTGTATATTGAGCCCAATCGAGTTGCAAACTGTTGGCTCGAGCTTGAGCAATACTCAGGTAGTTTTTGGTGGCACTTCGGTCCAAAAATTTATTTCGAAATTCTTCATAGTCCTTCCGAATATCAAGACGGTATTGGGGTCCTGTTTCTTTATTTAGCAAATTGTTAACTACCGTCACAGCTTTGGAGGCATCATTGACATGAATAATTGTATCTAAGGTTTCGGGAAAAATTTTGACTGCCGTATGTGCCTTAGAAGTCGTAGCACCTCCAATCAATAGCGGGATCCGAACTTGAAGTCGTTTCATCTCTTTGGCAACAAAAATCATTTCATCCAAAGAAGGGGTTATCAAACCGGACAATCCGATTACATCAACTTTTTGAGCGAGAGCAGTTTCGATTATTTTTTCTGGGGGGACCATCACGCCAAGGTCAATAATTTCAAAATTATTGCAGGCAAGAACTACACTCACAATGTTTTTTCCAATATCATGCACATCACCCTTAACGGTGGCCATCAATATACGCCCTGCCGATTGGGTTCCTTCAACTTTTTCTTCATGTATAAAAGGCTGAAGGTAGGCTACCGCTTTTTTCATGACACGTGCGGATTTGACCACCTGAGGCAAAAACATTTTCCCTTCTCCAAAAAGATCTCCAACAACATTCATCCCGTTCATTAGTGGGCCTTCGATCACTTCTATGGGCCGATGTGCATTTTGTCGGGCTTCTTCTACATCTTCGATGATGTAGGTATCTATCCCTTTGACCAAAGAGTGTGTAAGACGCTCTTGCAAGCTTGTTGCACGCCATGCTTCGGTTTTTTTGGAAGCATCTGACTTTTGATCCGTTTTGATGCCTTCTGCATAATCAAGCAATCGCTCGGTAGCATCTTCTCGACGGTTGAGTAAAACATCTTCGACATGCAACAGCAATTCTTCGGGAATTTGATCATATACTTCCAAAAGAGTAGGATTGACTATCCCCATTGTCATTCCGTGTTTGATACCGTGGTACAAAAATGCTGCATGCATGGCTTCGCGTACACGATTGTTGCCTCGAAACGAAAAAGAAACATTGCTGACACCACCACTGACATTGGCATAAGGCAGATGGTTTCGAATCCATCGCGTTGCAGCAAAAAAATCCGTGGCATTGGTACGGTGTTCTTCCATACCTGTAGCTACAGGAAATATATTGGGGTCGAAAATGATGTCTTGGGGTGGAAATTGGATTTTTTCAACCAAAAGGTCATAGGATCTTTTGCAAATATCAATACGACGTTGATAGGTGTCTGCTTGACCCTGCTCGTCAAAAGCCATTACGATTACGGCGGCGCCATATCGTCGAATCTTTTTTGCTTGTTCTAAAAAAACTGCTTCTCCTTCCTTTAGGCTGATCGAATTGACCACACATTTGCCTTGCACGACTTTGAGTCCTGCTTCGATGATTTCCCACTTAGAACTGTCGATCATTACAGGTACTGTGGCAATATCAGGCTCAGCTGCAATGAGGTTTAAAAATTTGGTCATCGCTGCAACCCCATCAATCATGCCCTCATCCATATTGACATCAATGATTTGCGCGCCACCCAAAACTTGTTCGCGGGCAATTGCTACTGCTGCAGCAAAATCTCCTTCTTGAATCAATCGCAAAAATTTGCGTGAGCCCGTTACATTGGTACGCTCACCAACATTGACAAAATTGCTCTCAGGGGTGAGGTGCAACGGCTCTAGGCCTGACAGCATTAGATGTGGTGTGGTGTAGCTCATGAATCGATCTTAATTGTTCGAGGTTGGTATTTTGCCGCAACTTCGGCGATCAATCGAATGTGGTCAGGGGTGGTTCCACAACAACCTCCAATAATATTGACCAAACCATCGGCTAGATAGCTTTCTATGAGTTTTTGCATTTCCTCTGGTGTTTGATCATACGCGCCAAAGGCATTGGGCAAACCAGCATTGGGATGTGCCGAAGTATAAAAGGGGGATTGCGTACTCAATCGTTGCAAATAGGGGTGCAATTGATCAGCACCCAAGGCGCAGTTAAATCCGATGCTTAACAAGGGAATATGCGTCATCGAAATCAAAAAAGCTTCCACAGTCTGGCCAGAAAGTGTCCGTCCACTTGCATCTGTTATGGTTCCACTTACCATTATAGGGTGAGACCAATTGTTTTCGGTTTTCAAACCGTCTATGGCAAAAAGTGCCGCTTTGGCATTGAGGGTATCAAAAACGGTTTCTACCAACAAGATGTCTACTCCACCTGCCACCAGTCCTTCGACCTGTTGGCGATAGGCTTCGACCAATTGATCAAAGGTAACGGCACGATAGCCCGGGTCGTTGACATCGGGTGACATACTTGCTGTACGATTTGTAGGGCCAATTGAGCCGGCTACAAATCGCGGTTTGTCGGGTGTGATTGCAGAAAATTCGTCTGCAACTTCGCGGGCAATTTTTGCCGATTGGTAGTTGAGTTCATATACAAAGGACTCCATCTGATAATCGGCCATTCCAATGGTTGTAGATGAAAAAGTATTGGTTTCTACAATATCCGCTCCAGCCTCATAATATTTTCTATGAATTTCCTTGATCGTATCCGGCTGCGTTATGCTAAGCATATCGTTGTTGCCTTTTACTGGACAAGGGTGGTTCAAGAATTTGTCGCCTCGATAATCAGCTTCTTCAAAACCATAGGTCTGAATCATGGTTCCCATGGCTCCGTCGAGAACCAAAATACGTTTTTGTAAGAGTTCTTCTAAGGCAATCATAATTGTTCTAGGGCGTTTAACAAATCTGCTTTGATATCTTCTATATGTTCGAGACCTACTGATAGCCTGATCAGTCCATCAGTTATGCCTACGGCCGATCGATCTTCGGCAGTCAATTTGCTATGTGTCGTTGAAGCCGGATGGGTTATTATCGTTCGGGTATCTCCTAAGTTGGCAGACAACGAACACAATACAATGGCGTTTAAAAACCGTTTTCCGGCATCGATACCCCCTTTGATTTCAAAAGAAATGATATTGCCGCCTTTTCGCATTTGCTTTTTTGCCGTTTGATAGTGGGGATGACTGGGAAGAAATGGGTATTTGACCCAATTGATTAATGGATGTTTTTCTAATGCTTTAGCAAGCGCAAACGCATTGTCACAATGGCGATCTACACGAACTGCAAGGGTCTCCAAACTCTTTGACAATACCCAAGCGTTGAAGGGAGACATGGCCGAACCGGTGTTGCGTGAAAACACATAGATTTCACGAATCAAATCTTTATTACCCACAGTAATTCCACCCAATACACGTCCTTGACCATCGATCAATTTGGTCGCAGAATGGATCACAAGATGGGCACCGTATTTGAGCGGTTGCTGCAAATACGGCGTAGCAAAGCAATTGTCAATAATAAGAATCAAACCGTGCTTTTGTGCTACCGCACCTAGTTGTTCTAAATCCAATAAATCTACCCCTGGATTGGTGGGTGTTTCGGCATAAATCAATTTGGTATTGGGCCTAATAAGTTCTGATATGGTTTCTGGTATGTTGACATCAAAATACGAGGTTTCGATGTTCCATTTTGGCAAATATTTGGTAAAAAGGGTGTGTGTAGACCCAAAGACAGAACGGGCCGAAATCACATGGTCCCCGCTGTTTAAAAGCGCAGCAAATGTGCTAAAAATAGCCCCCATCCCCGTAGCAAAAGCCACACCCGACTCGGCCTCCTCTAAGGCGCACATTTTGTCAATGAGCTCTTGGGTGTTGGGGTTTGAAAAACGACTGTAAATATTTCGTTCTTTTTCTTCGGCAAAAGCAGCACGCATGTCTTCATCGTCTTCAAAAACAAAACTCGATGTCAAATATAAGGGTGTAGAATGCTCCAAATATTGGCTGCGTTCTAATTGTTGACGAATGGCTTTGGTTTCAAATTGCTTACTCATGCTTCTTTTCCATTTAAAAAAACCTTATGCGTAATGGTGGCGGTATGTTCTAAGGTTTTTGAAACGGAGCAATATTTCTCAAAAGAGAGTGCTACCGCTCGTTTGGCCTTTTCGGCAGAAAAATCCCCTTCTAAAAATACATGAACTTCAATCTCCTTGAATAAGCGCGGTACTATGCCTTCTGGGCGGAAACCCACTACTTCCATTTTGAGTGAAGTAGGATTGATTTTTTGCTTATTGAGTATTGCAACAACATCAATACTGCTACATCCTGCCAAACCCATCAAAAGGAGTTCCATTGGGCTGATTCCTTTGACCGATCCTGTTTCTTTGGTTTTATTGTCCAAAAAGACGCGATGTCCGTTGTCGTTGCTTACCTCAAAGAGGTAGTCATTGTTAATACGTTCTAGTGCTACTTTCATAGTTGGAATGTTTGATGGGGTGGTTAAAAATTTTGGTGAGTAGGTGTTTTACTTTTTCGTTTTCGATTAAAAATGCATCATGTCCGTGTAAAGAAGCGATTTCGTGAAAGAAAATATTGTCCTTAAACGGCTTGATCAGTGCATAGGTTTTTTGGTCCTGCAGGGGCGTAAAAAATAGATCACTATCGATGGCGATCAAATGTATGTCTGCTTTGATTGAAGAAACCACTGTGGTAAAATCTTTTTGCCCCCTGGTAATGTCAATGGTACCCAACAAATGATTGACCATTTTGTAGGCTTGCAACGCAAAACGTTGTTCGAGTTTGTCACCGTGATAGTGGAGCCAACTTTCTACATTGTAGCAATTTCGTTCTTCGTTGAAACTTCGGTTAAACCTGGATTCTAAAGACTCGGGGTTGCGGTAGCAGAGCATGGCGTGGATTCGGGCATCGCGCAGGGGTTCTTTAGAATTTTCTAAAATTCTTTTTTGCAAAAAGGTATTTGCAATGATCCAATCGGAGGCTTTCCAGTCGGCAGCTACAGGAACAAGACGTTGGGTCAAATTTGGAAATTGAGCAGCCATTTCCCAAGCTATTCCTCCGCCTATAGAGCCACCAATAAGGGCATAGAGCTCCGAAATTCCAAGTTGGTCTAATCCCAATTTAAACAAAGTGGCAATATCACCAGCATGGAAATCTTCGGGATGCTCAAAGGTTTGGTTGTAAAATCCATTGCCTGGAATGTTAAAGGCCAGAATCGCAAATTTGTTGGTGTCAATCGTCAGCCCTGGACCAATAACTTCATTCCACCAACCTGAAGGGCCACAAACATTAGAATCTCCGGTGAGCGAATGGTTGACTAAAATGACGGGGGCCTTGTCCCATTGCATTCCAAAATGTTGGAAGTGTAAATCAATGGATTTGTAGGATGCACCATTATGGGTTACAAAATTAAGTATCGAAATGGTTTGAGCCCCTTGCATTGTTATAACTTTGAAAAAGCGTTTTCTAAATCGGCTTTCAAATCTTCTATAGCTTCCAATCCTACTGATAGACGAATCAAATCTTGCGTAACTCCCGTAGTTTTTTGGGCAGCTTCATCAAGCTGCTGGTGGGTTGTACTAGCAGGATGTATGATGAGTGATTTTGTGTCTCCAATATTGGCCAATAAGGAGAATAGTTGGGTTTGATCAGCGACAATTTTTCCTCCCTCAAAGCCTTTTTTGAGCCCAAAAGTTACGATTCCACTTTGACCGTTCGGCAAATATTTTTGAGCCAATGCATGGTATTTGGAGGTTTCTAAGCCAGGGTAGTTTACCCAAGCTACTGCCTTGTGCTGTGCAAGCCATTGCGCCAATTGAAGGGCATTTTCCGAATGCTTTTTCATACGGATTTCTAGGGTTTCAATTCCTTGAATGGTCTGAAAACTGTTAAAGGGGCTCGGGGCACTTCCCAAATCACGTAAACCCTCAATGCGCACTTTTGCAATGAAAGCAATGGCACCCAAGGCTTCGTGGTAATTGAGACCGTGATAACTGGGGTTGGGTGTTGTAAATTCTGGGAAATTGCCGTTGCTCCAATCAAAAGTCCCTGCATCGATTATGACCCCGCCCAAAGCGGTTCCATTTCCTGTCAAATATTTGGTCAATGAATGGATAACGATATTGGCGCCATGCTCGATTGGATTGAGCAATGCAGGACTGGCAACGGTGTTATCAACAATAAAGGGGACTTTGGCAATTTTTGCCTTATTGGCTATGGCCTTTAGATCGAGGACGTCTAATTTTGGGTTGCCTAGAGACTCTGCAAAAAAGGCACGGGTGTTCTTTTGCACGGCCTCTGAAAAATTATCTGGATTATCCGGATCTACAAATGTGGTCGTAATGCCAAAACGTGGCAACGTATTGGCTAAAAGATTATACGTGCCACCATACAAACTATTGGAAGCAACGATATGATCGCCGGTTTTTAAAATAACCATCAAGGTGGTAGCAATTGCAGCCGTTCCGGATGCAGTAGCTACGGCAGCTACCCCTCCTTCGAGGGCGGCTAAACGCTGTTCTAGAACGTCGTTGGTTGGGTTGTTTAATCGGGTGTATATATATCCCGATTCTGCCAAAGAAAAAAGATTGGCAGCGTGATCAGAATCTTTGAAGACATAAGAGGTTGTCTGATATATCGGAACCGCTTGTGTTCCTTGGGTATTGGCCGGGTCATGCCCAGCGTGAAGCGCTAGTGTAGATTTTTTGATGTTCATAATTTAAAGGTGTTTTTGATTTGGTTGATATGATCTAGTTTTTCCCAAGTGAAAAGCTCTACTTCTTTGGTGACTTTTCCGTTGTAGGGCGATTCGAAGGTCTTGGTTACGATACGAGGCTGACGCCCCATATGCCCATAAGAAGCGGTTTCGAGGTAAATTGGATTTCGCAATTTTAAACGGGTTTCGATTGCATAGGGGCTAAGGTCAAATATTGAGGTGATTTTATCTGCAATTGCACTATCAGAAAGATCGACGTTTGCAGTTCCATAGGTATTTACAAAAACAGAGGTGGGTTGAGCTACACCAATCGCATAACTTAGCTGTACTAAAACTTCATCGGCAACACCGGCAGCAACAAGATTTTTGGCAATATGACGCGCAGCATACGCAGCGCTTCGGTCCACTTTACTCGGATCTTTGCCACTAAATGCACCTCCCCCATGTGCGCCTTTGCCTCCATAGGTATCCACAATAATTTTTCGACCGGTCAAGCCCGTGTCTCCATGCGGTCCCCCAATCACAAATTTTCCGGTGGGATTGATGTGGTAGGTGATCTGATCGTCAAACAGTTGTTGGATCGCTTGTGGCAACTGGGCCTTAACACGCGGTATCAGAATATGAATAATATCGGATTTGATTTTTTTGAGCATGGCATCGTCATCGGCATCAAAAGGATCGTGTTGCGTAGAAACAACAATCGTATCGATACGTATGGGTTGGTGTTGGTCGTTATACGCAATTGTGACTTGCGATTTCGCGTCGGGCCTTAAGTAGGTGATAGCGTTGTTTTCTCTTCTAAGTTTGGCAAGTTCGGTAAGTATAAGATGCGACAAATCTAGGGCTAGTGGCATATAATTTTCGGTCTCATTGGTGGCATAGCCAAACATAAGCCCTTGGTCACCGGCACCTTGACTTTTTTTGTCTTGACGATCTACCCCTTGGTTGATGTCTTGCGATTGCTCGTGAATCAACGATATAACTCCACAAGAATCGCCACTAAACTGATAGGCTCCTTTTGTATAACCGATTGTATTGATGGTCTGTCGAGCAATATCTTGCACGTCGAGATACGTAGCACTTTTTACTTCTCCAGCCAAAACTACTTGGCCGGTAGTTACTAAAGTTTCGCAAGCCACCTTGCTTTCAGGGTCAAAAGCTAAAAAATGATCTAAAAGCGCATCACTAATTTGATCAGCGACTTTGTCTGGATGTCCTTCACTGACAGATTCTGAGGTAAATAGATATGACATTATAAATTGCTTTGTGGTCGGATTTGACGAAGAACGGTCTCAAAGCAATACTGCTTTAGCATTTTTTATCGAGGTTGCAATCAGTCAAATCCTTCCTCGTTGATGGGTACAAATATATAGATTCTTTTCTTATATGAAAAAATTTTCACCTTGGATCAATAATCTGAAAAGACTCCTTTTATCTTTAAAAAAATCCTATTACTTTGCAGGGACGTGAAAATCGTATATTTAAACATACACAAAACAGTCTAATGCACATTGCTATTGCAGGAAATATAGGGTCCGGAAAGACCAGTCTAACCAACTTGCTTGCCAAACATTATAAATGGGAAGCCCATTTTGAAGACGTCATCGACAATCCCTATTTGGATGATTTTTATAATCATATGGAACGTTGGTCTTTTAACCTTCAGGTTTACTTTCTCAAAAGCCGATTTAAGCAACTCATTCAAATTCGTGAAAACGACCAGAATGTGATTCAAGATCGAACCATCTATGAGGATTCAAATATTTTTGCACCCAACCTACATGCAATGGGATTGATGACCCGTAGGGATTTTGACAACTATCTTTCTCTTTTTGAATTGATGGAAAATCTCATTAAAGGGCCTGACCTGTTGATTTATTTGCGATCAAGTATCCCAAATTTGGTAAACAAAATCCATAAGCGCGGACGGAGTTATGAAAATACGATTAGCATCGATTATCTAAGCCGTCTCAATGAGCGCTATGAGGCATGGATCTCTAGTTATGATAAGAGTCCTTTGCTTATTATTGATGTGGATGAAATTGATTTTGTAGAAAATCCTGAAGATTTGGGGTCTGTCATCCAACGGGTGGATGGAGCCACAAATGGTCTTTTTTAAATAAAAAAAGCGGCGCCAACAGTGCCGCTTTTTACTTTTATCCCTTTGATAAATTATTCTTTGATGATGGTCACTTGTGCATCGGCAACTTGATCCAATTTTGCAACCACCTCTTCTTCGGTACCTTCAATAACGACCTCTGTATTGGTCGTTACGCCATCTTTAGAAGTTTCTGTAGTTGTTACTACGGCTTTCATCATACCTTCTTGAGCTGTAGCATCTACCTCAACTGAAATTTGTTTATGATTGGCATGCATAGCATCACCGGTATCATGGTGACCGCCTAAAATCGGTGCAATTACCAAACCAACCAAACAGGTAAGTTTTATTAAAATATTCATTGACGGGCCAGAAGTATCTTTGAATGGATCTCCTACGGTGTCTCCAGTTACGGCTGCTTTATGTGCATCAGAACCTTTGTAGGTCATTTCGCCATTGATTTCTACACCAGCCTCAAAGGATTTTTTTGCATTGTCCCATGCTCCGCCAGCGTTGTTTTGAAAGATTGCCCATATAACTCCAGAAACGGTAACACCAGCCATATAACTTCCTAGCGCCTCTGCACCCATTACAAATCCAATGATCACAGGGGTAATGATGGTAATCAATCCTGGGACGATCATTTCTTTTAATGCCGCTTTGGTAGAAATATCGACACATTTTCCATACTCAGGAGTACCTTCTCCTTCCATAATGCCCTTGATTTCTCTAAATTGACGGCGTACTTCTTCAACCATTTCCATCGCAGCACGGCCAACAGCCTTCATTGCCAAAGCCGAAAAAACGACAGGAATCATTCCTCCAATAAAAAGAGCAGCGAGTACATCGGCTTTAAAAATATTGATGCCATCAATACCAGTAAATGTCACATAGGCTGCAAAAAGTGCTAGTGCTGTTAGTGCCGCAGAAGCAATTGCAAATCCTTTACCCACCGCGGCGGTTGTATTACCTACCGAGTCTAAAATATCAGTGCGTTCACGGACTTCGTCTGGCAATTCACTCATTTCAGCGACACCACCTGCATTGTCAGCAATGGGGCCAAAGGCATCGATTGCCAATTGCATGGCTGTAGTGGCCATCATGGCAGAAGCAGCAATAGCTACCCCATAGAATCCCGCCAAGGTATATGAACCCCAAATGGCAACCGCAAAAAGAATAATTGAACTTGCCGTAGAAATCATCCCAGTTGCTAGACCGGCAATAATGTTGGTTGCTGCACCTGTTGAAGAATTTTTAACAATATCTAAAACCGGTTTTTTACCTAAAGCAGTATAGTATTCTGTAAAATAAGAAATCAAATAGCCCACAGAAAGCCCAACGAGTGTTGCATAGAAAACATTTAATGAACTGATGTCGTGGGTTCCTTCACCAAAAAATCGCATTCCTACAATGGTTTCAGGAAGCATCCATTGGATTAAAAAGTATCCAGCGACTGCCGTAATAAGAATAGAAGTAATATTTCCCGTATTTAGTGCACGTTGCACCTCCGCTTCTTTAGCATTATTATCAGATATACGAATCAAAAATGTGCCGATAATCGATGCGATAATTCCTACACCTGCTATGATCAGCGGTAAAAGAATGGGCCCCATGCCATTGAACGCATCCGAAAATTGGGTGCCCGTTGCGTCGGTCATGTCTTTGATGATATAATTACCCAATACCATAGAAGCCAAAACAGTAGCTACATAACTACCAAAAAGATCGGCTCCCATACCTGCAACATCACCTACATTGTCTCCTACGTTGTCTGCAATAGTAGCAGGGTTGCGTGGATCGTCTTCAGGAATTCCTGCTTCTACCTTTCCGACCAAATCAGCACCTACATCAGCTGCCTTGGTGTAGATACCCCCACCAACGCGTGCAAAAAGTGCAATAGATTCGGCTCCTAAAGAAAAGCCTGCGAGGGCTTCAAGAACAATTGTCATGTTGTTGTAAAAGCTTCCGCTTTCGACCATAAACATGTTGATGAAAAGCAAAAAGAATAAGGAAAGTCCCAATACTGCAAGACCTGCAACACCGAGTCCCATAACTGTTCCGCCACCAAAAGAAACTTGAAGTGCTTTTGGAAGACTCTCACGAGCTGCTTGGGTTGTTCTTGAGTTAGATTCTGTTGCGATGCGCATTCCGATATTTCCAGCTAACGCAGAAAAAATAGCTCCAACAACAAAAGCTGGTATAATCATGATGCTGGTTGTTTCAACGGCATTTGCGATTAGAAATAAAGCTACTGATGCCAATACGACAAATACGACCAACAGTCGGTATTCGGCATTGAGAAAAGCTAGTGCACCTTCTTTGATGCTTTTGGAGATGCTTTGCATTTTTTCATTTCCTGCATCTTGCTTTCTTACCCAGCTGGCACGTATTAGCATATATACCAGTCCAATAATGGACAGTGCAATAGGGATCATTATAATATTCGCTTCCATAAAGAGATTTTAAATTTTTGCGGCGTAAAAGTAATCAAACACCGAAGATTAGAAAAATAGTTGTTGTTTCGATTATGAATTTCGATAGGTTACTTTTTTTACTGCTTTGATCACGTCATCGCTATTGGGCAACCATTCTTTGAGAAGAACGGGTGAATAGGGTGCGGGGGTATCGGCAGTATTTATCTTTTCTACAGGGGCATCTAGATAATCAAACAGGGTGTTTTGAACCTGATAGGTGATTTCTGTTGATACATTTCCAAATGGCCATGCCTCTTCTAAGATTACCAAACGGTTGGTTTTTTTGACCGATTCATAGATGGTGTTATAGTCCAAAGGCCGTACAGTTCTTAGGTCGATAATTTCACATTCGATTCCTTCTTTTGCCAATTGCTCTGCAGCAATGAAGGCTTCTTTGATGATTTTTCCAAAAGAAACGATGGTTACATCATCTCCTTTTCTTTTGATATCTGCTACCCCAATGGGCAAGGTATATTCGCCTTCTGGCACTTCGCCTTTGTCGCCATACATTTGCTCAGATTCCATAAAAATCACTGGGTCATTGTCTCTAATGGCGGATTTTAGGAGCCCTTTAGCATCGTAGGGATTTGATGGAACAATCACTTTAAGTCCGGGGCAGTTGGCATACCAACTTTCAAACGCTTGGGAGTGTGTTGCTGCCAATTGACCGGCAGAGCCCGTTGGTCCACGAAAGACAATGGGACAAGGAAATTGTCCTCCGGACATTTGTCGAATTTTTGCTGCATTATTGATGATTTGATCGATACCGACCAAGGCAAAGTTAAAGGTCATAAATTCGATAATTGGACGGTTGCCAGTCATGGTAGAACCTACGCCTATACCTGCAAAACCCAATTCTGAAATAGGGGTGTCTAAAACACGATCGGGACCAAACTCATCGAGCATTCCTTTGGACGCTTTATAAGCACCATTGTATTCTGCCACTTCCTCACCCATAAGATAGATGGAGGCATCGCGACGCATTTCTTCGGACATGGCTTCTGCAATGGCTTCTCTAAATTGAATTGTTTTCATCTACTAAGTCAAATTGTGTGCAAATTTAACCATTTATCCCATAAATTAAGCATCTTTGACAAGAGGTTTTACACATTGCCAAACCTTTCTTTTGTAAATTGCCACGCACTAATACGCTGTTTATTGCGTTATTAAAGTCTAATCAACAACCATGAAGCTAATTCAGCTCGACATCAAAGGAATCTCTTACAGTGAAACACAGTCGGGCACCTATGCTCTTATTTTAAATGAAACAAAAGGCGATCGCAAACTACCAATTGTAATTGGAGGGTTTGAGGCTCAAGCAATCGCGATCGCATTAGATAAAGACATCAAACCTTCAAGACCACTGACACATGATTTGTTTAAATCTTTTGCGCTGCGCTTTGAAATCATTGTCAAACAGGTAATAATTCACAAACTGGTGGACGGCGTTTTCTATTCGAGTCTGATTTGCGAACACAACAAAATTGAGGAAATAATTGATGCCCGAACATCCGATGCCATTGCTATGGCGCTTCGGTTTGATGCGCCAATATACACCTATGACTCCATACTAACACGGGCGGGCTTTACCTCTACCGTACCTCCCGAAGAAGATGCTAAAGAAACCGGTGAAAACTGGACCAAAGAATGGAGCGCATCCAACATCAAAAAAAATGAATTGCCCAACAGTCTCAAGCACGTATCGGTCAGTAAATTGAAAAACCTGCTGAAAAAATTTGTAGCAGCAGAAGATTACGAAAAAGCAGCCATAATTAGAGACGAAATATCCCGCAGGAAAGACGCCTAGACTGTTAATCTTTTCTTGAAAACTATTCAGGAAATTGTGTTGTGAAAATCTCCGTTCATGGTATTTTAGAACTTCAAATTGAAGTATGAAACAATACCTAGACCTTATTAAGCATATTCAAGAAAATGGCACCCTCAAAACAGACCGAACAGGAACGGGTACTAAAAGTGTTTTTGGCTATCAAATGCGTTTTGACCTGCGTGATGGATTTCCATTGGTGACCACCAAAAAAATTCATGTTAAATCTGTGATTCATGAGTTACTCTGGTTTATAAAAGGAGATACAAACATTGGATACTTACAAGAAAATGGAGTGCGGATTTGGAACGAGTGGGCAGACGACCAGGGCAACCTAGGGCCTGTATACGGGCACCAGTGGCGCAACTGGAACAGCGATGGGATTGATCAGATTGAAGAAGTTATACAGACCCTAAAAACCAATCCTGACAGTCGACGCATGCTCGTCTCAGCGTGGAATCCTGGGGTATTGCCCGACACATCCAAAAGTTTTGCTGCCAATGTTGCAAACAACAAAGCTGCATTACCACCTTGCCATGCTTTTTTTCAATTTTATGTAGCAGACAACAAACTGTCTTGTCAACTCTATCAGAGAAGTGCCGATGTTTTTCTAGGAGTACCCTTCAATATTGCCTCCTATGCCCTACTCACTATGATGGTTGCCCAAGTTTGTGGATACCAAGCTGGAGATTTTGTTCATACTTTTGGCGATGCACATATCTATGCCAACCATGAGGAGCAAATTGCAACGCAGCTGACTCGAAAACCCAAACCACTTCCTGTGATGAAGCTCAATCCAAACATCACATCCATTTTTGACTTTACATACGAAGATTTTACACTCGAAAACTACGACCCTCACCCTTTAATCAAAGGTAAGGTGGCGGTCTAAAGCAGTTCTAAAAATCGATCGACTTCTTCTTTGGTATTATAATAATGTACCGATACACGAATTCCGTTACCCCTCAATGAACAGCGTACCCCGTGTGCTTGCAACGCATCAAAATCATTCTGGTTGCGTCTAATGTTGAAGATTGAGGAGTGGTGTGTTCGCTCTTTTATAAGCGGCAGCAAAACGTCTCGTTTCTGAAGTTGATCCTTGAGATAAAGGGCCAGCTGATCCTTCTGTTTCAACAATTCTGAAAAACCCCATTGCTGCAACTGATTTACTGCAAATGCAATTGAGGCTGTTCCTAAGAAATTGAAATGACCTGCATAAATTTTATCCCAAAAATAGTTGTAGTCGGTTTTTGTTTTTTCAAAAAATAAAGATGATACACAGGCAAAACCAGAATTGAATCCCGCCAATAACCATTTATAACCACTGCCAACCACAAGATCTATGGGCGCATTGCGAAACGAAAAAGCCACCGTACCCATCCATTGGGTAGCATCTACAATAATTAACAACTCGGGATGCGCTTTTTTAATCGCACGAAGTGCTTCCATATCAAACAACAAACCACTGGTGTATTGCACCATGCTCAATGCCAAAACATCGTAGTTTTTTTGTCCTAATCGTTCTTGAACGTTTGCTTCTACATGTGCATCGATCGCTACATAATCTATATCAAAAACGTTTTCTGAAAACGCATCTACCAAAGAAGGATAGTCTTCTTTCAGCAAAAGGACCTTAGATGTAGGTGGCAATTGTTGCAAAAAGTAACGAATACCCGTGGTAAAATTAGAAACCAAGTAGGTTTGAGAAATCGAGGCTCCCAGAAAATCAGCTACCGTTTGTGTATTGTTTTGCAATTGATCGTACGCCTCGATTTTAAAAAGATCAGCCTTTTCAAAATAGTCCTGCTCCAAGGTTTTTCTATACTCGAGTAGTGGTCGCGATAGTGGCCCTACATAAGCAGTGTTTAGATAAATAGATTGCTCTAAAACAGGGAAAAATTGTCTCATTTGTGGTAGAAAGGGTATATTTGGCGTCAAAAATACTCCAATTCAAAAAGAGAAAACGAAAAACGTTGTTAAAATTCCTGATTGAAACCCCTTTGGAACATCAAACACTCAATAAAAATCTTTTAGAAGCGGCAGACGAAGTAGCACTTATGCCCAAAAGCACGATCAAACAATCACCCAATGTCACCATCATTGCCGCAGCGGCAGAAAATGAAGCTCTGGGTAAAGACAATGATTTGCTATGGCACATTCGTGAGGACCTACAACGTTTTAAGAATCTGACTTGTGGGCACGCCATCATTATGGGTCGTAAAACCTTTGAATCGCTGCCAAAGGCCTTGCCCAACCGAACCAACATTGTGGTGTCACGTAATCAAAATTATGCAGCTCCAGGCATCATTTTATGTCCAAGCATAGAAGCCGCTCTTGAATATGCAAAAGAAGATTCTCAACCTTTTGTTATTGGCGGTGGTCAAATCTACAAACAAGCACTGGCCTATGCCCAAACGATAGAATTGACTCGTGTACACCAATCTTTTGAAGCAGATACTTTTTTTCCAAAAATAGATTCATCACAATGGGAAGAAGTCCATAGAGAGGCCCATCCCAAAACCCCAGAACAACCCTTAGCCTACACCTATATCACGTATAAAAAAATTCCTTTTTAATGAAAGCATATATATTCCCCGGTCAAGGCTCCCAATTTCCTGGTATGGGAAAAGAACTTTACGAAAACTTTTCTTCAGCCAAAAAACGTTTCAATCAAGCCAACAAAATGCTAGGTTTTGACATTTCTACCATCATGTTTGAGGGCAGCAAAGAAGATTTGCAGCAAACCAAGGTCACACAACCTGCGTTGTTTCTTCATGCAGTGATTACTAGCGAAATTATGGGTGATCAATTTCAACCCAAGATGGTTGCAGGTCACTCATTGGGAGAGTTTTCGGCACTGACAGCTGCAGGGGCGATGAGCTTTGAAGACGGATTACAATTGGTAAGCAAACGTGCACTAGCAATGCAAAAAGCCTGTGATCAAGCTCCAGGAACCATGGCTGCTGTATTGGGATTGGAAGATAAAATTGTTGAACGTATTTGTGAGGCTACACCGGGCACAGTCGTTGCTGCAAATTATAATTGTCCTGGACAATTGGTGATTTCTGGAGAACGTATTGCTGTAGAAGCCGCTTGTGAAGCACTCAAAGAAGCGGGAGCCAAACGCGCACTTGTGCTACCTGTAGGCGGGGCATTTCACTCACCGCTTATGGAACCGGCGCGTCAAGAATTGGCAGAAGCCATTCAAAATACAACTTTCTTTGATCCCGTTTGCCGAATCTATCAAAATGTAACGGGTCAGGCTGTTATGGAAAAAGAAATTATAAAAAACAACCTCATCTCCCAGCTTACTTCACCAGTACGATGGACGCAAAGCATCCAACAAATGATTTATGACGGAGCACTTGCTTTTGAAGAAGTGGGTCCCGGAAAGGTATTGCAAGGACTGGTTCGCAAAATCAACGGTGAAGTTACAGTATCTTCAGCCGAAGTCTAGTTGTTTTTATATACCTGACCTTCTTTCATCACAAAAGAGACGTTTTGCAAGGTCGTAATATCGTCCAATGGATTTTGCCCAACGGCAATTATATCAGCCGTATAACCCGGCAATAGCTGTCCCAGCTCATCGGCTACACCCAGTAGTTTTGCATTGGTAATCATGGCGTGTTGCAGGGCCTCATGTTCGGGCATTCCTGCTTCGACCATATAAACAAACTCTTGGGCATTTTCTCCATGTGGAAAGACACCAGCGTCGGTACCGAAGGCAATTGGCACTCCTGTTTTATAGGCTCTGCCAAAAGTTGCCTGAATTTGCGGCCCAATTGCGATGGCTTTGGGCACGATTATTTCGGGGAAAAAGCCTTTGATTTTGGCCATTTTTGCCACGTGCTTGCCGGCTGAGATGGTAGCGACAAGATAGGTTTGTTTTTCTTTCATCAATTCCATGGTTCGCTCGGACACCAAGGTACCGTGCTCTATAGTTTTGACACCTGCCAAAACCGCTCGATACATCCCTTCGTCTCCGTGGGCATGTGCGGCAACGTGCATTCCATAGTCCGTGGCGGTATCCACAATGGCTTTTATTTCTTCGTAAGTAAATTGGGGGTTTTGCCCATTTTTGGCCACACTAGTAACGCCCCCAGTAGCCGTAATTTTGATGCAATCTGCCCCATTTTTGTATCGGTGTCTAACCGCTTCTCTTGCTTCGTCGGGAGAATTAATCACCCCATCTCGGGGTCCGGGGTCTCCCATCAATTCTTTTCTTGATCCGTTGGTTGGATCGGCATGACCTCCGGTTGTTCCAATGGCTTTTTCTGCAGAAAAAATTCTGGGTCCAGGCACTTTGCCCTGTGCTATGGCATCGCGCAAGGCGATGTTTACACCGGTGCCTCCCATATCCCGAACTGTGGTAAACCCAGCCATAAGGGTGTGTTGGGCGTTTTGAGCTGCATCAAAAGCACGGTCTGCATCGTCATCTTTGTACTTTCCCATATAGGCTTGAGGGGTATATTCGCTTTCGATGTGGACGTGCATGTCGATGAGCCCCGGCAATACCGTTTTGGTTTTTAAATCTAGGGTGTTGTCCGTTGGATTTTCGGCAGCTACCCATCCATCTAAAACATTGGTGATTTTTTTACCTTCGATAACCAATGTCTTGTTTTTTATCATTTTCCCTTTTGCAGCATCAAAAATCTGACCTGCATGGATATAGGTCTTTTGTGCTAAAACGGGTAGGGAAATAAAAAGGGCCACAAAGAGCGGCAAGTGGGATTTAAATTTCATTTATTAAGCATTTAGAAATTGAAGAATATGTTTGCAGATATAGTCGATTTGTGCATCCGTCAGTTCTGTATGCATGGGCAAAGAAATAACTTGTTGAACCAATGCGTTGGTGATTTCAAAGTCATGTTCTTTATAGCGAGCGTCGCGATATGCTTTTTGTGCATGTAGCGGTATGGGATAGTAAACCCCTGTAGGTATTCCCTGCTCATTTAGGTAAGCCACCAGTGCATCCCGATCGGCCTCTTTAATTTTTAAGGTATATTGATGAAAAACATGGGAGTTGCAGTCGGCTTCACGGTGAGGCGTGGTTATTTTGGGGTGGTTTTGTAGGCGTTCGGTATATTTGATTGCGGCTGCTTTTCGTGCTTCGTTGTAGGCATCTAAATAGGGTAATTTGACATTTAGAATTGCTGCTTGTAGCGCATCCAATCTTGAATTGACACCTACCACATCGTGATGGTATCTTTGATACATTCCGTGATTTACGATTCCTCTAAGGGTATGTGCCAGTTGGTCGTCATTGGTAAATAATGCGCCTCCATCTCCATAGGCACCTAGATTTTTGGAAGGAAAAAAAGAGGTGGTGGCCACATGGCCAATAGTACCTGTTTTGGCTTGTCTTCCATCAGCAAAAGTATAGGTAGCTCCAATCCCTTGCGCATTGTCTTCAACAACAAAAATATTGTGTTTTTTGGCCAAGGCCATTAGCGGCTCCATGGGGGCTGCCTGTCCAAACAAATGCACTGGAATTATCGCTTTTGTTTTGGGAGAAATAGCGGCTTCAACGGCAGCTACATCAATATTGAACGTATCGGGATCGACATCGACCAAAACGGGAGTTAGTTGCAACAGCGCAATGACTTCTACCGTTGCTGCAAAGGTAAAATCTGCAGTAATCACCTCATCTCCGGGCTTTAGACCCAACCCCATCAGTGCAATCTGAAGTGCATCTGTACCGTTTGCACAAGGAATCACATGTTTGACACCAAGATAGGTTTCTAAATTTTTTTGAAAATTGTGGACCGCCGGACCATTGATAAATGAAGTGTCCAAAAGCACCTCTTGAAGGGCTTGATTTATTTGTGTTTCGATTTTAGCATATTGACCTTGGAGGTCGACCATTCGTATCGTTTCCATAGCATTGTAAAATCCAAATTTAAAAAAACGAACGTAGCTTTAGTATTTCTTACATAAAAAGTATTTTTGAATAAAATTCTTGTTTAACACGCATCTGTTGTATTGTCTTTCTGTAAACCAAAGCTATATTGCCTGACAATCCGTATTTTTTAAGAAAGATAGCCGTCAATTATATTAAAATAAAGCGTTGAAGAATCACTTGAGAAGCTTAAAAAAGAAAAATGGTACTATTAAAAACCGCTTAGAATGGAAATCGATCTTGTTTATTTATGGGTAAATGGAAATGACCCAAAATGGTTGCAGAAAAAAGAACACTACCTAAATCAAAAAATTGATATCAGGGGTCGCTATGAAGACAACCAAGAACTAAAATATGCGCTTCGATCGGTTGACAAGCACTTACCTTGGATTAGAAAGATATTTATTTTAACAGACAATCAAGTCCCCCATTTTTTAAACACCAACCATCCGAAAATCAAAATTGTGGATCATACTGAAGTAATGCCTAAAGAAATACTCCCCAATTTTAATTCGAGTGTTATTGAAAATTTTATCTATAAAATCCCGGGGCTTTCAGAACACTATCTTTATTCTAATGACGATATGTTTGTGCATGCTGATCTTGACCCCTCTTTCTTCTTTAGGGATGGATTACCGATAAAGAGAATGGTTTATGATCCCTTGACCAAACAAAAAATAAACTTAAAACGGTTTTTTAACTTCAACATAAACACCCACAGGCTTTCGATTGAAAATGCCTATACGCTATTTAAAAAACACTTCAACCACTATTATCCGATCAAACCACACCACAATATTGATGCTTTTCTAAAAAGTGACTATAAAGCGGTAGTAGAAGAGGTATTTAAAAGTGAAATAAAGCCCACGTTTATGAATCGTTTTAGACACAAATCTGATATACAACGAATATTGGTAGATTATTATGCCCTTGCGAAAAAAAGAGGAATTCTAACCTATCCAAATCGGAGTGAATCTTGCCGGCTAAAGGTTCACAAAACCAACTATCAACGTAAGATAGACCGTTACAAACCTAAACTCTTTTGTTTAAATGATTCAGAACACGCCACTGATCAGCACCGCGCTCAAATTGAACCATTTTTAAAAAATTTGTTTCCTGAAAAAGCTGAATTTGAATTATAAACAGCTCTATTTTTAGAACAATAGTCTTAGAGTTCAAAGGATGATTTCTCGGGCAAGATTGCGTCAAACGAGCTTTTGATGTTTTCCATTGTTTTTTTATAATTTCTGATATAAATGCTGTCGTTTAAACAAACCAGCGAATAGGTTTGTTGCCGAACCGCTTGGATTGCTTTTTTAGATTTTAGCATCAAAGGAAACATTTTAGTGTCTTGATAGGTGTTGTAGGGATTAAAATTTGAGCTGCATATTTGCCACGTTTTGAAGAGTTCTGGGGTAAGATCGTTACTGCTTCGAAACCGGTGGATTGACATCGCCACTAGTTCATTTTCACAGTGTTTCCATACCTCTTCAAAGGTCTGCTTCAAGAATGGTTGGGCATTGTGGGGTGTGCGTAAGGTGACAAATTTATCGTAGTATTTGAGCAAATGATTTACCCGACCTCTTTTTCCATACGAAGGGTGATACCATTTCCAGGCATCCTTTTTAAAAACCTCTTTTTTATCAAAATGCTTATTGATCAATCGGATGTTGTTTTTGAGCATTTTTTCAAACTGTGAAAACCCTGTATTGTGTCTAAAGGCGGCTATATCGTTGGGCAATTCATTCACAAAAAAGCGATCTGGACTAAGGTGGTTGGTGATAAAAAAGTCATCATTGAAATAGACAAATTTTTCGGACAGATTGGGGATTTTGTGCATATAAATCTCAATGAGATTGGAATTAAAGACGGGCAAATACTTTTGCGGAATGTAGTCTTTATGGCTAACCATATTGAGCTTAGGATGGTTTGTGTCGAGCCAATCTGGCTTTTGACCAGAAGTCACAAAATGAACTTTTCTAACCCATGGGGCAAACTTTTCGACCCCCCGAAACCAATACTTTAAAAATCCATAGTCCCGAAAACGCGCTTCGGAAAGCTCATTGACACTATTGTCAATTTTTCCAGAGTAGCGATAAAATTCTTCCTTCCATTTGGGGTCATCCATATCAACCCAAGTAACAATAAAATCTATATCCATTTATATGGCCTTATACGATTGAAAAATAACGCGGTTTAACGTTATGCAGTGCTATTTGGGATTTTTATTTGCTAATCACAAATGTGCGACTCTTCAAAATTAGATAAAAAGATTCAATTGGAAACGGGTTGGGGTTTCGCTATTGCTGACAAATAAGCATCTTTTGATCCTGTTCAAATACTCCAAGAGTTTTAGGTCTAGTACGTGTGCGATAATACATGATTATTTATGAAACGTATTTGCACAAAAAAGTACAAATTAGACTGGCTAAAAATTCCACACATATCCAAAAGCATGTCATGTTATGACCACATATTTATTACATTTACAAATATTTTGAAGAAAAATTAACATGAAAAAATTAGTATTTGTAGGACTATTCCTATTTCAATTTACAGCCCTTACTGCCCAAGACCAGAACAGCCCAAACATTATTTTGATGATCGGTGATGGAATGGGGTTAAGTCAAATTACAGCCGGGATGTATTCTATTGGCAACACAACTGCCTTAGAAGAATTTGAAACAATCGGACTTGCCAAAACACATGCCCATGAACAATTTGTAACGGATTCTGCTGCCAGTGGTACCGCAATCGCTTGCGGTGAAAAAACCTACAATGGTGTGTTGGGTATCGACCCAAAAAATCAATATTTGGAGTCGATTTTAGAATATTCGCAAACCCAAGGTTATCTCACTGCACTATTGGCTACCTCTTCTATAGTACATGCTACACCTGCTGCTTTTTATGCCAATGTTGATTCTAGAAAAAAATACCAAGACATTGCGCTTCAATTGAGTGAAAGCAACGTTGATTATTTTATTGGAGGCGGCAGAAAACATTTTGTAACTCGAGACGACAAACGCAATCTTGTCAAAGAAATGAGCGCTTATGAAATGGTCAATACCTTGAATAAATTTGAAAAGTCTCAATCCAAAAAGATTGGTTTTTTCACCGATGACGATGAGCCCAAGCGACTGTCAGAAGGGCGCTATCCCGATTTGGACAAATTGGTTGTTGCCACACTTGATAAGTTAGCAACCCGAAAAAAACCTTTCTTTATGATGGTCGAAGGGTCACAAATCGATTGGGGAGGACACGCCAACGAACTCAATTATGTCTTGTCCGAATTTGAAGAATTCAATAACGCGATTGCCTCCGCAGTGGCTTTTGCCAAAAAACAAGGAAATACAATCGTCATTGTTACCGCTGATCATGAAACCGGAGGGTTATCACTTCTAAAAGGAGATGTCGCTCGAAATACTGTAAGTGGAAGATTTTCTACCGAGGGACACACCGCTGCAATGGTACCTGTTTTTGCCTTTGGACCCGGAGCTTCTTCTTTTTCAGGCATCTATGAAAATACCTCCATCTTTAAAAAGATGAAGGTATTGGTTCAATAATTTACTAAAGATTTACTTGGTTCTTACCTGGCTGACAATACTGGCCTGAAAGTCTTTGTCGTTTTCAAGAATGTCATAGAAACTCTCAATATACTTCTGGGTTTCTTTAAATTCTTTTTCACTTTCAAAATCTCCAGCCATAGCGGCTACGATGTCCATCAGTTTTTGTTTGTTTGTCAAAAACTGACTCCGCACACCATTGAGCACCTCATCATCTCTTTTGAAGCCTCTATATTTTCGGTCTTTTACGGAGGTGATCCCCAAGGTAGTGTTGACGGTAGCATAGCTTGCGTCGACCAATCCTGACATGTCAAAATCATAAGGAAGCGGAATAATTTTTTTGTCGATATAGAGCAATTTTCCGTTGTGCTGATAGGCCGTAGAAAAATCGGTATTGCCAATCATAAATTGAAAAAAAGCATTCTGAGCAGAACTCTCCGCATCCATTGCCAAAGGATGAATAAAGCGTTCGAGCACCTGACCTTCAAAGCGGTCAGCAACTAAGTCATCGTCTTCAATAAGAAATCCTTCGAGGCTGTGTTCCTTTATTTTTTTGCCCTTTTCTTCTTCGAAGGTAATTTTGACCCTACGCGTTTTAAAATGGTAGGGCGAGATTACCTCATATAACTTGTAGGCCATATATTCTTGTAGAATATTATCATTATTGTTGGATTCTATTTTACAAGGCAAAACCAATTTCAAGCTCTTATTACCTTCAAAAAGGGTGTTTTTGGCATTGGATTTTTTAACTTTCATTTTCACAGGTGGAAAATAACATTCGGCACGACGAAAGTTACCTCGTGCTCGCAGCGAAACAGGAAGCACCTCCCAGTTGCCGTTGTATTTGTACTGCATTTCAGTATCTATAAAAGTACTGTCATTCGTGTCTTTTCGCAATTCTTTGTTTGAATAGCTTAGCTTGATTTCAAGTGGCGTCATGTCTTGAAACAATAAACTAACTTTTTGGTCTCCCTGTGCCTGGGTCTGAAAACCAAACAAAAGAAGGAATAGAAAGATTACTTGTTTTTTCATAATATAGTTAATAGATTTACATGTCTAATTTAAGAAAAAAAACTTGAAAAGTTATTTCTCCATAATCAACCAACGTACGCTAATTACACTAATTATTTCAGTGATTGTGCCGTTTGTGTTTTACGAATTCGAGATTATTTACAACGTAGATCTCACTCTCATTAGTATTGCGATAATATTTCCTTTGGTATTTACCATCAGGGGGGCTTTTCGACGTCGCGAAAAAGGGATGGAACATTTGAGCAGATTGCGCAGCGGCCTAAAAGTCATTCATTATTTGCTCAATGACGGCAATAAAATGAGCGACGATTTAAAAGCGGAGGGCAACAAGATCCTCGAAAGCATTTGCGACAATTTTATGGACTATTTGAAAAGTCCACACGAAGATACCCGCCAAATTGATGCTGATTTAAATGACTTTTATGAATACATCCAACGAAATGTAGAATATTTATCGGGTGGAACCCGTCAAAAAATATATCGCTTTTTGAGAGACGTACATGAAGGGCAGGAAAACTTGATTGCTATTCATACCCACAGAACCCCAATAAGCCTCAAGGCCTATTGTTTGATTTTCATTTATATTTTTCCATTAATCTACACTCCAACACTGATCAACAAAATTGGATTTGAAAAATCTGAAAGTGAATGGATCACATTCTTTGTAGTGATTATTAGCGAATTTATATTGATTTCCTTATATAACATTCAGGACCATATGGAACATCCGTTTGATGAAGAAGGCTTGGATGATATCAAACTCAGTAATTTCAAAATCAATCGAACAGGTATATAAATATTGAAACAAATTTTGTTTTTTAATATTTCTAAAACTACATTTGCTTTTATTATGAATCAGATAACATTGTTTTACGATCGTTTTTTCTACTTCTATTATCCAATAGAGGCAGTCAGGACTTTGTAGAACAACTACGTATAATATAAAATGGTCCTGATTTATCAGGACTTTTTTTTTGAAATGAAAAAAATAGGAATTCAGGGTATAAAAGGATCTTTTCATGATCAGGTGGCACAATCGGTATTTGATATGGCTAGCCATCAGATTGTGGAGTATATGTCCTTCGATAGCCTCACAAAAGGGTTGATCCGAGAGGATATTGATCTAGCAATAATGGCCATTGAAAACTCCATCGCGGGCTCAATCTTGCCCAACTATGCGCTTCTTGACCGAAATAATCTTTCGATTATCAAAGAACATTTTCTTCAAATCAATCACCATTTGATGGCGCTACCAGGACAAAGTTTGACGGCTATACGAGAAGTCCATTCGCACCCTATGGCCCTACTCCAGTGTGCACAATTTTTTGATGCCTATCCAGAAATTAGACTGGTAGAAGCTGAAGACACGGCCTTGGTTGCTCAAAAAATCCAGACGGAAAAACTTTCTGGGATCGCTGCTATCGCAGGAAAAGGTGCGGCTGAGATATACCAACTCGATGTATTGGCCCCGCAAATACAAACCATTAAAAACAACGTAACCCGTTTTGTGATTGTCTCAAAAAAACCGGTGCCTTTAGCCCCCGAATTCAATAAAGCAGCGCTAAAATTTACCTTAGACCATCAAAGGGGCAGTTTGGCCACTGTACTCAATGTAATGAGTGATTGCCAATTGAACCTTACCAAAATACAATCCCTACCCGTTATCGAAACTCCAGGCAAATACGCCTTTTTTGTCGATGTCACTTTTGAAAATATAGAGCAGTACAAAAAGGCTAAATCGATCCTCGAGATTATGGCACAACAGTTTAAAGTATTGGGCGTTTACCAAAAAGAAAACTAATGAATCTTCAAATCGCCAATAGGTTACAAACCGTAGAAGAATACTACTTTTCTAAAAAGTTACGAGAGGTAGGACAACGCATTGCATCTGGACAACCCATTATCAATATGGGCATTGGCAGTCCTGATTTGGCGCCAGACCGTGAAGTACTCAATGCACTTACATCGAGTTTAACACATCCCAAGGCCCACCAATACCAAAGCTACCAAGGGCTCCCAGAACTTCGTGAAGGCATCGCAGATTTTTACCATACCCACTATGGTGTGACGCTAAATCCCAAAGATGAGATTTTGCCACTTATGGGATCTAAGGAGGGTATTATGCACATTTCTATGGCGTTTCTCAACCCAGGCGACCAGGTTTTGATTCCAAATCCAGGATACCCCACCTACAGCGCAGTAACGCGCTTGGTTTCGGCAGAAGCCGTTTATTATAAACTTGAGGAATCTACAGGTTGGCTACCCGACCGCCATTTTCTCGAACAACTCGACACCTCAAAAATCAAACTCATGTGGCTCAACTACCCCCATATGCCAACGGGGGCGGCTGCATCTAAGGAACTCTTTATCGCGCTGGTACAATGGGCCAAACAAAACAATATTCTATTGGTCAATGACAATCCGTATAGCTTTGTCCTTAACCAAAACCCCACCTCTTTGTTAGCCACTCCAGGTGCAAAAGAAGTGGCACTCGAACTCAACTCATTGAGTAAAACGTTCAATATGGCCGGTTGGCGCGTTGGAATGGTTTTGGGTAATGCCGCATTGATCAATCCCGTTTTAAAAGTCAAAAGCAATATGGACTCGGGTATGTTTTATGGTTTGCAAAAAGGAGCCATCGCCGCTTTACAATCCTCAGAAAACTGGTACCAATCAATGAATGAAATCTATGCCAATCGAAAAAAACGCATGCTCCAGCTCATTGATCAATTAGAACTCACCTATAACCCGGATCAAACAGGCATGTTTGTTTGGGCCAAATTGCCAAAACAATACACCTCCTCCGAGGCCTATGTAGATAATCTTCTCAACGAAAAACACCTATTTATTGCTCCAGGAACCATTTTTGGATCTCAAGGTGAAGGCTATGTGCGTTTTTCATTATGTGTAGAAGAAGAAATGATTATTAAAGCAATAGAACGATTTGTATGAAAATAGGTGTCGTCGGTTTGGGATTGATAGGGGGTTCGTTTGCAATTCATGCGCGAAAACACTTTGCCAATGCACAACTTTTGGGAAGTGACCATAACAAAACCCATCAAGAGCAAGCCCTATCTCTTGGTCTTATTGATGGCGTTCTGTCGTCTGAAGATTATAACGATCTAGAACTGCTGTTATTGGCCATACCGGTAGATGCCATAGAACAGCACCTGACACAGTTTTTAGACCAAATTGGTCCTAAGGGACTAATTATCGATTTTGGCTCGACCAAAGCAGCCATCTGTCAGCAAGTTGCCAACCATCCAAAGCGGAAGCAGTTTCTTGCTACACACCCCATTGCCGGAACCGAGTTTTCGGGGCCAACTGCTGCCTTTGAAAGCCTATATTTCAAAAAAACTCAGATCCTTTGTGAGACTGAAAAAACAAATCCAGAATTGTTATTGCTTGCCAAAACATGGTTTGAAGCCATGCAAATGGAATTGCGCGAAATGGATCCTGTTGAACACGACAGACACATTGCTTATGTTTCACATCTGTCACACATCAGCTCCTTTATGCTCGGCAAAACCGTTTTGGAAAAAGAAAAAGATCAATCTACCATTTTTGACATGGCAGGTAGTGGATTCGAATCCACCGTTCGACTGGCCAAAAGCTCGCCAGATATGTGGACACCAATCTTTAAAATCAACAAGAACTTTGTATTAGAAAGCCTAAACGACTACATTCGCAACCTCAAAATATTTAAAGCTGCAATGGAGCGTGATGATTTTGAAGTTCTTTATCAAGAGATGAAACAAATCAACCGAATAAAAACCATACTAAAAGGAATTACCGATAAAAACAATACTTATGGAAAATAACAAAGAAATGCGCAAGTGGCTCGATGCTTTTGGTCTTAGCCATCCGCTGGTCATTGCAGGACCTTGCAGCGCAGAAACCGAAGAACAAGTACTCAAAATTGCGTACGAACTCAAGGACACCGATGTCACAGTATATCGTGCCGGAATCTGGAAACCCCGTACACGACCCGGAATGTTCGAAGGGGTTGGAGCCATAGGCCTTAAATGGTTGCAACGGGTCAAGAAAGAAACCGGGCTGCTTACTGCCACAGAAGTCGCCAACAAGGATCATGTCAAATTAGCTTTGGACCACGATATAGACATTCTATGGATCGGCGCCCGATCAACGGTAAGTCCATTTATCGTTCAAGAAATTGCAGATGCCCTAGAAGGAACCGACAAAATTGTTTTGGTTAAAAACCCCGTAAACCCCGATGTTGCACTTTGGCTCGGAGGCGTTGAGCGATTATATTCTGCCAACATCAAAAAACTGGGATTGATACACCGAGGGTTTTCTACCTACGAAAAGTCAAAATACCGCAATAACCCAGAATGGCAAATTGCTATAGAGGTGCAAAATCGTTTCCCCGATCTACCCCTAATTTGTGACCCTTCGCACATTACCGGAAACCGATCAATGATTTTTGATACCTGTCAGATGGCATTGGATCTAAATTTTGATGGCCTTATGGTAGAAAGTCATTGGGACCCGGACAATGCATGGAGTGATGCCGCTCAACAGGTAACCCCTTCCAATTTGGTTCAAATTATGAAAGATCTAAAAATTAGAAAAACCACTACCGAAGAAGAAAGCTATCAAGCAGAACTGCAAAATCTTCGAACCCAAATCGACGTCGCTGACCAAACGATTTTAGATACTTTGGGCAAAAGAATGAAAGTCTCCGAAGCCATCGGTAGACTTAAGAAAGAGAACAATGTGGCTGTCTTGCAAAGCAAACGTTGGAATGAAATTTTGGGAAGAATGGTTCTCGAAGGTGAAGAACGTGGATTATCTGAAGAGTTTATCCTACGTCTGTTTAAAGCCATTCACCAAGAATCCATTAACCATCAAGAACAGATCGTTAACAAGTAAAAATAAAAAAACCGGCCAAGGCCGGTTTTTTTATAGGATATTGCTTCATTTATTGTAGCGCTTTTGCCATTCTACCCAGAGCCTCTTTAATTTGAGCTTCTGAGGCAGCATATGAGATTCTTAAGCAATCTGGTGCTCCAAAAGCAACACCACTTACCGTTGCTACGTGCGCTTGTTCGAGCAAAAATAAAGCAAAGTCGTCCGCATCTTTTATTGTGTGCTCTTGAATTGTTTTTCCAAAATAATAAGACACATCTGGAAAAACATAAAAGGCTCCCATCGGTTCATTGACTTTTAGCCCAGGAATTTGACGTAGCAAACCAATAATAAGTGTGCGTCTTTTTTCAAACTCATCCACCATATACTGGATCGCACTTACTGGTGCTTCTAAAGCGGCGATGGTCGCGCGTTGTGCAATACAATTTGCGCCACTGGTGATTTGCCCCTGCATTTTATTGCAAGCTTTTGCGATCCATTGTGGTGCTCCGATATAACCAATTCGCCAGCCGGTCATTGCAAAAGCTTTGGCCACACCATTTACAGTAATGGTACGGTCGTACATGCTTTCTATGGCAGCAAAACTAAACGGTTTTTCTCCATAATTGATATGTTCGTAGATTTCGTCAGAAAGTATGAATATGTCTGGATACTTTTCTAAAACAGCGGCAAGCGCTCGAAATTCGGCCTCGGTATAGATCGTACCGCTGGGATTGTTTGGCGAATTGAACATGACCAATTTGGTCTTGGGCGTGATGGCGGCCTCCAACTGTTCAGGTGTGATTTTAAAGTCGTTTTCGATCGTAGAGGGAATGATGATCGCGTTGGCCTCGGCCAAGGTTGCTATTGCAGAATAGCTGACCCAATAGGGTGCAGGTAACAATACCTCATCGCCTGGATTAAGCAATACCATAGCAACATTGGCAATCGATTGCTTGGCTCCCGTAGAAACAACAATCTGATTGGGCTGGTAAGACAGGTTATTGTCTCGTTTAAATTTGGTACAAATAGCTTGTTTCAACTCGACATATCCATCAACTGGGGTATAGGAGTTATAATTATCTTCAATCGCTTGTATGGCTGCCGCTTTGATAAATTCGGGAGTATTAAAATCAGGCTCTCCCAAACTCAATCCAATAACGTCGACTCCTTGGTCTTTGAGTTCTCTTGCTTTGGCAGCCATTGCCAAGGTGGCAGAAATGGGCAAGCTGTTAATTCGATCAGATAAGTGTTCCATAATTAAGAATTCGCATAAACGGGCTGCATTCCCATTTTCTTTAAAAATTTAAAATGCGAAAGTAAGGCACTTCGAGTAGATTTGTACTCATTGTAAGGTAAATTAAATTCCTTTGTGGTCTTTTTAACAATTTCACCAATTTTTGTGTAATGTATATGGCTTATATGTGGAAATATATGATGCTCTATTTGGTGATTTAGTCCACCCGTAAACCAATTTACCAATCTGTTTTTTCGTGCAAAATTGACCGTTGTCAAAAGCTGATGAATGGCCCAGGTATTTTTGACCGTCCCCGTTTCTGGATCCGGCAAAGGCATGGCAGCATCTTCCATAACATGTGCCAGTTGAAAAACCAAGCTCAAAATCAAACCCGCAGTATAATGCATGGCAAAAAAGCCAAGCAACACTTTCCACCATACGATACCAAAGACCCCTATGGGGACCACTATCCATATGGAGAAATAAATGATTTTTGAAACCACCAAGCCGATCCATTGTCTGGTTGGGCTGGCACAGTTGGCATATTTGAGATTTCGCTTTTGATAACGACGCATTTGAAAAAAGTCGGTAAATATTGCCCAATTGATGGTCAACAAACCGTAGAGTATTACAGAATAATAGTGTTGTAATCTGTGGTATGGAAACCATTGTGCATGCTTTGAGAAGCGCAAAATTCTACCTGCTTCCAGATCTTCATCGTGCCCGTGAATGTTGGTGTAGGTGTGATGAAGTACATTGTGTTGTACTTTCCAATTGAAAACATTGCCTGCAAGTATATAGATACTGCTGCCCATCAATTTATTAATCCACGGATATTTGGAGAATGAACCGTGGTTGCCATCGTGCATTACATTCATGCCTACCCCAGCCATACCAAGTCCTAAGACTACTGCCAATAATAATTTATACCAATCACTAATGTCCAACATCATGATCAAGACATAGGGCACAATCAATAGTGAAAACATGACGAGGGATTTTAGATAAATTCGCCATCCACCGGTCTTGGCGATATTATTGGATTTAAAATAATCGTTGACGCGTTTGTTCAATGTTTTAAAAAAATCTTTTGGATCATTGCGTTCGAACCGGAGCGTGGTCGGTTGATTTTTCATATACTTTTGTAAAAAACATAAATTTACCTTTCTCAAAGTTAAAATTCAACATTTGGAGGCACTCTTTTTATATTTTGACAATTTAACCCCAAAACAAAAAGGACAATTCGAAGCTTTGGAGGACTTATACCAATATTGGAACTCCAGAATCAATGTGGTTTCCCGAAAGGATATGAGCCAATTTGTAGTACGTCACCTATTGCACAGCCTTGCAATTGCCAAAGTGCAAGCTTTTTTGCCAGGTGCCAAAATCATTGATGTAGGAACCGGCGGTGGATTTCCGGGGGTTCCCTTGGCAATTCTTTTTCCAGAAACTCAGTTTATTTTGGTAGACAGCATTGGAAAAAAAATAAAAGTGGTTGATGCTGTAGTAGAAGCACTACAAATCGACAACGTGGTCACCCACCACAGCCGCATCGAAGGGGTTGATGAACAAGCAGATTTTATTGTCAGTCGTGCCGTAACTGCAATGAATCATTTTGTTCCTTGGGTGCGTCCCAAAATCAAAAAGAAGGGTATGCATCATCGAAAAAATGGGATTCTCTATCTCAAGGGTGGTGATTTGTCCGAAGAACTTCGCGATTTTCCAAAGGCAGAACAATTTGCGCTATCAGACCATTTTGATGATCCTTTTTTTGAAACCAAAAAGGTGGTCTATCTTCCTCTTTAGAACCAACACATCTAAAAAAATATTTACTCTTTTTTGAGCCGTCGATTGATTTTTTCTATTTGTTCGGAAAGCATTTTGATTTGCTTTTCGAGTGCTGTAATCTTTTTTTGATACTGATTGCTTCTATATCCATAGTGTATTGGTAACTCCATATCCATAAAACTCCCAAGATAATCGGTGTCGCTTATTAACAATTTTGAGGCTTCAAAGTGCAATGAATCTCCCAAAATAATAGGCCCAGAAACAAATTCGGCAATTTTTACAGGGTCTTTTCTGTTTTTTAGTAGTTCTTTGATACTATCAATCCTAATTTTTTTATCAATAATAAACGTATTGCCAGAAGCACTTTTACCAATTTTTGGTGATCCGCGATGATTTACAAATAGGGTATCATTTTGCGTCAATACGCCATCTTTGTCATAGCTTTTGACGATATGATAGGTTACTTCTTGTCCCAATAGCGAGGGTGCAAAAAAAGAAT